>R21__coassemble_423_pt1 | contig 35153 bp, 26 predicted proteins | sample R21__metabat2_high_PE_034 | metagenome-assembled genome bin R21 | reverse complement strand
GCGGCTGCCCGGTGATGCTCTTTACATATACCATTACGACACGTCCTTTCGTTAATCTCATACGCTTTATGCTCTAAGCCGGTGCGTATGAAACCGTTGTGTCACCTTCGCCAATGTTGAAAGAGCTTGTCACGACCGCCACACTGTTCCTACCCAGCAGAACGTTTAATGACGATCAACAGAGCCGCAGATTAGGTGATATGTCCATGGGTGTTATGACTCTCTCAACGTAGATCCCGCAGATCTTTGGCTAGTCAACTCCGGACTCGTTTTCACAAGCCCGCGACTTCTGTCGTGGGTAATTGACGTTCAAGCTGTTCCGAGAATCCGTACCTCCGGTTCAAGCACAAACCCTGTTTCTTTCCTTACCCGTTCCCGCACCAGAGCCATCAGTGCAACAAAATCCGCCGCGGTCCCGCCGCGGTTGAGCAGGAATCCGGCATGTTTTTCACTGACCTGTGCGCCACCGACCCAGGTTCCCCTCAGGCCGCAGTCATCAATGAGTTTGGCCGCAAAGGCCCCTTCCGGTCGTTTGAATGTACTGCCCGCGCTGGGATACTGCAGCGGCTGCTTCTCCATCCGTTTCTGCTGGAGAGTCTCCATGCACGCTGTGATTTCATCCCTGTTCCCCGGTTTGAGCACGCACACCGCCTGTGTAACGATCAGAGGCTCCTCCTGCAGTGCAGAAAAGCGGTACCGGAATTTCAGTTCCGAAGCCGGCATGGTTTTCTGCTCTCCCTGCAGGGTGAGCACACGGACCGATTCAATCACATCAGCCATTTCCCCGCCGTATGCACCGGCGTTCATATAAACTGCACCGCCCAGTGTGCCCGGGATACCGGATGCAAATTCCAGTCCGGTGAGGGATGCATCAAGTGCGCATCGGGCCAGGGCATGCAGCATGACGCCTGCTCCCGCGGTCAGTCTGTTTTCGGAACACGCAAGCGAAGTCATGGCACACTGAATGACCACTCCGCGAATTCCACCGTCCAGAACCAGGAGATTGCTCCCGTGTCCCATGATGACAGGGACGATATCCCGCTGAGCGCACAGCTTCAGCACCTTCTGAAGCTGTTCCTCCGTCTGCGGCTGGCAGAACAGGTCTGCCGGTCCGCCCAGGTGCAGTGTCGTATGCTTTGCCATCGGCTCGTTCTCATATACAGGAATGCCCTGCGCTGCGATCATTGCCTTCAAGCCTTGCAAATGCTTTCACCTCCCCGCCGTGTGTGTACATTAGATTGTACTGCAATCGATGCCTGTTCGCAAGAAAAAACTCACTCGACCAGCTCCCCTGTCAACAGATGACCATTCCCTGCACACCAGGCGGCCGGGCCTGGGATTACACTTCCTGTTCAAGAAAACGCCGGTATACTTTGAAGCCTTCCTTTTCATAGAATCCCAGCGCATCATTGAAATCCCAGACATCCAGTTCAATTCTCGGAAATCCGCGTTTGCGCGCCTCCTGCCTGACAAATTCAAGCAAAGCATGTCCGATTCCCGTACCCCTGCAGGACGCATCCACACAGATCTCGGCAATATGGCACATCTTTCTTGCCGGCGCATACGGTGTCTCCGGCCGTTCAATCCAGTCCACCATGACCATGCCGCGGATCGTTCCGTCCTCTTCATCCACAACAATCTGATTCTTCTCCGATACCATATAGGCATAGATGTAATCCTGCAGTTCTCTCCCAAACCCGGCCTTAAAAAAATCCGGGCGGCCCTGGACATGCAGGTCATTGACTTCCTTCCGAAGATGCTGCACCTGTTCCAGATCAGCTGCCTTCGCAAAACGGATCATTGTTCTTACCACCTTTCCCGCAGTGTTCTTTCAGCTTCCGCTTTTGAAAAAAAGCCAGGAATTCAGCTTCCTGGCTGTCTTCGCTCAGGCATCCGGATCCAGTTCCTCAAATCGCCGGCACCAGGTGTATTTTGAAATGGCGCTCTGGATTGCATTCGGGCAATAGGTGTTGAGAAGATTTCGGATGTAGGGCGGAAGAGATTGATTGTATTTGACTTCCAGAATCATCTCGCCGTGATCAAATGGTGAGATCGTCGGTACATAAGGGTCAAACAGTTCGATGGAGCGCATGCCTGTGCGAAGCTGCTTGTCAAAGGTAATGCGGACCTCCTCCGCGGGATGCAGGTACGCTTCCCGGACATAGTCCACCAGGACCACAGGCCGCAGAAGGTTCACCGTCATCTCACGATATACATCATTGAGAAGGCCGGATCTTGTTGTTTCCAGTCCGGTCGGATCCCCGGCGATGAGCTGTTCACACAGATCTCTGGGAATGGAAATGGAACGCTTGGAAATCAGCGTGCCGAATTTCGTCTTGCATTCCATCTTGATGACTTTATCGGAATAATTGTAGATACGGATCCGATACTTGTCACGGTTCTGCACACCGGCAAGCTTGTCAAACAGTGCCGAATTCCAGACGGTATCAAAGTACAGCGAACGGATCGCATACTCGTTGTTTTCATCGCCGTTCGGATCGCGGTCCAGTACCCGGTCCAGTGCATGCGAGAGAAGATAATGCTGCTCTTCGCTGATAAAAAACTTCAGTTCATGGCGAAGAGGCAGTGAATTGACTGCTCTGGCCATCTCTGTCACATCCCTGCATCAGTCTGGCAGCTGACCAGCGTGGCATCATAAACGCCCTCAATGTTCAGCACATGGGCAACCAGGTCATGCTTGTTATCCAGACGCACCTCTACGGTCATTTCCGCGCCGGTGCGTGTGACCGTCTTGGAGCGGAGACGGCGCTGCTTGATCATCTGCTTGAGCAGGGTATCAATGTCATGCTCGGCAGCTTCGTCATAATGCACCACCAGCAGATAATTGTCGGGACCCTTGAATTTGACAAACGTCAGCACAAAGAGGATCACTGCAATGCCCAGCGCAACAGCGATGGCAACGATATACAGCTCTGCTCCGAGAAGGATACCCATGGTCAGAGCCCAGAACATATAGGCCGTATCCAGCGGTTCCTTGACGGCAGTACGGAAGCGGACAATGGACAGAGCACCGACCATGCCCATGGAGAGAGAAATATCGCTCTTGATACACATAACCACAGGGGTTGTGATCAGAGTCAGCATAATCAGCGTCAGGGAGAAATTCGGGCTGTACAGGACACCGCGGTAGCACTTTTTGTAGGTGAAGGCAATCAGAAGACCGACCACCAGACCCATCAGCAGCGCAATCACAACCTTTGCAGGCGTCAGCGCTGCAAACTGCTGTGCAAAATACTGGGAAAGATTTGAATCGCCGGACAGCACATTCTTGATGCTGATGGTTTCAGCCATGGCACTGGAAATGAACATGTAGATTCCTCCTGTATTCTATTAAGACCTGATGGTTTACACGGCATCGGCCGGCATGGGCGGCTGTGTTCCGAAGTACTGTTCCATTTCCTCATCAGACAGATTGAACGCTTCCTTGGTATATCCCCAAAGAAGGTTCGGGCGTTTCTTGAGGGTGTTCTGAAGTCTTGCAATTCTCTTTTCCCAGTACCTGTATGCGCCGTCTGCGGTCGTCGGAACTTCAGAAATGACAAACTTGTCATTCAGCTCCCCCCAGCGTGCCCAGTGCAGCCGCATTTCCGGCGTAATCTGTTCAATGAGCGGCTGAAGCACCGACAGCATATACTCTGTCGTAAAGGTCTGGAAAATGTCGCCAAACTTCGTCAGGAATTTTGCTTTGTATTCCGGGACGGTCAGGAGCTTGAGCAGGATGGTGTTGTCGATCAGTTTCTCACCCATGCCCTTCGCCTTTGTATAACTCTTGGGGCTGTTGAAGCTGGAACTGAACAGGCCGTAATCGGCATCATACCAGATCCATCTCCATTTGCTGCCCTCCTGATTGGTTTTGTAAAACCGGGTATTACCAATATCCGAATTGCCCACAAACATTTCAAGCGCAATATATTCAAAATAGTTATCCACGTCCACATTGTCAAGAATATACTGCAGGTCATCCGGATTCTTCGCAGGATTGCTGTCCTTGATCTTTGCGATCATGTTCTTGTATTCGCGCCTTCCCTGCGAAGTGCCGTATTTCAGTGTGCCTGAAGCCTCAAGGATGGTCATCTGGCTGGCATCGCGCATGTCCATGCCTTCATGCTGGGCCACAAAGAAGCGGTCCACGCGTTCTCGCATGTTCATGTGGCCCCAGTAAACCCCGTTGATATACACAACGACCGGATTCCACGCCTGGTGAATCACCTGTGTGCCATATGCATCCAGCAGGCGGGATTCAAACCCGTCGAGCAGACGCGTCCACATGCAGTCATTGCCGGAATTGCGCAGAACGAATGACTTGTACTGCGTGAACTCCCGGTCATCAAAGAGCTTGGCATTGAAGTATTTGCTGCCGTACAGAGATTTCGATCTGAATTTCATGGACTTCTGTGGCATATCCAGAGAGAAGTCACCCATCAGCGAGAACTCTGCATCCTGGGAAAGCATGACCGTGCCGTCCTTCAGATAATACTCGACATGGACCGGCCGCGCGATCTTCCCGAACTGCCTGTAAATCGTGTTTTTGAAGGGCAGTTTGCCAGGTTCCTTCACCACGTCTTTTCCGGTGACCAGCATGCCCGTATTTTCATTCCACAGTTCATCCGGGTCCGTGACAACGGAAACGATCGGCAGTGTGTGATACGCATTGATAAAATAGCTTCCCGTCGCAATATCCGACGGTTTGTAAGCGATATTGTCCGAAAACGCCCTTGCCCGGATCACCGAAGTAAACATGAGCTCGAGTGTTTCCCCGCGATAGACTGTAGAGTTGACGGTCGGAATCGAGCCGTCGGTTGTGTAGTAAATGGTATATCCGTCCTCGACGGAAAGCGTCAGCGATACCGTTTCATAATGCATGCCCGGCGCTACAGAAAAGGATGGAGTCGGTGCATAGCCCAGAAAACCGTTTGAGCCGTTGGCAGCACCGGGTGTCGGAGCATCATAATAAAAAAAGCCGCTCATGCCAAGTGTTCTGCCATAGGAGATGTTCGTAGGCACCAATGGCAGGATCAGCTTATCAAGCACGTGGCCTGTGGGGTCTGACAGGCATACCGTCTCGCAGTCCGTGCGGGATATTCTGTAATTGGTATGCTGAATGACGGAAGGATTGTATACCGCAGTTGACCCATCGCACAGAATAATCTTGTACTCTCCCGGGCCAATGCTTGTTCCCTCTGGAAACTGCCATTTTCTCGGACGGTCAATACTGTCGGAGAGGCCGTAGCCCGAAAGGTCTACGGCCGTATTCCCCGCATTATACAGTTCGATCCAGTCTACATAGGGGCCATCCTGATAGATGACCGTTGAATCATTGGACGCCATCACTTCCGAGACAAACACACCCGATGTATTGCGCTGGCGCAGATCATAATCCGCTCCGGCGATATCATCATTGGCGCGTCCTGGCGTGGCATACTGATGGACCGAGAAGGTGCCATTGGCATCCTTTGCAAATGTACAGTCTGACGGAAGATTGTCAATCGTCACACGATCCACAAGATGACCATTGCTGTCAGAGAGAACCACGGTATCATGTTCTGCCGAAATGCCGAAATTGGCATGCGGAATCCTGGTCACATCATCGCGCCGGTCCTTATTGGAGCAGAAGACAAGATAATAGCTGTGCGGTGCAACGACCGCCCCCTGCGGGAACCTCCACTTCAGAGGTTTTGCTTCATTGTCGCTGAGGGCATAGTTATCCAGGCTGATGGTCTGGTCGGTCGTATTGTACAGTTCCACCCAGTCAACATACTCGCCGTCTTCATCTGCCAGACCGCTCTTCGCGTTGGCCATGATTTCATTGATGACCAGACTGCCTTCAATGACCATCGTATCGGTCCGATAGGCCAGGTGTCCTTCCTCTGTGTTGGGATATCCAGGGCTGAAATAGCTCACTTCTTCGAAATGACCATCTTCCAGAAGCGCCCATGACATATCGCTGCTCATAATCCGGTAGGCAACCGAATCAAGCTGAAAGGCATCCGGATCAAAGAGGTAGATGGTTTCACCAACGGAAGACAGCTTGAATTTCGCATGCAGCGCTCTTCCATTGTCAACCTGGTTTGTCTTGTCACAGAAAACAATAATCCTGCCGTCTGCCTTGAGGGTAATATTCGGGAAAAGGAAACGAATCGCATTCCCGTCATCCGAAAGACCGACGCCTTCAAGGGGGATATCATGATCTGAACTGTTCCAGACTTCAATCCAGTCAGAATATGCGCCATGATCGTCCGGCACAGCTGTATGGTTGGAGGACATCAGCTCACTGATCAGAAGTCCCTCATAAATACTCGATGCTTTCCCCTGCTCTTCGACAAGGCCATCCTCCGTACCCGTCGAGTAGGAAGCCCGTCTCTGAACTTCTTTGGGTGTCACCATAACCAGGAGAAACAGCGCAATCCCGAGAACCAGCACGCTGAAAACCAGGTTTCTGCGCTTTCTTTTTCTGGCAATCACCTGCTCTTCTCTTTCCTGTTGATTCCGACGCTGACCGCTCCTGCGTCCGTTACGGCTTGTCTGCGACAATCTGACACCTTCTTTCTCCTGTGAATACATTCTTTCCGCACAGGCATCTGCGATTGTATCACAGCCCCCCTGTCATTGCAAGGCAAAGCGGACAAACACAAAACGAATGAAAGCGCCGCTTTCTTCCCGGGCGAAAAAAAGCAGCGCAGGAATCCTGTCCCTGCGCTGCCTCGGTATGTACTCTGATCGCTCATCCGCTGCCGGATTATTTGCCAACCATGCTCAGAATGCTTTCCTTGGGCTGAACGCCGATGGTCTGGTTGACGAGCTTGCCGTCTTTGAAAGCAAGAATCGTGGGGATGCTCATGATGCCGAACTTGGCAGCGAGTTCCTCTTCTTCGTCCACATTCACTTTGCCGACTTTCACATCAGCAACCGTCTCAGCGATTTCGTCCATAATCGGGCTCATCATGCGGCACGGTCCGCACCACACTGCCCAGAAATCGAGCAGCACGGGCTTGTCGGACTGAAGAACTTCCTGATCAAAATTATCTTTGGTAATCGTAATGGGTGTCATATGCTATTTCTCCTTTTACTCTTCTTCGCCAATCTGGTCGAGAACTTTATACAATATTCCATAGAGCGACAGGATTTCCTGCTCAGAGAGCTGTATGCAGCCAGCGATCCTGCCGGGAATCTCCCTCGCCCGCTCTTTCAGCGCTTCACCCGCATCGGTCAGACGGACGGTCACGACACGTTCATCATCCGCATTCCTTCTGCGGATCACGTAGCCCTGGGATTCCATTTTCTTGAGAAGGGGTGTGAGCGTCCCGCTGTCCAGATACAGTTTCCGGCACAGCTCACGAACCGTCGCTTCTTTTTCCTCCCACAGGACCAGAAGCACAATGTACTGCGTATACGTCAGATTCAGAGGTTTTAGATAGGGTGTGTATCTGCCGATCACCCTTCTGGCACAGGCATAAAGCGGAAAGCACAGCTGGTTTTCCAGTTTCAGCGCTTCATCCATCAACCTTCCGCTCCTTTTCTATCTTTATCAGAGAAGGGACTCAACACACTTGGCGACGTCCTTCATATTGGCAGTCGGTTCAAAACGTGCCACGACATTTCCGCTGCGGTCAACAACAAACTTCGTGAAGTTCCACTTGATGTTCGGGTTTTCCTTGTAGTTCTTGTCCAGCTTCTTGAGCATGGCGGACATGGCCAGCGCCGCAGGTCCAAAGCCAAATCCTTCGAAGCCCTTCTGGCTCTTAAGGAAGGTGTACAGCGGAAGTTCATTCTCCCCGTTGACATCGCTCTTGTGCATTTGGGGGAACTGGGTGTTGTACTTCAGCGTGCAGAACTCATGGATTTCATCATCGGTGCCGGGAGTCTGGCCCGCAAACTGGTTGCAGGGGATGTCCAGAATTTCGAGACCGGCCTCATGATGGGCTTCATAAAGGCTCTCGAGGTCCTTGTACTGAGGTGTAAATCCGCATCCGGTTGCAGTGTTGACCACAAGAACTACCTTGCCTTCAAACTGTTTCATGGAAACTTCATTGCCTGCGCGATCGGTTACGCTGTAATCATAAAATGACATCTCAATCCCTGCCTTCTCTATTTCAATTCATTTGGTTCCATTTTCATTTGGAACAATTCGATTGTATCAAATTGAATTTGATGTGTCAATGGTCTGTTTTCTGTTTTTTTTCAGAATCTATGTTTTCTGTCTCTTGTCTCATCTTTTTTCTGATCCGTTTGCAAAGTGTCCGACTTTATGTTAGCATCTCTGACCGTGCACGCATTTGCAAAAAGCAAACGATGAGATCAACACGAAAAAGATAGGATGACTGTATGCCATTTCAACATCTGGGGCTCATCCCCACCCTGCTTTCCAATGTGAAGAACGCAGGATACTCTACCCCTACCCCGATCCAGGAAGCCACCATTCCGCTTGTTCTCGAAGGATGCGATGTCCTCGGGTGTGCCCAGACCGGCACCGGAAAAACGGCTGCCTTTGCACTGCCCATACTCCAGCTTCTTTCCAGAAAGCCAGCTCAAAAAGATTCAGGCATCCATGCCCTGATCCTGACACCGACCCGTGAGCTGGCCCAGCAGATTTATGACTGTTTTATCCTCTACGGCCGTTCCCTCCCTGTCCGTTCCTGCGTCGTATACGGCGGTGTCGGACAGCAGGCCCAGGTGGATGCACTGCACCGCGGCTGCGATGTGCTCGTCGCCTGCCCCGGCCGGCTTCTGGACCTCATGGGCCAGGGCATTGTCACGCTTGACCAGGTCGGCTTTTTTGTCCTGGATGAAGCAGACCGCATGCTGGACATGGGCTTTATCCATGATGTCCGCCGCGTCGCCCGTCAGCTGCCCGCCGTCCATCAGACGCTCCTTTTTTCGGCCACCATGCCCCCTGAGGTGGAACAACTGGCCATGGATCTGCTGAATGATCCCCGGGAAGTGAAAGTGGATCCCGTCTCTTCCCCCGTAAAGGCCATCGAACAGTACATGTATTATGTCGATAAAGCCAACAAAAAGCATCTGCTGGCCTCCATTCTCAAGCAGGACGATGTCACCAACGCCCTCGTCTTCTCCCGTACAAAGTACGGATGCGACCGCATTGTCCGTGATCTGAAAAAAGCCGGGCTTGACGCGGTGGCCATTCACGGTGACAAATCCCAGGGTGCAAGAACAAGTGCGCTGGCAAAGTTCAAGTCCGGAGACTGCCGCGTTCTGGTGGCGACCGATATTGCCGCCCGCGGCCTGGATATTGAAGGTCTCTCTCACGTCATCAACTATGATCTTCCCATGGAGCCTGAAGCCTATATTCATCGAATCGGCCGCACCGGACGTGCAGGACGCGGAGGAACTGCAATTTCCTTCTGCTGCATTGACGAGTACAAGCAGCTCGGCCAGGTTGAAAAGCTCATTGGGTTCCGTCTTCCCGTCAGAGAATCTGACTGGCCCATGGAAATCACGACGCCTACGGATCCGAAAACCCGTGCGCCGCATCCTGCCAGACGGCCGACCGATGTCAACCTTCGCGGTGAGGCGGTTCTTCCCCGCACCAACCGCAGATTCGGCGCAGGAAAACAGCAGGTGCCTCCTCGCCAGACGCAAAAAACAGAGGCCGGGCATCCCAGGCTGCACAAGCCCGTCCAGCGCATCAACCACAAAAAAACAGGCCGCTGATTTTTCCTCAGCCGCCCTGCATTGCAACAGAAAAGCGACCGCTCTTCCGGTCGCTTTTCTGTTGCGCATCATTCGGATGCTTCCGCTTTCTGATCGTATGTTTCAAGGAACGAATGCTCCTGCCCGCCGGCTTTCCAGCCGGGAAATGTGTCGATGTTCACAGCATGAATACTGGAGAAAACCCGCTGCTCAATGTCCGGATCCTCGGACCGCATCTTTCTGAGCATTTCCTTGACGGCCTTGCGCTTGGATAGATGCTCATGGTCTGCTGATGCTGCCTGTTCAGTAAAGCGGCATGCACACTGGATAAACTCCAGATGATTGTACCGTGCCCACGCAATGATATCGTCCTCATGAATGCAGTACAGGGGGCGGATCAGCTCCATGCCTTCAAAATTGGTGCTGTGCAGCTTGGGCATCATCCCCTGCAGCTGAGCCCCGTAAAACATGGACATGACGGTTGTCTCAATGACATCATTAAAGTGATGTCCCAGCGCAATCTTATTGCAGCCCAGCGCCCGCGCTCTGCTGTAGAGATGCCCTCTGCGCATCCTTGCGCAGAGATAGCACGGGTTCTTTTCCGTTCCATTGGCCACCTGAAAGATGTCCGTTTCAAAGATATGGATCGGGATCTGCAGCTTTTCTGCATTCTCCTCGATCTTCCGGCGGTTGGCCGGCGCATACCCCGGGTCCATCACCAGAAACTCCAGTTCAAAAGGAAAATCACTGAACTTCTGGAGAATCTGCATGAGTTTTGCCATCAGCATGGAATCTTTGCCGCCCGAGATGCAGACTGCGATTTTATCGCCTTCCTCAATGAGCTGATACCGCTTGATCGCCAGAATAAACGGCGTCCACAGTTCCTTGCGGTATTTCTTCTGAATGCTGCGCTCAATCAGCTGAGCAGGTGACAGCTCTCGGCCCATGCGCATGCCCATCCTTCATCATTTAGTCGGTTCAGTATGATCGGTCTGTTCAAGCTGAGCAATCCGGTTTTCGACTTCCGCGAATTTCTTTGCGAGGAGGTCAGGAATATCCCTCTGGTTCAGATCATCACTCGGGATGCGGTCTCCGTTGATCGACACAACACGTGCAGGCACCCCGGCCGCTGTGCAGTTATTGGGCAGATTATTCAGGACCACGCTGCCCGCTGCCACGCGGACATTGTTCCCGATCAGCACAGGCCCCAGAACGGAAGCCCCGGCACCGATCAGTACATTGTTTCCGATCGTGGGATGGCGTTTGCCTGTGTCCTTGCCTGTACCACCCAGGGTGACCTGGTGATAGATGGTGCAGTTGTCGCCGATTTCTGCTGTTTCACCGATGACAATCCCCATGCCGTGGTCAATGAACAGGCTGCTGCCGATCGTCGCCCCGGGATGAATCTCGATTCCGGTCTTTTTGCGTCCCCGCTGACTGATATAGCGTGCGAGAAAGAAATGCCGATGACGGTAACACCAGTTGGCCATGCGGTGATTCACCAAAATCCGGAAGCCCGGGTACAGCAGCATGACCTCCACCAGGGATCGGGCAGCAGGGTCTTTGTTCAGTATATTTTTAGCATCGGATATCAGACTCATCCGGTCTATCCTCCCCAAACGGTTGTTTACTCTGAAAACAGGTCAGTTGACAGATACCGGTCGCCTGCATCCGGAAGAATGACCACAATCTTCTTCCCTTCATTTTCCGGTCTCCTGGCCAGCTCCATGGCTGCCCATGCGGCTGCACCGGAGGAGATGCCCACCAGGAAACCTTCTTTTTTCCCGATGCGTCTCGCGGTTGCATAGGCATCTTCTGTTGTGACGCAGATGATCTCATCGATCAGTTCGGTCTTCAGCACTTTCGGCACAAAGTTCGCCCCAATGCCCTGAAGCTTGTGCGGTCCGCTTTTCCCTTCGGAAAGCACCGGAGAATCCTTGGGCTCCACGGCGATCATACGGACATTCGGATGCCTTGCCTTGAGGTATTCGGCAATGCCGGTCAAAGTTCCGCCGGTTCCGACACCGGCCACGACGAAATCAACGTCTCCGTCCGTATCCTCTTCAATCTCAGGCCCGGTTCCTGCCCTGTGTGCTGCCGGGTTCGCCGGATTATCAAACTGTCCCGGAATAAAACTGCCCGGGATCTGCTGCGCGAGTTCCTGCGCCTTGTCGATGGCACCCTTCATGCCAAGCGCTCCGGGCGTCAGCACCAGCTCTGCACCGTAGGCTGACATCAGGATGCGCCTCTCCATGGACATGCTGTCCGGCATCACAATGATCATCCGGTAGCCCCGGGCTGCGGCCACGGCGGCCAGTCCGATCCCGGTATTTCCGGACGTCGGCTCAATGATCACAGCACCCTTTTTCAGGATGCCTCTGGCCTCTGCATCGTCAATCATGGCCTTTCCGACCCGGTCCTTGATGGATCCGCCCGGATTAAAATATTCCAGCTTGGCAAGAAGCTTTGCCTTCAGACCGTCTTCCTGTTCCAGGTGCGTCAGTTCCAGAAGCGGTGTTCTGCCGATCAGCTGATCCACTGATGTATAGATCCTTGACATGACCATTCTCCTTCATCTGTACAGACGGGCTTTATTTCAGCAGAAAGCTGCCGTCTCCGTCCGCCTGAATGCCGGTGTTATAGAAAGACTGCATTCCCTGGATCATCCACGGGAGGTCTTTGACACCGGCTGTTTCATAGGCGGAATGCATGGCCAGCTGAGCCAGTCCGATATCGATGGTCGGGATGGAGACCTGTGTGCCGGAAATATTGCCGAGCGTCGATCCGCCGGGCTTGTCCGAGCGGTTGGCGAAATGCTGTACCGGAACCCCTGCCCGTTCACAGACTGCGCGGAAAACAGCTTCCGAAACAGCATCCGTCGTATACTTCTGCCGTGCACTGAATTTCAGCACAATGCCCTCATTCATATAGACCTGATTGATCGGGTCCGCATATTCGGGATGGTTGGGATGGGTTGCATGCGCATTGTCCGCAGAGACCATAAAGCTGCCGGCAATCGCGCGCATGGCCGTCTCGGAATCGGTGTCGAAAGCGGCAAGAATGCGGGTGAGCACATCCCGGAGGAAGGTCGATGCAGCGCCCTGCTTGGTCGTGCTGCCCACTTCCTCATTGTCAAAGATGGCACACACATTCACATGACCGTTCGCTGAGGCATTCTGAATGGCTTTCAGGGAAGAGAAAGCACATTCCAGATTGTCAATGCGCGGTGCGGAGAAATACTCTCCGGCAGCTCCCCAGACAGTGCCGGGAACACGATCATACACGAACAGGTCCGTGCCGAGGATGTCGCCTTCCTCCACCTGGCAGGCTTCAGCGATTGTCTTCAGGAAAGTGCCCTGCGTCTCAATCCCGCCCCAGAGCGGCATGACATCCACATTTGCCTGATATTTGTAGCCTTCATTGATCTCACGGTTCATATGAATCGCGACATTCGGAATCATGATCAGGTCGCGGTCGACATTGACCAGTTTCGAGACAATGCCGCAGGGTGTCTTCACGGCAACACGTCCGGCAACGGAAAGCGGACGGTCAAACCAGGAGGACATGATCATCCCGCCGTACCCCTCGACATCCAGCCGGACATACTTTTTCTGCACCTGAAGCTCTGCATGCTCTTTAATTTTGAACATGGGAGAGTCGCTGTGACTGGCGACAATCTGAAAGTGGGAAGGGGTTCCTTCAGGGAGAGTAAATGCGATGATACTGGACTGGTTGCGGGTTACATAGTATTTTCCGCCGGGCACAAGCTCCCAGTGTTCATTTTCTTTCAGCCTCTGGAAACCGGTCAGCTCTTTTGCCGCCGCTTCCACTGCATGAAACGCCGTCGGGGAATGTGCAATAAAGTCCAGCAGTTCGCGAATCTCAGTCATCTGAATGCCTCCTCTTTCTGCTGCATGATTTTCCACTGCAGCGTCCTCTATTTCTTATGCTTCATGTTTTCATTAATCATTGCGGCGCAGGCAAACTGCCTGCGCCGCACATCATACATCTTTTCTTTTTTCTCTTCAACCTTCTGCGCGAGTTCTTCCGAAAAACCATCAGAAGTGCTCGGCACAGTACAGCGGTTTTCTCACAAACACGCGCTGAAGGAGTTCCTCTTTTCCCATGATCCGGACATCCGGCACGAGAGAGGCTTCATACAGGCTGACAGCCCCGATCACCACTGGGCCAGTGCCTGTTCAGAAACCACCAGGTCCGGCTGTTCTTCCGTCGCCTCAACGCTGCCGCCGCAGACTTTCCATGTCCCGCTGTTTTCAGGAATCAGTGCATCCTCAACCTGAATGATGACGGCCTCTTCCCCGGGCATGCGCATCCGTTTGAGCGCTTCCGGAACGTTGACCAGCCGCACCATGAAGCCCGGCTGGGTTTCCTTTTCTATATCATAGGTCTTTCTGCTGCGGATGATCGAGTACAGTTCAAGATCCGACGGCAGCGGCAGCTCAATCCGGTCATAGTCTGCAGTGAACCTTGAGAGGAAGCCGAGAATGCTCTCAAATCCTCGGGGCCCGTCCCAGGCCAGGTCCTGTACCTTCAGGGTAACCCCTTTGGACTGAGAGACGTCCTGAACGGTCAGATACGCTGCCGGCTTCTCCTCATTCATCAGAAGATAGGTGAATTTTCTCTCCTGATAGGGGCTGCCTTTGAGGTGTTCCTGCATCATCTTCTCCGAGCGGACCGCGGCGAGATTGTAACGCTGCGAAAAGTCGGCATACAGCTTCAGACATTCACGGCTTTCCTCTTCCTTTGAAAGCATGACTGCCTTTCCCCGGTGATGATACCCCTGCAGATTTTCAGGAGCAAACGTGTAATTGCTCTGTTTGCAGACCGTCTCATAACCGAATTTCCTGTAAAACGCATGATTAAATGGATACAGCGCAGACAGGATTTCCCCGTTTTTTCTGGCCTGAGAGAGAAGATCCCGGAAAATGGCACGTATGGCGCCTTCTTCCCTGTATTCCGGAAGCGTGGAAACGGCCCCGATGCCTCCGCACTGCACCTCATGCCCGTCAAGGAACACTGTATACCGGTTATTGATAATGCGGGCCATCATCTTTCCTTCATCCGAAAACGCACCCCAGGCCTCCACGGTTTCCCTGCGCGTTTCTTCCCGCTTCTTCTCAAGGTCATCAATCTTTCCATGAAACGCAACCGTCGAAATCAGTGCCGCATCAAACCGTTCTTCCGGTGTCAGCTGACGTACTACCATGATTCTTCCTCCCGTATTGTTGCCTGCCATCAGGCCTTCCTGCCCGGCAGGTGTTCCTCTGCATGCCGACCATGAAACAATTCGACACGCTGCATTCCTGCTCCTCTTTTTTCGCCGTCATCCACATCCTACCATGCTCAGGTCTGCCAGAGCATCTTCATGAAAACAGGAAGCGGCAGAACTCCTGACGCTTCCCAAGAAGGCATTTGCTTATGCCCGACAGACCGTACCATGACACAGAGCGGACAGTTCCCCGATCCACTGTTCCACCATTTCTTCCTGTGGAGCATAAAAACCATCTGCAGCCTGGCCAAGCTGAGCGCGCTTGCCATTGCCAAAACTATGATACGGAAGAAGATCCACCTGACGAATTCCTGACAGCTGCCTGGAAAGCACTGCAATCCGTTCAAAATGATCATGCGTATCATTGATTCCCGGGATCACAGGACAGCGGAGCACAATCTCCGCTCCGCTCTGACTGAGTTTTTTCAGATTTTCCAGAATCAGTCGATTATCCACACCAGTCCACTGCCTGTGCTGTTCCGGATCGTCAACCTTGTAATCATATAAAAAGCACCTGATATATGGAAGCACGCGCTCGTAATGCTCCCATGCAGCATAACCGCAGGTTTCCATCATCACATTGAGCCCAGACTCGGAAAGCAGCCTGGCCGTCTGAATCGTAAAATCCGGCTGGGCCATCGGCTCGCCTCCACTCAGAGTGACTCCTCCCCGCGTGCGAAAGAACGGCCGGTCCGGAAGCACACTCTGAAGGATGTCCTCCGGTGACACCCATTTTCCACAGATTCGACAGGCTTTTACAGGACATGCCTCTTGGCACTTCCCGCATCCTGTACATTTCTGCGCATCATACTCTCCCTGCGCTCCCCTCGCACCGGAAGGGCAGACAGAGCAGGCTCCGCATCGAATGCAGCGGCTTTGCGCGACCATCGCCTGCGGGTGACTCACCTGGGTTTCCGGGTTGTGACACCATCTGCACCGCAGTGGGCACCCTTTCATGTACACACTCGTTCGGATGCCTGGACCATCGTTGACAGAAAAGGAAACAATATCTGTAATGATTCCACGCATATCTCAATAAAGGGCCCTGGCCAGCATATCTGCCTGGGTGCCCGGGTCGAGCTGAACAAACCGCGCGCTGAAACCGCCGACACGCACAAAGAGATTCTGATGCAGTTCCGGATGAATCATTGCATCCTCCATCTCTCCCCGGTCCACCACGCTGACATTCAGGGAAAGAATGCCCAGATCAAAGGCTGTATCGATCAGGTCGCAGACCGCATCCTGATGCCGGGAAAAAAGATCCCTGCTGAGCTTCAGGTTTTGAGCCGTCCCTGCCGTCAAGTCCATTTGAGTTGAAGCCATCGATCGCAGCATGGCAGGAAGTCCGCACCGGTCCATGCCCGCCATCGGGTTATTGCCGTTGGACAGGTATGCGCCGCTGTGTCTTCCGTCCGCTGTGGCCAGCGTATTTCTGCCCAGATCCACATTGGCTCCATTGTTGATCATGACCACCAGATAGGATGAAAGCCCCTGCTTTTCCGCCTGCCTTGCCGTTGTATCAAAGACAAATGTATTGATGTCCTGTGCCATCCGGTCGGCCTCCGGATCGCCGTTGCCGAATTTCGGGCAGTCCAACAGAGTCTGGCGCAGTTCTTCCTGCCCCGCATAATCATGGTCCAGGACATGCACCAGTTCACTGAGAGAGAGTCTTTTCTGTTCATAGACAACCTTCCGGATCGCAGTCAGGCTGTCCGCCGTTGTCGTGTTTCCATACGTCTCATAGGTTCCGGCCAGATAGCGCACTCCACCTGAACACAGTGGAAGTGCGCGTGCAACACAGTCGTCCATCAGAAGACTCATCATCAGCATGCTGCTGTTCGCACGGACCGTGTCGTACACCAACCGCTGATGGCGTGCCGCAATCTGCGTAAAGTATTCGACCTGCTGTTTCCAGGCGTCAAGCAGCTTTTCAAATGTATCAAAAGCATCCGGTCTTCCGAGATTCAGCCCATGCGGGCAGTTTCGGATCGGGTCAATCCCCTCATGCAAAGTCACTTCCAGTGCTTTGGCCAGGTTGATGATATCATTCGGCGTTCCGATGCTTCGATGGCCAAGCACATATTCACCGCAGCCGAAGAATCCGTACTGCTCGGCTTCCTCTTCTGAAACATGCATGGTTTTCTGCACAGCACGCACCGATGCCTCATCATTAAACAGCAGCGGGTAGGTCATTCCGTTTTCCAGCATTCGGAGGCCTAGATCCCGAACCTCATCAGAAAGCCCCTTGTACACGCGCAGCGAGAATTCCGGTTTCAGTTCCCGAAAACGCATCCCAGCTTTCATGATGGCGAGGGAAACCCGGTCTGCGTTCTCCGGATTTCTTCGTCCCACCCCGCCCATCACAATCCGTCCGTCCCGGCTGTCCGTTTCCTTCATAAGCTGATAGAAGAAAAGCAAAAGCTGAATGGCTTCCTCTTCCCGGAGCACGCCGCTGTCGATATCCCGGACATAAAGATCACCAAGGTAGACATCCATCCGCCCGAAATCCCGGCCGCCGGTCATCGCAGAATAGAACCAGACAAGCTGCAGGGCATCCCTGAAGCACGCAGGAGGCCCCGCAAGGATGCGTTCCACGCTTTCCAGCAGCGGATCAGCCCAGGCCGGATCTGCTCCCCCGTCCTTCATCGTTCGAATCTGATCAGCATACCCTGAAAGAATCGTTTTCAGCAGATCAATCATGCCTGAGAGTGATTTCAGAAACATCTGCTGATCAGCCTGCAGCCCAGGATCCTCAAGCCTTGCCAGCGCTTCCTCCTGCATGCCGCCAAGACCTTTTTGAATCAGTTTGTCATAGTCGAGCTGTGAAAACACAAGTCGATACAGCCCGAAGATGACACCCGAGTCGGAAGCCCACAAATCACTCGGCATTTCCCGGGACATCTCCGGATCGAATGCTGCCCGAACTTTGGCATTGACATTTTCCTTTTCCCAGAAGGCAATCAGCTCCGCAATCGCCTGCCTCTGGTCCGGTGTCTGTGTCGGTCGGTTCATGACACGCTTCATGCGCGCAATGTCCGCATAATAAGCGACATTGTCCAGCCCGTCAGCATCATCATCCCAATAGCTCGGCGCAATACCCAGCGGACGAAACATGCGTCTGCCGACAAAGAGATCGCCTTCCCGGACCGGCAGGGCAGCTGCCGGCAGGGCGATCTCCAGGCATTTCAGTTCGCGCATCGAAAGGTCCTGGCCTGTATACTGCCGGTATTGATCTGTATATTTGAATTCAACGGAAAGGCTATCCTCCAGATGCTCATCATCCCAGGCAAAGTATCCTTTCATATCCTACCCTCCATGTCCGCTGGATACACTTCCACGACTGCATTATGAACCGAAGTCCATGCAGGTCAAAGTGCATGAACAAGCGCATTATATGCAAAAAATAAGATTCTTTTTTGCGTTCTGTGTCCGTTTACTTTTGGGATCGGCACTGCTATACTCTGTTCAGCATGGAGGGTTCATGAGCTATGTTAATTGAATATGGAAACACAGTGGTTGTTCCCAGTTGGGAATTGTCGGAAGAGATCCCAACGGGGTATTCCCGCATTTATTATGTCCGTACCGGAGAGGTGACCTATGAGTCATCCGATGAACGGCGTCCTTTAAAACCGGACCACCTCTACATTCTTCCCTCAACCATTCCCTATCACGTGTGGAGAAACCGGGAAAAAGACTTTGCCTGCACCTATCTGCATGTGGATTTCAGTCAATACAGGGTGAATGCACTCATTGAGCTATCCGTCCAGAACAATTCATGTCTGGATCACTTCATTCAGGCTGTCTCACGGGCAATTGAAGAGGAACGGATCGAACTGCTCGAACAGCTGGCCGAATCCTTCTCTTTTTTCCTGAAAGACAGTGAAGCTTTTATCCGAAATTCTGAAATGCTCACTCTGGTTCAGTCTTATATTCTGAGACACATTTCCGAAGAACTGTCCATTGAGGACCTGAGCCTTCTCTTCAATTATCATCCCAACTATTTTATTCGCCTGTTCCACCGTGAAACCGGGTATACGCCCTATCAGTATATTGTCCAGCAGAGGATGCAGTATGCAGTGACCCAGCTCAACAAGGGCCTTCCCAACGAAGAGGTGTGTTACGCCTGCGGGTATACCGACTCGAGCACCTTCACCCGCGCTTTCAGAAAATACTACGGTGTTGCACCGCAGAAATACCGTAAAGGCTTTCGAAAGCCATGAAATGTCTGTATAGGTTTCTTTTTCCATGAAGTTTTTCTGTTCTGTGCGTCCAGTCAGTGAAACGGTTCGGAACAGCTACATGTTTTTTGTTTTCAATTTCTCCGCCGCTTGTCCGGGATTCCTGTGTAATCCTGAAAACCTTAATTTTTGCACATTTTTTATTTGATGATGCACTTTTTCCTTTATTGTGTTCTTAGTATACTGTCTATACATATGACAGTTTCACAACGCATTGGCATTGTCAGCGAGAAGAGGGATCCAAATGACGTCGACCGTTTTATCCCATTCGCGCAGGAAAAGCGCTATTGCACGTTTCTTCAGTTCATTTTGCGGATACAAAAAGCATCTTGCGCTTACACTGATGTTTCTCCCTGTGCTTGTCTATTTTATCGTGTTTAAATATGTCCCCATGAGCGGTGTGATCATTGCTTTCAAGAATTACAAAATCAGCCGCGGCATTTTCGGAAGTGCATGGTGTGGTCTGGACAACTTTACAAAAGCCTTTGCCACGCCAACCTTTGTCCGTTCTGTCCAGAACACGCTGATTATCAGCAGCCTGAAACTGCTCTTTGGTTTCCCTGCTCCGATCATTCTTGCGCTCATGCTCAACGAGGTCACCCACGCCCCATTCAAGAAAACCGTCCAGACCATCAGCTATCTGCCTCATTTTCTGAGCTGGGTGGTTTTGGCCGGCATGTTCCAGCAGCTGCTTTCCCCCAATAACGGAGCCGTGAATGCTGTGCTTCGCGATGTTTTCGGCGTCAAGGACTCCATCTACTTTCTTGGTGACAACCACTATTTCCGCGGCACCCTGATCATGACGGATATATGGAAAAATGTCGGGTGGTCCTCCATTCTGTATCTTGCGACCATCACCAGCATCGACCCTGCATTGTATGAGGCCGCCACGGTGGATGGCGCAACGCGCTGGCAGTGTACAAGATACATTACGGTTCCTTCCCTGGTCAGCACCATCGTGGTCATGCTCATCCTGAATGTCGGATCCATCATGGATGCAGGATTTGATCAGGTGCTGAACCTGTATAACAGTGCAGTCTACCAGACCGGCGATATCATTGATACCTATGTATATCGGTACGGTCTGGGCGATATGAAATATTCACTGGCAACAGCCGTCGGGCTCTTCAAAAATGTGATTGCCTTTGTGCTGGTCGTGGGCACCAACCTGATTGCCCGCAGGATCAGCGGTGAAGGCATCTGGTAAGGAGGGCCTTGATATGACACAGAAGAAATTCACCTTCGGCCGGGCTGTCATTTATCTGCTGCTGGTTCTGCTGTGCGCCACCATTGTGATCGCATTCTGGCATCTCATGAATCTCAGCCTGTCCCCAAGCTATATCGCCACGCGCGGCGGACTGCTGCTTTACCCAAGAGAGGCCACGCTGGACAATTATGCCAGGGTGATTGGCAACCGCTATATCTGGCTGGGGTATAAAAACACGCTGATTCGCACCTGCATCGGAACCGTTCTGCAGCTGTTCTTTACAGCCATGGGTGCGTATGTTCTCAGCAAGCGTTTCTTCCCCCACCGCACCTTCTGGACACTCTTCATAGTGTTCACCATGTTTTTCTCCGGCGGTCTGATTCCCAATTATCTGCTTGTCAAGAATCTGGGACTCCTGGATACCTATGCCTCCATGATCCTCCCCGGTTTTATCAGTGCCTACAATCTGGTAATCATGCGAAACTTTTTTCAGTCTCTTCCGGAAGAAATTGAAGAGAGCTGCCTGATTGACGGCGCCGGCAGATTCAGGATTTTTCTCCAGTTTATCCTTCCCCTCTCCAAACCGATCCTGGCCACCGTTGCTCTGTGGCTGGTCGTCGGGCACTGGAACAGCTGGTTTGACGTGCTCATCTATATTTCCGATGATACCAAGTTCACCCTGCAGATCGTTCTCCGTCGGATCATTATTACCGGCTCCAAGGAAATTCTCGATACCAGTGCCGCTGCCAACGCAGCCGAAATGGAATCTGTTGTTTCGTCAGAAGGACTGAAGGCGGCCTGCATTTTTGTCACCACCTTTCCAATTCTCTGCGCATACCCCTTTGTGCAGAAGTTCTTCGTCAAGGGGATTATGATCGGCTCTCTGAAAGGATGATGATCCTTTCAACAAATAAAAAAGGAGGTTACCCATATGAAGTTTTCCCGTTTTCTCGCTCTGGTGCTTGCCCTCATGATGGTCATGGGACTTGTGCCTGCAGCAATGGCTGACGAAGAGCCTGTGAAAATATCGGTTGCCGGCTATATGTTCGGTCCGATCGACAACGAGAGAGATGTCATCACACCTCTTGTTGAACAGCAGCTCAAGGAAAAGCACGGCATCAATGTTGACATTGAAGTGGTCTACATTGAGCAGGCGAACTATGCTGAGATTCTGAACACACGTCTGACCGGCGACAAGGCCCCTGATGTGTTCCTGGCTCAGAGTGCAACCGCGCTGAACAGCTACTATGACCAGGGTGTCATCAAGGAATGGGATGAGGATTTCTTCAAGGAGAATGCACCGGATGTGTACAACTTTATCATGAACGGTGCTGCCTACGGCGATCTGGTCAATGATGTGGACGCATGGAAGAAAGCCTCTCTGAAAGACGGCAAAATGATTGTGATCCCGTCCTTCAAGCCCGACGGCTCCATGCCGTACAAAACCTTGATCTATCGCGGCGACTGGCTGGACAAACTGGGCATTGAGCAGGCCGATCTCCCCAAGACCGTGGATGATTTTGTCGCACTGATGGATCGTTTCACCAATGAGGATCCGGACGGCAATGGACAGAAAGATACCTATGGCTGCTCTATTACTGCCATGAAAGCCCTGTTTGGCGCCTATGGTCTGGGCACCGGTTTCGTGGGAAGCAATTCCTACTGGGTCAACAAAGATGGCACCATCGTCAACGGGGATGTTACCGAAGAGGCCAAAGAGGTTATCGGTATCCTTGCAAAGATGTATGCTGCCAATCTGATCGATCCTGAGTTCGTCACCGGAAAAGAATCCGTGGAAGGCAGCTACTGGGCCATCTCCCATGGTATGGTCAACGGTCTGTATGGCGTCAGTGCCAATGCTTCCATTGACCACTATCGTCTCAAGGAAGTCCTGAACGATGACGGCGGCCGCTGCGCACAGGAATACTGGGCAGTCAACGGTGAGGATTCCTCCTTTGTTTACGGCCCGTGGCCGGCCGGCCCCAAAGGGGATTACGGATGGCAGGTCGGCACATCGGTTGCAGTTTCTGAAAGCGCTGTATACAACGCCAAGATGTCCGATGAAAAGCTGGCTCTGATCTTTAAGATTCTCAATGCATTTGCAACAGACGAAGAACTGTATATGACAGCGTTTGCAGGCATTGAAGGAACGCATTATGAGAAGAATGCAGACGGCACCATTAAGCGTCTGATGGGCAACGAAGAGCTCAACGCAGTCGGTGTCTGGGGCTGCCGCAGCCTTTACGGCAACGACCGTGCTTTCTCTCAGCTGGGCTATGATCTGGCCTTCTATAAGGATCCCTCCATTGCAAACCGTCTGAACTGGTTCAAGAATGATCAGTACAACAGTTATATCCAGGATGCTGTCACTGAAACCCTGCCCAGTTCTGATCTGTTTGCCGAGCTCAATACCATCCGCGACGAAACATGGGTTGCCATGATCCGTGGAGAAAAGTCTCTGGATGACTGGGATGCCTATGTCCAGAGCTGGATGAACGCAGGCGGCCAGACCCTGACAGAAGAAGCCAATGCCTGGTTCAATGGAAAATAAAGTCTGAGGAATGAAATGAGGGGATACCGCACACGCGGTATCCCCTGTTTTTTATGTCAGCCATGGTATCCGTTCAGGCATTCCGACCCGTCAGTCAATCAGCAGCATCGGCTCGCTGAGCAGCCCGGAGCGTGCAAGACGATAGGTTCGCGTCCACCTCATGCCTGTGCTTCTCCAGGCCTTGGGACCAAACCAGATGGTCGATTCATCATTCAGATGGAAAGTGCCGAATGAATTGATGCGGCTGGCATAGACTGTAATGTCCAGCACATGATCCCCGGCCTCCAGATTTCCAAGATCTGCTTCAGACGGCGCAAGAGAAAGATTGGCCATTCGTTTTCCATCCAGCTCTACCGTGATACACGGAGCAGAAAAGCGTCCCAGACGAAGCCGCACATGATGACCTCCCGCCAGCCGGAAGCGGTAAGTCATGATCCCGGAATAGAACGGGAATCCCTGCGTTGTCCAGTCTCCGAATACAAGTGTTTCCGGTGCCGGGATCAGCGCTGTCTCCGTTCCGTTAACGCGTACCCCAAAATCACCAAGCAGGAAAACATTTTCCGTGCATGTCGATGCCACCAGAGGCTTCACAATTTCCACCGTATTGATGCCGGCATGAATGGGACCGGCCGGAAAACAGGCGATGGATTCATCTGTAAACCATCCGTCCTGCTTCCGCTCAACAGGCTTTCCGTTCACGCGGATCTCGGATTCCCCGGCATCCTCCAGGGCAAGCCGTGCAGAAGGCAGATCAATTTCCGAAAGGAAGCGCATCCGCAGGCATAGCGTATGCTCTGCTGTTTCCGCTGGAAGAATCCATGGCTGTGCCCCTGAAACAGCTGCTGTCGAAATGCCCAGCTGATCCTTCGCCATGACACCGATTCGCAGCATATCCTCCTCCTTCTGCCACAGCCCGTCATCGGTCTTCCACTCAGCTGTATCCAGCACCAGCACATTATCCTCTGAGCGAATCACGCATTCCGGAGGCGGCAGGAAGGTTTCGCCGGCACTCCAGCTGTCCTGTGAGAAATCCTCTGACATTCGGATCCCATAACTGCCGTTCAAATCCATCCTGTGCTGTATGGCCTTCTGCTGTATTCCTTCTTCAGGCGACAGCCGCAGAAGAAGACTGTCCTGCGCATAGCATTTCCAGGAAATCTCTGTCCGTTTTCCATCGCAAACGGCTTCCATCGGTCGGATGGTTCCCTTTTGCGTGTCCCAGAGCGTAACCTTCCAGCTGCCCAAAAATGTGATGGTGTATTCCTCCGGGCTGTCAATCGCTCCCCGCGTCGGAGGAAACGCATGGCAGATAAAGACATTGCGGCACGCTCCATCCTCGCGCACTGCGCACAGAAGGTTATTCGACGGTTTTCCATCCCGATATTCAATTCGAACTTCACGCACCCGCTGCAGGCACTGATTCAGGCGTTCACGGTCCCACGGAATGCAGATGCATGTTTTGCTGAACTGTTCAGCTTCAGTGCTCGGCACAGCATCCACATATTCAGGTGCTGAACCAAGAAAAACAACCGTTCCACCGCGCTTTCTGAATGCACGCAGCGCATCGAGTGTTGTATTTCTCATCGTGATGCAGGCCGGCACGATCACGGCATCATACGCCATTTCTCCCACCTGAAATGCGTTCCCTTCACGCAGCTGGGACGGGAGGGTTGATTCACAGATAAAATCAAAATCCAGCGTATCAAACAGCAGCCAGTTCGTGAGTTCTGCAAACCGTCTGTCCAGTTCCGCGCGTTTTCTTCCTGTCAGATCATTGGGGCCAAATGAAATCCAGCAGGACTCCACCGGATGAATCACACCGATCCGAATCAGCGGTTTGCCGCGTGTCATCAGCAGGTTCACACGGGCAAAGTGATCTTCAATGAACGGATATTCACGCCACCAGGCACTCTGGTGTCCAATGGATGCAGGGTAATCGCGTTTGGACTCACCGTGCATGGAGCACCAGTACAGGTGCGGCACCCGAACCGTAACCCCCAGAGCGGCCTGCCAGTCTCCCTGCAGCTTATGTCCCTTGAAATCAAAATCCCAGTTCGTTACGCCGTACATTTCACTGGTCACACCAGGGCATCCCTGCTGATGGGCTGCCGATGCAGCCTGCTTGACCGTGTTCAGTTCCCGTCCATCACACAGTTGGTCTACACCCGGGAGGGTGAACGCCCGGTATGCGCGCATCACCTCACCGACTGCACCGGTCTGGCTTTCCAGCGTCTGTTCCGACATCATGTGTCCTGTCATCAGCACACCGTTTTTCCTGCACCAGTCGCCGATCTGATCGCAGAACGCTGATACAAAGCGCTCTGTTGTATGGTCATGGAAATGATAGCGGGTCAGTGACACCCCTTCCGGAAGTTCCCATACCACTTCGGGAAGTTTATCGAGCAGACTCTCTCCGTAAGCCTGCGTATAGGTTTCTTCCAGATCCCCTGTCCACGGCAGAATCACATCCTGCAGATCCGACGAGCGGGAAAGCGTCGCTTTGGCCGGCATCTGCGGCTCATCTGTGAAAATGGCCGGACAGACTGTTCCCAGCCGCTCCCCAAGTACGCTGCGGTACCGTTCATGCGTGATCCGGATAAAATCCCGTATCGCACCGGGATTCATGGTATCCACATATCCCTTGAAATGGAACCACGGGCTCGGCTTTGTCACCCGCTCGATTGCATACCATACTGTGGTATCAGCAGTTTCCTCCGGACGAAGGCGATGATACGATGTCATATACCCCTGTTCATTGAGCGTAACCGTGTAGCGCGAAAGGAGCTTTCCGTCATGCTCACCGAGGGCCTGGGGTGTCAAAAGCAGAAACCGCTGACGGTTTTCCTCTTTTTCCGTCACATATCCGCCTGCAAATCCTGACGGCCATTTATCCTCGTCGTAGAGCCACGCAAGCATATGCCGCTTCTGCGCCTCATCGACGCACATCCGAACCCTGTCCATAAAGGCGTCGGACAGGTATGGAATGGACATACCGCTTCGGGTATGCATGTGAAACCCACCCATCCCCATCTGCTGCATGTAACCGATTTCTCTTTTCAGGAGATCTTCATCCAAATCACAGTTCCAGGCCCAAAACGGCGTACACCGGTATTCCGCCCCGGGATTTCTGAACAGTTCCTGATCCGGTTTCTCTTCGCGGTTATGAGGGTAAAGCATAGGCCCCTTCCTTTCATCAGTCCATTGATAGCCGGGATACTCAGGCACGAGATGAAAACCGCATGGTCACGATTTCAAAAGGCCTCATTGTCAAAGCCAGCTGTTGACCATCTGTTTCCAGTGCATACAGCTTTTCTTCCTCCATCGAGCACACCCACACATCTGCATAGGAAAAGTCCGGACGGAAGACTGCTTTTCTGGTTCCTCCCAGGCTCTCATACATCCGGAAAATCAGATCGCCTGATCCATCTTCCGCCAGCTTGACGCTTTCCACGATGACAGCCGTTTCATCACAATGCAGACCAGGAATCGGCCGGCAGGTGCCCGGAACCGTAATCACCGGATCATTCAGTGCCTCTGCCGCTTCCTGTACACCGCTTTCTTCCAGAGAGCCATCCCAGACCCTGTATGCGTAGGTAAAACAGTGCAGCCCGCGGTCCGCACCTGCATCCGGGTAGGTTGGCGCACGCAGAAGGCTCAGGCCAATGACACCGTCAAGCACTGACACGCCATACTTGCAGTCATTCAGTACGGCTGCGCCGCGGGACGCATCCAGAAGCGCAGTCCAACCATGTGCACAGACTTCAAAGCGATCCGCATCATACTGCCTGGACCGGTGGGCGGGCCGGGCAATGGTGCCGAACTGAATCTGATGCACGGCGTTGTCAGCCTCAATGCCCGTATCAAACGAGACCTTCAGCAGGCGATGCATCTCATGCCATTCCACCTCAGTATAGAATTCAAGCTGCTCTGCATCCGGCATCAGGCGAATGCGCTGTTTGATCTCTGAGGACGAAAAACTCATGTTCATTTCCAGTTCAGCATAGATTCCGGAGGCGCAGGTGATATTCACTGAGACCTCCGCCTTCAATTCAAATTCCCGCTGCTCGGTCTGACTGTCAATATCCCATGCATCAAAACGCCTGGGCAGATCCCGATACAGGTGGAACACATTGGATTCCGAGCGGATCCGTTCCTGACCATCCGCGCGCGTTACCATGGATACCAGCGTTCCCCGATTGGAAACCACCACCCGGATCCTGCTGTTTTCCAGAATAAACCCGTCCTTTTCCTTTCTGGCGGACACTTTGCAGATGGCATCCACCTGTGCAGGATACAGGGTTACAGCAGCCAAGGGCTCAAGATCCATCAGAAGGAGTGCCGCCTGTTCGCCCGGCATGGCCGGAAACACCTTTCCATCCGCTGTGCATGCCCCGCTGCAGAACCGGGAATCCACTGGAACGGTCCTTCTCACCCTGTGCGAGGAAGGATTGAAGACCGTGATCCCCTCGCCTCCCGAACAGAATATCTTCAGCGCCTCCACCGCTCCATGCATGGCTTTTCCCTGGACAGAGAGCAGGTCCTTTCGTGCCTGCTCATAGACTTCCGGAATGGATGAGCCCGGCAGAATGTCATGGAACTGGTTGGTCAGCAGCAGTTTCCATGTTTCCTCCAGCTCTTTTCCGGGGTACACGGTATTCCCTGAAAAAGCCGCCAGCGCGGCGAGCATCTCCCATGCACGCAGCATATGTTCTGACCGCCGGTTGCCCTGCTTGATCGCTGCCTGTGTCGTATAGGTGCCCCGATGGCACGGAAGATACAGTTCACCGCGGACGACCGGAAGGTTCCCGTCATTTCTTTTGCGCAGATAGTCCCCCGGTCCCATCCAGTACAGCTTGGGCGCGCCTTGAAGATCCTGCTGCCGCCGGATCAGTTCCATGTCATCCCTTGTCGGGCCGCCGCCTCCGTCTCCATAGCCGAAGGGCATATAGAAATCACAGCTACCATCCCGCTCCAGACGATGGACCCAGCGGTTATGCACCGTCGCAGCATCCACCTGCGTTTCATAGAACATGTGCAAAAAGCTGGGAATCACGGTCCCATCGATCCCTTTCCAGAGAAAAGCATGATGTGGAAACGCCTCCGAGTCATTGTAGGACCAGTAGATTTTCTGGGTGGTCAGCCCCATCATGCCAAAGCCGCGCAGAATCTGAGGGAGCGCGGCACTGTATCCGAACGTATCCGGGAGCCATGCCACCCGGCTGTCCACACCGAGCACCTCACGGAAATATTTCCTTCCGTAGAGAAACTGACGGACAAGCGATTCGCCGCCGGCCATATTGGTGTCCGGTTCGACCCACATGCCCCCGTCCGCAATCCACTGGCCTTCCTGAATGGCTTTTTTTATATCCTCAAACAGGTCAGGATAGTACTTCCTGCACAGTTCATATTCAGCACACTGGCTCTGAATAAACAGGGCTTCCGGGTATTCCTTCAGCAGCCGCAGCTGGGCGGCAAACGTGCGTGCCGTCTTTCTGCGTGTTTCCCCCATCGTCCACAGCCAGGCCAGATCCAGATGGGAATTGGCAATCACGCCAATCTGAGGCGCAAAGGTCCCGTTATGCGCCTGCATGAAGGGCGACATCATTTCCCTTGCCCGGGCATAAGCTTTTCTTCTTTCCTGAAGCGGCTGCTCCATATCCAGATCATTCAGCATGCGCTCAAAGCCTGCGTCCAGCGCCTCCCGGAAAGCATCATCCTGGTCGAGATAATCATGCACGTCTCTGAGCACCGTCAGGTCCAGCCAGAGCTGATACGCTTCCTCATTCCACAGACCAAATGTGCTTCGGCCCATCACCGCCCGGCCTTCATGCTCATAACGCACCCCGTTCTCCGGAAAAACCGGACGTCCCGGATGCGCGGTGAGCGGTGTTCCGGCATAGACTTCCATCGCAAGCCGATAGGTTTCACCGCCCTCTGCCTGCCGCGTCAATGTCAGATCCGATCTGTACTGATGGGGATGCGCCATTCGGTCAGCCCGACGCGCACCGAAGGGTTTTCCATTGAGAAACAGGGTGGCTTCCCCGCCCGGATTCAGATCCATGACCACACGTTCCCCGCAGACGGACGGCGGAAGAGAAAAGCGGGCAAACATCCAGGCATATTCCCTCGGCTGTCCCCACGCTGTGCCTTCCGGCCACCTTTCACGCGCGCAGAGCTCTGCCTCTTCAGGTGACAGCTCCTCAGAAGTCCGGAAGCCTTCCAGCCTGATTTCGCCCATTTCATGATAAAAATCCGATTCCAGTGCCTCCATCACATGGCGCAGCTGATCTGTGATTTCCTTTTTCATCTGCCGGCCTCCCCGTTATCTCCATTCAGCTTCCTGATTCTGATGACAGCATTCCATCTGCACGATATGCTTTTTCTATCCGGAACAGCGTTCTCTTTTGCTGCCTATATCATACGTGCGCACACGATGACAGGCAAGGGGAAATATCACCGGAAAATGTGCACGAATTCACCTGCATCAACTGTTCAGGCAGAAAAAAGCGGCGTCTGCCCATTGAAATTCGCATGCGGACTGCGGAAGACTGTCTCCTGTGCACATGTTCAATCTCAGGCAAACGCCGGTTTGATGTTATTTTAGAAAACTGTTCCACTGCTCCCTGCTGCATTCATAATCCACAGAGGACTGCAGATGACCGAGCTGATCGGTCCAGGAATCCCGGTTGACGCGCACCTTTACAAAGCCCAGCTGTTCATAGACATGCTGTGCACGAAGATTGTTGAGATTCGTATCCAGCCGGATCAGGTGATATCCAAATTCATGGAAGAGGCTGTCCATCAGCAGGCTCAGACAGATTTTTCCGAGACCGCGGTTCTGGGCATCAGGCTCGCAGATCTTGATGCCAATCTCACAGGTCTTCTCATCCTGACGCCGATAATTCATTTCTCCGATCGGCATCCCATCGTGAAGGATCATCAGGTGTCTGCCTGTCTCATCACAATCCCCCGCAAGAAGGCGGAGAATCTTCTCTTCCGTCGTGCCGAGGCCCCGCGGAAATCCGGCGTGCGCCATGACGCTTCCGTCATTCCACCACGCAGCCAGTTGCCGCGCATCTTCCGGTCCGGCGTCACGGATGGTAATAGAGCCATAGGATCTGAGCATTTCTCTCACCTGCCCTGTCTGTTCATCCAATCGTGCGGAAAAGGACCACCAGTATCACCACCTGAATGATCAGGAACAGCGGGAAAAAGACCTGAAAGTACCAGTGTCTGGTCTTGTGCCGGAGAAGCTGCATGCCCAGTACTCCGCCAAGGCCTCCGAACAGCGCCGCAGCAAGAAACAGCGTACGTTCCGGCACACGCCATTTCCCTTTGGCTGCGCATCGCTTGTCATAGGCCATCAGACCAAAAGAAATCAGATTCATCACAATCAGCACAACGCCTGAAATGCTCATCAGCATACTGTTCTGCATTGGTCACACACCTCTTCCGCATGTTTTCTGCGCTTCGTTTTCGACAGGAATATACACCTTATATCCTATCCTGGCAAGCATTCCCCTGTCTCTTCTCCAACCAGAAAAGCCGGCTGCTGTCCCTGATATGTGACAACTGCCGGCTTCTCTGTTTTTCGTGACGTCCTTACGGCTTGACGGTAAAGTTCGCTGTCATGGCAAGAAGTCCGTCAAAGAACATTCTCACCGTATACTTTCCTGTCGGTATCTCTCCGAGATTGTTGCAGACCTGATACATGGCATAGGTCACCGGAATATCATAACACCAGTCGACACGCGTATACAGATCATTGAATTCCGACTGTTTCTCATACATCATGTCCACCACGAACCCATTGGGTGCCTCCATGGTGACCACGACATCGAAAAGCCTTGCCGTTCTCAGCATGGGCATGGCGAAATTGAGCCGCAGAAGATACGAGTCCACAGAGGAATCAACGCTTCCGCTGAGCACACCGCTGACCCAGTCTTTCAGTTCATACGCTGAGAAGGAATTCATTCTTGTGGTCTTTTCGTACAGTGACCTCAGCAGCTGAACATTGCCCGACACTTTGAAATCCCGCACCGGCTGTACCGGAATTTCCACCTGGGTGGTTTCGGATGCTTCAGCACCTTCCACCGATACAGCAAAGGCCATGGTGGTTCCGGGCAGTGCAAGCACATCACAGGAAGTCTCCGTCACCTTCTCCTGAGCAATCTGCACGTTTGCCCCGCCGTTGGGTTCAACACAGAAAGAAGTCACAAGATACGACTCGCTCTGCGCGTCATCGGTCCACGCAAGATGAACTTTGCCATTGTTCTGATACACAGCTTCGGTGATCTGAAGCGTATCCGCTGCTGCAGCATTCACCAGAACACATGTCAGAAGAATGCTCAGGAACAGGATGCAGTTGCGTCTCATATAAGAACCCTCCGTTGATTGATTCCTGCGAAAAAAGGATCTCTAACCTGACCAGTAGTATAGCATAAGTCTGCTCGAAAAAAAATCGGAAATCTTCTCTTCAGCCTCCAGACCCGATCCGGTCCCATGGCGGCAGCATCTGCTCATCTGGCTTTTTTCTGTTTTTTCCCTTCTTATGCGCCTTTCAATCGACTGCATTTTTCTGCTACAATACCATTAGAAACACTCTATTTTGTCGTAAACGCACAGATCCGTGAGTCAGAATGAGTCCCTGTTTTTACCGGGAGTTCAGGCTTTCCCACATGGGCCCGCCCGTATACCGCCCGGTCATCTCCCCTGTTCTGCCCGTCCGCTGACTCAAGGATTCATTCCTCGCTCTTCACAGAAGAAAGCCATCACACCCGGATTGTCCACCGCTTTTCCGTCTTGCGCAACATCATCTGTAGAAAGGAGGCCTGCCCATGCTCCGCATTGCATCTGCCGTCTCGGTCCGCCTGTGCCCCGGGGCTGCTGAGAGTGTCGCTTATGCCGCCGAAGAGCTGACCCGATGTCTTGCCAATGCCGGCATCCATGTCTCCGCTCCGGGTGATTTTCAGGAAGATTCCGTCTGCATTCTGCTCACGGATCAGACGCCTGGTCTCACCGATGGTGCGTTTCGGCGCACTGTTTCATCAGCCCGTGTTCTGCTGGAATCTTCTGAAGGATGCGGCATTGTCTATGGTGTCTACGATTTTCTTGAGGATCTCGGCTTCCGCTTTCTCGCACTGGACTGCGAAACGGTTCCGACTGTCCCGCTGACGCTGCCTGAAGGCGTGATTGAAGAAGCACCGGCCTTTCATGCCAGGGAAGTGTTCTGGCGTGCTGCGATGGACGGCGCGTTTGCCGTGCGGCTTCGGCTGAACTCCTCCCGCTCCACGATCACACCCCGCCAGGGCGGAAAGATGATGTTCTATAATTTCTCGCATTCCTTCAATACCCTGGTCCCTGTGGAACAGTGGTATGATACCCATCCCGAATACTTTTCCATGAAAAACAACGTCCGCCTGCGTGAAAAAACACAGCTCTGTCTGAGCAACCCGGATGTCCTCAGACTCTGCATTCAGGGCGTCCGCACCTGGATCCGGGAGAATCCGGAGTGCCGTATTTTCTCTGTCTCCATGAATGACTGGTACAACGCCTGCGAATGCCCGCTCTGCCGCAAAGTGGATGAGGAAGAGGGCAGTCAGGCCGGCAGTATCATCCGGTTTGTCAATGCGATTGCCGATGATATCGCCAAAGACTATCCGCAGGTCATGATCCACACCTTTGCCTACCTGTACTGCCGCAGACCGCCCAGGCATGTGCGTCCGAGAAGCAATGTCATCGTCCGCCTCTGCTCAATTGAGTGCTGTTTTTCCCATCCCATCGGATCGTGCGGGCATGAGCGCGGAGGCATCAATGTCCAGGACGGGTCCGCAGGCAGCTTCTCCGAAGTCCTTCCAGAAGACCGCACGTTTATAGACGATCTGGAAGACTGGTCTTCCATCTGTGAAAACCTCTATATCTGGGACTATACAACCAACTATGCGAATTATCTGCTTCCCTTCCCCAATCTTCATGTGCTCAAAGACAACCTTCTCCTGTTCCGGAAGTATGGTGTCAAGGGTGTCTTTGAGCAGGGCAATTTCTCCCATGGGCAGTGCAGCGCACTGGGGCAGCTGAAGACCTATATGCTCGGAAAGCTCCTCTGGAACCCGGACCAGGATGCCGATGAGATGATTGAGGACTTTGTCAACGGCTATTACGGTCCTGCTTCTGTCCCGATGATGCAGTATGTCTATCTCTGGCAAAAGGTGTCGGGAATCCATCATGCGGGCATCTATGACATGCCGGATGCGGCCTATCTCGCTGAATCGGGGCTCAGATGGGCCAGGATGCTTCTTCTCCAGGCTGCATCCCTCGCAAAGGGCACACCGTATGCCGAGCGGATTGAACGGGAAGCCCTCTCCATTCGCTATGCCCTGCTGGCCAGGGAATTGCCTGACACGCCCGGCCATGCGCAGGCTGTGGATGATTTTATGGCCGATGTCCGGCGCCTTGGGATCACGGAGCTCTTTGAAAGAAAGGAACTCGAGGCTTCCGGTGAACTGCTCCGCACATCCAGGTATGCAAAAGACCGCCGATCCGTTCCTTCCATCCGTTATCCGATTTAAGAGGTGACAGCGCATGTATCAGTCCCGTCTGCATCTGACCAACGGCATTATTTCTGTTGCGCTCGACGCACTCAGCGGGGAAATGCTGGAATTTGTCCGGGAAAGCACGGCTGATAATTGTTTGAAAAACCATGTCCGCCGGACCTGGTCCCTTCTCGACGGCCTGCTGCTGACAGATCAGGCGCCGCTCCGCTTCCATGGCCCGCGCTACAGGGATATCCGTGCAGATCCTTCCCTGACGCCGGTCATTGAAACGCAGCAGCTGGAACACTCCGCCTGTGCACGCATCCATTACCCCTGTCTCCTGGCGGGCACGGAAAAACTGGATCTTGCCGCAGATATCACCATCCGCCTGAATCCGGGAGACTGCCGCACCGTCTGGACGCTGACGCTCGACAACCGGACCGGATTTGAGATGGACGATATTGCATTTCCCAGCGTGGACGGTCTGTGGCTTGGCGAGGAATGGCAGGATGATGTTCTAGTCTACCCGCATTTTGCAGGCTGCCGGATGGATAACCCGACCGATCAGCTGGCTTCCACTCCCCGACTGATTCACTGGAAATGGCAGGAGTATATCTATGAATACAATGTCGGTCAGGCTACAGGCGTCCGGGATGAGCGCGGCGCCTATGTGCTGCGCCTGGATTATTCCGGAAAGGCGTCCATGCTGTGGATGGACCTGTATGACCCGCAGGAAGGGACCGGCATGTATCTGACCTGCCGCAATGCGCACCTCACCATGAAATCCCTGCGCATGGAGTCTTTCGGAAGCGAAGATCCCGGTGCCGGCCTGGCCATCCTCCACCGTCCCGGCATGAAAAACGGTGTCTGGCACAGCGATGAATGTGTGCTTGCTTTCCATGAAGGTGACTGGCACTGGGCAGCAGACGAATATCGCTCCTGGTTTTCCACGCTTATCCGCCGCGACCCCGGCCATCATCGTCCGGCATGGTTTGAAAAAAGCCCCGGCCTGATTGCACATTATGATTTCCAGTATCAGGGCGGCGGCATTGTCCATACGTTCAGGGATATCCCGGAACTGATGCGTGAAGCACAGCATCTCGGTTTCAATCATCTGCTTCTCGCCGGATGGCATGAAGATGGGTTTGACTTCGGTTTTCCGCACTACCGTCCCAACCCGCTCCTGGGAACGGAACAGGAACTGAAAGATGCGCTCGCTGCCTGCAGGGAGATGGGCGGTCATGTCTGTTTCTATATCAACTCCCGTCTGTGCAATACCGGTTTTGCGGATGAACAGGAACGCATCCGAAGAAGCGCTGTCATGCGGCGGGACGGCTCCCTGCACATTGAAAAATACGGCGCAGATGATGTCTCTTTCGCCTCGCTGTGCATCAATGACACCGATTGGCGCAGGTCACTTTTCAATACGGTGCATTATCTGACGCACGAAATCGGAGCCGACGGCATGTATCTGGATCAGCTGGCCATGGCCAACAGCTGCAAATGTTATCATCCTGGGCATCAGGAGCATGCGGGCAATCCCTGCGCCTGGAACCAGGGGTATGAAAAGCTCATCCGTGAACTCCAGACCGACTATGCACCGGAAGGCATGGCGCTCATCTATGAAGGCTGCAATGATGCTTTCGGGCCGTATGCTTCCGGACAG
>R21__coassemble_405_pt1 | contig 35946 bp, 31 predicted proteins | sample R21__metabat2_high_PE_034 | metagenome-assembled genome bin R21 | reverse complement strand
CTCCACACCAATCCGCTTCCAGGACAATCTGCCGGAAACAAGTAAAACTGACAAGGCATTTCACGGTTTCGGAACCAAGAGCATTGTCCATATTGCAGAAAGCTACGGAGGTACGGTGCTGTTCCAGCAGGAAAACAATTACTTTTCCGTCGAAATTCTGATTCCCCTGAAAAACTGACCGCTGCCTGAAGCGGTCTTCGGAACATCCCTCTGTGATGGGAGGATGTTCCTTTTTTGTGCTGTTTTTACCAGAAAACAGAGGAAATATACCACCCGCATTGACACCCCAAGGGACGGCTCCTATGATGAATTCGCGCGCAACGTTCAGGAGAATACATGGAGGCGATGACAAATGAAAAAGAAAAATCTGTTGAGAGGACTTACATCTGTATTTGCCGCAATCCTGGCAATCAGCATCGTGATGACGAATACGGCCATGTCGTATGCGTCCATGCTGAACTCAGCTCTTGGCATCTCTACCGGGAAGTTTGTGCACAAGGATGGTGCAGCCAAGGAAGAACCCATCTTCTATGCCAGTGACTATGGCGATGTCAATCATCTGACCCAGGAAAACCTGGATGCCCTTCTTGCTGACGAAGACGCCTTCGTCGAGCTCGAAGAGGAAGAAGGCGCAGTACTTCTGCGCAACAACAATCATGCACTGCCTCTGAAGGAGGGTGAGCGCAGGGTTTCCCTGTTCGGTCACACTTCTTCCGCCGATCCGCTCTATAAGAACAGCTCCGGCGGTGGCAACATTGATCCCACCCGTGTTGTCAGCTTCTATGACGCTATGAAGGAAAAGGGATTCGAGGTCAATGAGACGCTGTATGCTGCCTATCAGACGCCTTTTGAGATCAAGCGTTCCGGCTTCTTTGGTCCGGCCGTGATCGAGCGTCCCGCCTCGTTCTATACCGATGAGCTCAAGGCAACCTTTGCAGATTACAGCGATGCTGCCATCGTGGTAGTCGGCCGCCGTGCAGGCGAGAATGTCGACATCAGCGCGAACGATGAAGAGGGCATCAGCGGCCTCGCACTGCACAAGGATGAAGCAGATATGCTGCAGATCATCAATGATTCCGGCGTGTTCAAGAAAATTATCCTGGTTGTAAACAGCGCATTCCCTATTGAAATGAAGCATCTCGATCAGTACAACATCGACGCGGTCCTGTGGATCGGCACGCCCGGTCTGGTCGGCTTCCGCGGTGTGGCGGACATTCTCAAGGGTGAAGTCAATCCTTCCGGCCATCTGGTCGACACGTTTGCCACCGATTCCCTTTCCGCTGCCGCCACCCAGAACTTCGGCAACTTCAATTATGTGAATGCCGATGAAGTCAACGAAGGCTGTGCAGACAGCAAGATTCCTTCTCCTTTCCCCATCAACTATGTCGGCTGCTACATGGTTTATCAGGAAGGCATTTACGTCGGCTACAAGTACTATGAAACCCGTTATGAGGATGCCATCCTCGGTCAGGGCAATGCCTCCGGCAAGGCCGGCACCTTTGCATCCAAGGACAACTGGAATTATGCAGACGAAGTTCTGTATCCCTTCGGTTACGGCCTGAGTTATACAACCTTCGAGCAGAAGCTTGGTAAGGTTTCTGAGGAAAACAACGTGATCACGGCCGAGGTCACCGTGAAGAACACCGGTGATGTGGCCGGCAAGTCCGTTGTTGAAGTATATGTCCAGACTCCTTACACCGACTATGACCGCACGAACAGGGTTGAGAAGTCTGCCATTCAGCTGGCCGGTTTCGGAAAGACGCAGCTGCTTGCTCCTGGTGCGTCCGAGACGGTGACCGTTACCATCGACAAGTATCTGATCGCCAGCTATGATGCCATCGGCGCAAAGGGATACATTCTGGATGCCGGCGACTACTACCTGGCCATCGGTGACAGCGCACATGACGCTCTGAACAATGTTCTGGCGGCCAAAGGCGCTACCGGTCTGTATGATGAGAACGGCAATGCGGTCACCGGCGATGCTGCCAAGACCTATCACTGGACGCAGAGCGCACTGGACAAGGAGACCTACAGCCACTCTGCTGTGACCGGCAAGGAAGTCACCAACCTCTTCGAGGATGCCGATATCAACTACTGGATCAAGGATTCTGTGACCTATCTGACCCGTCAGGACTGGGAGGGAACTTTCCCCACTGCTCAGCGCAACATCACTGCGACTCCCGAAATGATCCGGCAGATCGACGGCCATCTCTATGAGACCCCTGCCGATGCACCCGCTGTAAGTACTTTCAAGCAGGGCGTCAAGAATGGCATTTCCCTGGTCGACATGCACGGACTGGACTATGACGATCCTCAGTGGGAAAACTTCCTGGATCAGCTCACGCTGGATGAAATGGCTGAAATGATCGATGAGAACTTTGGTCAGGCTCCTGTTGCCAGCGTGATGAAGCCCATGAACCGCAACCAGGACGGCCCTGGCGGCGCTGCCGGTCCGTATTTCCCTGGTGGATCGCCTGAAGACGGTCTGGCAAACAACAAGGGTATCCCCGGCAGTTGCACAACCTATGTGGGTCAGATGGTCGCTGCCAGCCAGTGGAACAAAGACATGATCATCAAGCGCGGCGACTTCATCGCTGAGGACTGCCTCTTCAGCAGTGTGACGCAACTCTGGAGCCCCGGCGGCGATACCCACCGTTCTCCTCTGAGCGGTCGAAACTTTGAGTATTATTCTGAGGACGGCACCCTGTCCTACCTGCTCGGCGCAGCACAGACCAAGGCCATGCAGGCCAAAGGCACAGCCGTTGCCATCAAGCACTTTGCACTCAACGATCAGGAAACCAACCGCAACGGCGTGGCCATCTTCGCCAACGAGCAGGCCATCCGCGAGATTTTCCTGAAAGCTTTTGAAGGCGCGTTCACGCTCGGCGGCGCAACCAGCACAATGACTTCCTACAGCCGCGTCGGCCTGAATTATATCGGCCACAGCTCTGCCATGCTTAGAAGCCTTCTGCGCGGTGAATGGGGCTTCAAGGGTGCAAACATCTCCGACTGCGCAATGCATCCCTATCAGCACACGATCGAAGGTCTGGTGGGCGGCACGGATTTCTGGTGCATTGTCGGTGAAAAGCTGCGCGCACCGGAACTGAAAGAATATATTACTTCTCACAACGACGGCTATCTGTACAAGTTGCTGCGTGAATCTCAGCACGGTTTCTACTATATGCTTGCCAACAGCAATCTGGTCAACGGCCTGAGCTCCAACATGGTGTTTGTTCCTGTTACACCCTGGTGGCAGACTGCACTGTATATTGTGATCGGTGTTTCCGCTGCTCTGACCCTGCTGTGCGGGACCGCTTATGTGATCACCGCTTTAGGCAAGAAAAAGCAGAAGAATTGAAAAGAGGTGTGAACGATGGAAAATAAGAAGAGAACCCTGGGCTTTACGATCGGTTTCATTTCCGCGGTTATCGCTCTGGTGACCGGTATCGTTCTGTGGATTTATGGCTCGGCAGTTGGTGATCACTATGCTGTTGCTCCGATTATCCTGATCCTTGGCGCATGCATCGCTCTGGTCGGCCTTGTAATGAAACTTCCTTTCCTGTCCATCCTTCCCGGCGCTGCCTATATGACAGCCATGGGCCTGTATATTACCTCTCAGATGGGCAACATTTCCGGCCGCCTGAGCGACACCGGTTTCGGTGCAACAGGCACAGAGCTGGGCATGCTGATTGCCTTCTGCGTCCTGATGCTGGTTGCTACGATTCTGGCCCTGGTCACCAGTTTCATGAAGCAGTCGAAGGAGACTGCATAAGTCTTTCTTCAACCGGCTGGCTGCTGTCAGCATGATCAGCAGTCTGACGGAAGATCGGCTGTTTGGCCGGCCATCCTCATATCCAACTGTCTGAGGGCGGCCGGCCTTTCTCTCAAAACTGCCAGTGATCCTGCATTCCTGGCAGTTTTCTGCATTCTGCTGCAATGCTTGCTGCGGCGGAGGCAGCGGAACAGAGCAGGTTTCCTGTCATCCATGTGCTGTGCAGCGATTCCGCACCGGTATGTCCAGGCTGTGCTGCTGTTTGAACAGGTTCAGAACGCTCTGAAAAAGATTGAACACGCTTTTGAAGACGCACGACCGTCAATGAACAGGGAGAAGAAAAGATGCAAAGCATTTTATTTCACGACCATTGGTATGTTCGTCATACGGATGAGAACGGTCCTGGAAAACCGGTGCCTCTTCCGCATGATGCCATGCTCTCCGAGCCCCGCACGGCAGATGCCGGAGGCGGGCTGAACATCAGCTGGTTTATGGGCCGGGATTACGTGTATACCCGGCATTTCTCCGTTTCCAAAAAAGACCTGATGATGCACAATGTGCTGGAATTTGAGGGCGTCTACCGCAAAGCAGAGGTCTGGATCAATGGAAAAAAGACCGCGTTTCGTCCATACGGATACACGAATTTCTACGTGGAACTGGATGACTGCCTGCGGGAGGGAGACAATACGGTCGAGGTCATCGCGCGGAATGGGGATCAGCCCAATTCGCGCTGGTATTCGGGCTCCGGCATTTACCGTCCGGTGAAATGGTGGCGGTCTCCCAAAAAGCACATTGAGCTCAACGGAGTCAGGATTCGTACCCTCCGTGTGAACCCTGCCGTCATCGAAATCAGTGTACGCACCTCGGAGCCTGGTCCTGTTACAGTTCAGATCCTGGATGGAGAAACCGTGACGACGGAGGCTTCGTTCGAAGGCTCCACACAGATCACCATTTCCGACGCAAAACTGTGGAGCGTGGATACACCCAGCCTGTACACTGCAAAGGTTCGTTTCGGGGAAGACACGGCGGTGGAAACCTTCGGCATCCGCACCCTCCAATGGGGAAAAGACGGGTTTCTGGTGAACGGGGAGCGTGTCATTCTTCGTGGTGCATGCGTTCATCATGACAACGGCCTGCTCGGCGCCGTATGCCATCCGGATGCCGTGGAGCGCAAGCTTCGGATCCTGAAGGAAAACGGATACAACGCAATCCGCTCTGCCCACAATCCTTGCTCGAAGGCTGCGCTGGATGTCTGCGACCGGATCGGCCTGATGGTCATGGACGAATATATCGATCAGTGGTATATTCACAAGACCCAGCACGATTATGTGGAATACTTTGACCAGTTCCGGCATCAGGACCTCGCCGATATGGTGGACAAGGATTACAATCATCCATGCGTCATCATGTACTCGACAGGTAATGAAGTCGCAGAAACCGCGCAGCCCAAAGGCATCGCGCTGACGGAAGAAATGACGGAAGAACTTCACCGTCTGGATGCCACCCGTCCGGTCACCTGCGGCATCAACATCTTTTTCAATTTTCTGAATTCCATCGGCATGGGTCAGTATTCGGACGAAAAGGCGGCCAAAGAAGCGCAGCGTGCGGCCAATGCGAAGGCTTCCGGCAAAAAGAAGAAGGAAAGTGCGACCGGCTCCAAGTTTTTCAATGATATGGCGGGTCTCCTCGGTGCAGATTTCATGAAGCTCGGGGCCACGCTTCACGGCTCGGACGTGACCACCCGTCAGGCTTATGCCCGTATGGATATTGCCGGTTATAACTACGGCGAAAAACGGTATCGGAGAGATCTGAAGAAGTATCCTGACCGCCTGATTCTGGGCAGTGAAACCTTCTGTTCGGATGCTTACAGATTCTGGGAACTGGCCAAGGAAAACCCGCGACTGCTGGGTGATTTTGTCTGGTCCGGCATCGATTATCTTGGCGAGGACGGCATCGGCGCATGGGAATACAAAGAGTATGCGCCGGAGTTTGAACATAACGTGGGCTGGATCAGCGCTGGCGCAGGACGCATTGACCTGACCGGCAAGCCGCTGGGCGAAGCGTTGTATACCCAGGTAGCTTTCGAACAGGACAGCGGTCCCTTCCTTGCGGTGCGTCCGATCTGTCATGCAGGCCGCAGTCACTCTCCATCCGCATGGAAAATGACCAATGCAATGCCGACCTGGTCTTTCCGCGGCTGGGAGGGAAAACCGGCTCATGTGGAAGTCTATGCCCGTGCTGACTCTGTGGAACTGCTGCTCAATGGTGCCTCCCTGGGAAGAAAGCAGGTGAAGAACAACTGTGTGTTCACCTTCCAGGTTCCCTATGCGAACGGAAAACTGGAGGCCGTCGCCTATGATGCCCCCGGACATGAAATCGGCCGAAGCACGCTTGAGACGGCCGGTGAAGAGACGATCCTCAGGGCAGTTCCGGAAGAAACAATGGTTCGGGCTGGTCATCTGAGTTTTATCCGTTTACAGTACACCGATTCAAACGGGATCGTGAAGCCTTGCGAACGAGGTGTTCTGGACGTAAAGGTGGAGGGCGGCAGACTGGTCGGCCTTGGCTCTGCGTGCCCCTATTATGAGCGGAGCTATCTGGATTCCACCTGTGATACCTATTACGGTGAAGCCCTGGCGATTGTGGAAGCGGGTTCCGGTGATCAGGTCACGCTGACCGCAGGGGATGGAAAACACGAAGCCGTTACAGTCGTCAAGATTGTTCTGTAACAGCACATCCGGGATCTGCCGCATCGTGATGAGTTTTAGTAATCATGGTTTTTTTCATGGAAAGCGCTGCTGCAGAAACAGGAATCGGCAGCAGCGCTTTCTGTTTCTTTGACTGTTCTGCCGACCAGCATCATTTGCTAAAGTGAAAAAAGTCCTCCGCTTGTGGAAGATTTCCTCCACAGCGAAGGGCTTTTCAAATAGGTTTTTTCACAGAGATTGATAACATGTTGCCGCGAATGTTGCCAATGGCATCATCCGCAACCCCAAAGCCGCCGGGAATTTTTCTATAATTTCGGCTTTGGGAAATGTTATCATTTGGTTATCAAAGTCGATTTTCCGAGGCCGCAAACCCTTGCAGAACAAGGGCTTTTGGTACTCCGGTTCTTATTCCCACTCAATGTAATCTAACGCTTTTAGCTTAATTTCTGTTTCTCCTGTTCGTTCTCGTGATTCTGATTCTACAGATTATCTGTATTCTCCATGCTCTACAGCCTCCCTTTATCATTTCTTTATCAGCGTGATAAAGAGGCTGTTTTGCTGTGGATTGCGGGGATTATTCCCCTGGATTCATTATAGCTTTTCACCAATGCTCAAGCAAGCATTTTCAATCATCTTGTGTATTCTCAATCACCTTGTGTATTTGATATGACATGGTATGTTCGTCATTTTCAATCTCATGGGATTCTTTGAAGCAGTCTGAGAATGGCAACATAATCCCTCCTGCCGGATGAGTATAAATGGAATGGATGCAGGCTATATTTATACAAGGCTTTTACGGAACCAATATGAAGTTTTCTGATAGCGGCTGTTCTCGTAAAATGCATGCGCTTCAACCCGACTGATTCCGGAAGCAAGTCCAACATACGGAGCGCCATTTTCTATGGCAAAACGCTCGACATGTTCCATCAGCTCTTTTCCGATTCCCTGATGCCGGTATCCCGGCAACACGCCGATGCCATTCATTTTGACGTAGCCTCCCGGATGGCCAATGGCCAGCACTTTGACGGCAGTGACCAGCCCAACGATTGTTCCATCTGCCTCTGCAACAAAAGTGACGTAGCCATCGTCATGCCGCATTGCTTCATAGGTTTCGGTCACGTGTTCAACCGTCGCATTCCGGATGTCAAGGACTTCCCGCCATATGACAGCCACTGCTGCATAATCACTCTGACATATCTTTCTGATCACTGCTTTCATGTCAGAAACCTCCTGATCGATTTTATGATCTCTGTCCGATCCCCGCATAGGGAATCCCATGGATCAGGCATTCCGCTGCGTCCTCAATGTCTTCCCAATCCAGTTCTTCACCTTCCCGGGCGTAGCATTCCAGCTCATCCACGATGTTTTCGATCAGCACCATGTCGATGAACAGCGGCAGCTTTTCCAGCATTTCTTCCAGAAGATCTGTTTCGGATTTATATCCCTGCAATTGAAGATCAAAGCACTGCCGCATCAGTGCAAGGCGTTTGCTCGGGTCGGTTTCATGCCGCGTCCAGCCTTCGTTGTGAAGCCAGAGGTTGGCCAGATCGAACATATACCAGCAGTTCATGCAGTTGTCAAAATCGAACACCGTGATCGCGCCGGTCTCCATGTCGATATGGTAGTTGCCGTCGCTGAAATCAAAGTGAATCAGGCCGTAGCAGCCATTGTCCTGCGGAAGCGCACGGAACGACTCCAGACGCTTGGCGACAGCTGTTTTCAGTTCGCCGTATTCGTCCGGGATCAGGCGGTCCAGGTATTCCATGTTGTACTTATCAAAGTAGTCCGGGCGGCGATGGACAGGCGCATACGCCTTGGACAGCCTGTGGATCGCGCCAAGGGCCTTGCCGGTGTTGTAGAAGTATTCACTCAGCGGCGCGCCTTCCCGGTAACGGTAGCCGTTGTCCGCAAGCAGCATGCCTTTGGCATAAGCAAACAGGCTGACATAGACCGCTTTGCCATCCACTTCCATGCGCTCCACCAGCCTGCCGTGAACCGATGGGATCACATCTGCCACAGGCGCGCCGTTTTCAGCCAGGAAGCGGACAAACTCCGTTTCGGCAAGATAATCGTTTTCGTCCCGGTCCCCGAGGGCGGAGATGCGAAGAACATATTGCTTTTCTCCGTTCCTGCTTACGGTCACGATCCGGTTCCGTCCGCCTTCATGGCCGGATATCGGGGCGAAGGCGCAGCCTTCCAGGGCATAGCGCTTTTGGATTTGTTCAAGGATGCCGGTCAATGACAAGTCCTCCCATCCATGATTCTTTTCTGTTCAGATTTCTTTTGTATTTTTCTGAAAGCTTCTTAAGTAAACAATGTTGTTGTCAGGGTCATAAAAGTTCATGTTGATCGCTCCCCACGGCCATTTTGCAGGCGGTTCGATGATCCTTACACCCAGGGACAGCAATTTCTTATACGCTTTGTCCATATCATCCACCGTGAAGGCCAGGCATATATTTTGATTCTGATTGTTCTTTTGGGTCCCGTCATTGTACACCGTCAATGCGGTTTCTTCTGCAAGAACAAACTGATGGGTTTCATCGTTGCTGCTTTCTTCCACGCCCAGCAGCCGCCTGTAAAAGGAGGCAAGTCTCGGCACATCATTTGTCAGTAAACACACCGATTTTCATATTGCCCTCCGCTTAATCACCGATGATCGATTTCTTTCTTCATTTCTTTGACAACCTCCCGGATACCCGTATTGTCTGTGTCGATCACGATATCCCCCGGGCAGGGCGGAAGATGCAGCCAGAAATAGTTCGTTTCGCCTTTGTCGCCGCGCCTGTCGTGCCGCTTTTTCAGCGTTTCCTCCGAACAGGTGAGCGTAAAGGCGATGGTTTCGTAATCCTTCGCCGTGATCCCGTTCAGAATGCTTTCACGAATTCCAGGATCTGTCAGCACAACCGATGTAAAGAACACGTATTCAAAATCCGAATCCAGATAGTTGGAAAGAACAAAGGACATGCTTCTGTCTCCGTTGCGAAGCCGGCTGTCCGCAACGGAAAAGGGATGCACGCACCAGCACCAGTCCCCGTCCAGATACGCGCTGTTGTTATAGCTTTCAAAGAGCCGCGTACCCACGGCCGTCTTGCCCACGCAAGGGGACCCGCTGATGAGGATCAGCTTTTTGTTCATATCCTTCCCTCTATTTCTGTTTCTTTTTCACTTCATCCATTTCCGCGATGAGCTCCGCAAGTGGATGGTATTCGCCGCCCCACCATTCAAACACGTGCATCCCTTCCTCTTCGAGCACGGATTCCGTGAGCGTCATTTGGATACCCAACTGCCTGAGCAGCCCTTCGCGATCCACCGCCTGATAATCAAAGGGCAGCAACTTGCAGAATTCCCTATAAGAGACACCGCACACGATCTGATGTACGCCAAGGGACGCGATGGCGGCCAGACACCGTTCGCAGGGAGCGCAGCTGGTATATACGACCGCTTTTCCCAGGATTTCATCGGAATACTTGTTGGCACATTTGTGTACCAGATTGAATTCCGCATGCCCGAAGATTCCGTGGGCGTAGTCTGCCGTATTCTCTGCTTCCTCCAGGATTTCCCCGTTATGCACGAGCACCGCGCCAAAGGAGTCATAGCCCTTTTTCCCGGCGCTGATCGCCAGTTCGTAGCAGCGTTTCATATACTGCACATGATTGTCATCCACAGGTATTTCCCTCCTGATAGGATTCGGTATTTGCGCAGAACCGGAACAGCGGATCGCCGTTTTCTTCCGCCCCATACTGCGCCATGCCGCCTTTTTCCATAGCCCGGGCGGAAGCGATATTTTCCTTGGCGCAGCCCCCGTGTACGCCGGAAAGGGCGTAGTCCTCCGCCGCGATCCTCAGCAATTCCTTCACGCACAGCGTGCCGTAGCCTTTGCCGCGGTATGGTTCATCCAGCAGGATGAAGATTTCAGGCTCCGCTCGATTTCTGCTGCCGTCCAGCCCGCACCAGCCCATGATGGTGCGGGGATCGTCTGCGCGGCAGACAGCGAGACAAAGATGATAAATACCGCCCTTCTTATTCCTTTCATAGTTTCCGCGCATGTAAGCAATGGCGTCCCGCGCCTCCGCGTCAGAAAGCGGATGATGATCAGCGGGCCACGTCCGGGCAACCTCGTTCAAGTCGTTTTCCGTCACAAAATGAAGGATCAGGTTTTCCGTTTGATAGTCCATCGTACTCCTCCGATATTTGTATCCGTCCGGGATTCTGATATAGCCCCTGATATGCGCATCTTTCGGCCGCTCGATGATCCCTGATTTGTTGTTTATATTTCCTTCCGCGGCAAGGATCGTATCTCCCCGGTTTTCCATGACAATGCCGATATGATCATGCTCCTTGTTTTCAAAGACCCGGTCATACAGAACGATGTCCCCGGCTTCCGGAACAAAACCTTCACCGCTTTGATGATACCCGATCCTGGGATCACCCACGGCAAATTCTTCCCAGGCGATACAGCCTGCCAGATGGCAGGATTTGCATGCTTCCGGCCTGATGGGGATATCAAATCCCGCTTCCCGGCAGCAATAATATACAAATGCCGCGCACCATAACCCGTCGGCTTCCTTTAGCGTCCATTGTGGGAAAAACCGAATGATCGGTTCAAGATTCGATTCTTCCCCCTCAATATACCCATGAAAAGGGATCTGTGCCGCTTTTTCGGCCACCTTTGCCAGGTTTTTTCTTGTTGCCTTTTCCATGACAAATCTGCCTCCGAGCATTCAATCTTTATTCGCAAGAACCGTATAAGTGCTTTCGCCCCACTGATTCATGATCCGGACATCCCGGAAGCCTGCCTGGCGCAGGATATCCATTTCGTGTTCGACCGTCAGCGGCGTATCATAGTGATAGAAAACATCGTCTGAAAGCCCCTGTTCTTTCTTCAGCGCCGCAAGGTTCTGAAAGTACTCTTTTTCCATTTCCTCCGATTCCGCGAAGTAATCCGTCAGCACAAAGACGCCTTTTTCCGCCAATGCTGAATGCAGCTTTTTGTACAGCGACGTTTTTCTTTCCGCCGGAAAATGGTGCAGCGATTCCACGGATACGGCGGCATCATACTGCCCGCTTCCAAGCGGCGCGTCAAAATAGGAGGCATGGATCAGCGTCAAGCCTTTGTCCGGGAATTTGGCTTTCAGCACATTCAGCATGGCTTCGGACAGATCGATCCCCGTGACGGCCGCGCCGGGGTTCAGCGCAAAGTATTCCTCCAGCTCAAGACCGGTGCCGCAGCCGAGATCCAGCACACGGCTTCCTTCCGCCGAAGGCAGCAGGGAAGCGGTATAAGCATAGAAGTCGGAAGCGCCTTCAATATCGCGTTTCATGTGCTCATCATAGCCATCGATCCGGGCGGCAAAAAAATCGTCCATTTTTTCAAGCTTCATCATTCTTCGTTCTCCATGCGGTTCCTATCACAGGGTGTTTCCGATTGTCTTCAGCGTTTCATCGGTAAATATGGTGGTTCCGCCTTTGTCGATCCAATGGATCTTGCCAAGCTTCCAAGCGGTGTTGCCTTGGACAAAGATCGCGCTTTCATCCTCCATGGCGACGATCGGATGAATCCTGGACAATTCTTTCAATGTCGGGATAAACCACGCGTCCTCGGCATAGTGCCCCTTCATGACAATGCCCGTCAGGCCGATCCCTTCGCACAGCGCCTTCGTTTCCCAGACGTCGGCCGCATACCGCCCCATGTTCATGGCCCCCGCGCTGACGCCGAGGATCACGGCGCGGCTGGCCCGAAGTTCCGGAACAAGTCCCAAATCGCATATCAGCGCCATCTGCAAGGTAATATCCCCGCCCATCAGAAAAATGCAGTCCGCCTCCCGCGCCAGCCGCACCGCATCCGCCGCGCTCGTTCGCCGGTCAATCACACGATGATCGGCGAACGCCATGCCGCGTTCCGCAAACATCCCGTGCATCCCGTCGCTGTCATCGTCGTTCCGGGCGTATTCCTCCGGCCACGCGCTGATAAAGACCAGGCTTTCCTGCCGGGGCAGGTACGCCCTAAGCACCTGTGCGACGGCATCGGGAAAATGATGCGTCGGAAAGCCGCTGAACAGGCCCAGTAAGCTCGCGCTCATGTTCATTCTCCGTTCTGTTTCGTTTCTCTTGTATAGACCGTTCCCGTTTCCGACCATTGGGGAATGATCTGCTGCCCGCAAAGCTTCACGGAACCATCTTCTTCAAAGCACAGAATCTCCGGCAGGCCCTCCATAAAGAATTCCGTCGCCGATTTGGGAGAGAGCCTGCGTTTTGCTCCTTCCGGGTCTGTCAGAATACCGTCTTTGATGGAGAAAGAAGCGCCTATCGCGGCATTCACATACGTTCCGTCCTTTGCTTTGCAGGAAGGCGCATCCCGATGCGTGATCCCCAGGAAGTGGAGCATTTTCGCCTCATAAACATCCCATGCCTGCGCAGTGATTTCGATTCTGAGCTTATCGCATTCCGATTCATCGTAAAGCCTGGCGGCGCAGTCCGCATAATCCTTCAGGAAATCGAAAAATGCTGTCACATCCTGCTGTTTGTTCCGATAGTAAGGCCGCTCTTTGTCCCGCTCCCAGGTTGATTCCAGGTTTTTCATACCCCGATGCTTTTCCATAAACGCGATGGAATCACCCGTCTTTTCCCGGTACAGATAAATCAAGGCGGGGCGTAATGGACGTAGCATATTCATGATGCTGCGTACATATTTAGCCAGCCTCCGGTAATCCGCCCCGTTCAGCAGAAAGGTAAAAATCTGATACTGGAAAATGCCGCTGTCCAGGATGTAAATCGTATCGTTTCGCAGGGCCGCATTCACGAAGGCTTCCCATTTTTCAAGCGCTGCCGGTTCATAGCGTTCCAATGGGAAATCCATCGCATCGTATTGCTTAAGTTCCTGATACCACGCCGCGTTTTCCTGGCCGGGCATCCTTCGCGCCGCGGTCAGATAATCGATCCCCACGGTGGCTGCCCTGACCTCCGCGATGCTGCCCAGCATGCCGGCGGCTTCCGGATATTTTTCAGTAAAAAGGCGGTACGCCTCTTTTGTCAAACAGGACTCGGAAAAGAACAGCGTGGGATGCGGCTGCGAGACTTCATGCAGCCAGCGGACATCCCGTCCATTCCGGACCAGCTGTTCAAACAGCCTGTATGAATTGGTGGTCTTTCCCGTTCCGGGAAGGCCTTCCAGCAGAATGATCCTGTTCATTCATCATTCCTTATTCTCTTGCCATATAGGCGTACAGCGTGACCCACTTGTTTTCTTCTCCGATGTTCCCGGCCTTGAAGGCGGGCACTGATTTGGACGCTGTCAGCACATACCTGCCGTTTTCCAGCCTGTGCTGATCCAGCACCTTGTACCCGGCCCGCATGGCTTCCGACTCCGGCGCGCAGCCGAGCACACGCAGGGCATAAAGGATCTGATGCGCCCCAATCTTGATGGGATCAGGCGGATAGAACGTGCCCAGCATCACGTCCACCATGGGCGTTTTCATGTCGTCCGTCCGGTAGAAAATGTTGCGTTTGGTGAAATAATGCTTTAGTGCCTCTTCGCATGCCGCCCTGTATCCCCGCAGATGCAGCTCGGCCACCAGCAGCAGGTATTCCACCGTCAGCCGCGCGCAGCTCTTATGGGGCTTCCGGGGATCGTTGATCTTTTTATTGGTGCTGATGCACCTGAATCCGCCGTCCTCCTGAATCAGCCCGAGAACACTGTCGATCTCGTTTTTCACGATCTCTTCCCGGCCAAATCCCAGCTTGACCAGATTTCTGAGCAGAAGCGGCTCTCCGCACAGCATTTTGAAGCCCGTGCTTTCGATCAGGGCGAACACCTCGCCATCGATGTCCTCTCCGATATCGGCCCGGGTCAGGCCCCATTCCGCAAAGCCCAGGATGGCGTCATACTTCGCCCAGGGCTTGTCCGTCCTGAGCTTTTTCAGACCGCGCTCGTATACTTTGCTATGCAGCAGCAGTTTCTTGCACGCCACAACGCGCTCATCGTCTTCCGGCAGCTTTTCGTATTCCTTCAGCGTCCGGAGCCGCACTTCCGGGTTTTCTTCCTCCAGAAGCCATTCCAAAATCGAATGATCCATTGTCTTCTTTCCCCTGGTTGATTGTCCTTCCGCCTTTGCGGTCTATTGCCCTTTTTTATTCTGTTTTCCGTCCCTGAATGATCATGGAAAGCGGAAAACCGATGTGATCGAGCGCGCCGAATCCGCCGCTGATATCGTGATCGAACTCCTGAAGGCCGGTCACGACGATCCCATTTCCGCACATGCCGGAAATGATTTCCGACATCGGATGGGTATAGTCGGTAAAGGTCTTTGAGCGGTACCGTTTCTGCGTCATGTAGTACATGCCTTCATTGCCTATCCATTCATGCTCAAAATAGGAATAATGACTCGCTGTCCTGTGCTCCGGATCATACAATTCATCACCCTCCACAGCCAGCATATTCGTAAAGGGATGCTGTTCGTTGATCACAATGACCGCTCCTGGCTTCATGCATTTTGCGACGACCGCGAAAAAGCGGTCCAGATCGTCGAACCAGCAAAGGGCTCCGATGGTGATGAGCGCCACGTCGAACTGTTCCCGATAACGGTCATCGATATCGTATATATTGACTGCTTCAAACGTGCAGGGCAAACCCAGTTCCCTTGCTTTTTCGTTGGCGAACGCCACCTGGTTCTCGGCGATGTCAAAACCGATTCCTTTCCTTGCCTTGCCGCTTTTGACAAAGGAAAGCAGTTCCCGCCCGTTGTTGCAGCAGAACTGGCCGATCACAGCGCCTTCCGTATGGAGCTTTTTCAGTACGCTTTTCGTTTCTTCGTTGAAAAACGGATAATCCGACCTTCGGACGCGCTCTGTGATATCAGCGCCCCAGGAAGCGTCCCTGTTCTCAAACGCTTCTTCCCATGCGGCTTTGTTTCCTTCGATATACTTTTCCATGGTGCCTCCCATCACTTCTTTCTGACATAAATCAGGACAAAGCTCAGGACCCTGTCCAGTCCTTTTTGCAGAAATTCTCTGTCGCGGATTCCGTATTCGTGTCCTGAATCAAACCACTCCTGCCAGGCGATATCAAAGCATTCCGCTTCCTTCACGGTGATATCGCACGTTTCGTCGCATTCATTTTTCATGAGTTCTTCCCACCAGGCCGCTGTTTTGAACAGCTGAGCGTCATCCCCTTCGGCCCAGGTTTCAAACAGCTGCTTAAGATTGCCCTCGGGCTTTTCCTTTAATCCCGGAACGGCGATCATCACATAGCCGCCCGATCTTACAAACGGCAGGATCTTTTCGGCAAACACGCCTTCCCTGCAGCCGAAGTAATGATAGGCGTCCACGCTGACGATCGCGTCAAAGTATTCATGGGCAAAGGGCATATCCATGGCGTCGCCGTGGATCGGAATGACCCGATCCTCCAGATGATTGTCCCGGATCCTCCGGTAGTTTTCCGTCGCGGGGATCCACAGATCATAGGCATACACGGTATCCGCGTCCGTTTCATTGGCGATGAACAGGGAGGTCAGGGCAAAGCCGCATCCCAGATCCAGCGTCCGGTGAAACCGAACATCCGACGGCTTCCTGCGTATCAGTTCATCCAGCAGGCGGAATGAATTCGGCCCCATCAGGTAGTCTTTTGTGAAGTATTGCCGGTATTTCTCGATATCGCTCATTTCCGTTTACTCCTTTTGTTTGGCTTTCTGTTCGGTACCGACATAGTCCCTCCAGTTGCGACCCGTTTCATCAGAATCGACGCAGGCATAATGACCCTTGTCCAGTCTAGCCGCCAGATTGTCTTTCATGGTGGATTTTCCGGTCCCGCAGGTGCCGGTAATGATAAAAAGCTTCTTTGGCTTGTCCCCCTTATCTCCGGCTCACAGCTTCTTCACATACGCCACGATCCGGTTGGCTTCCTCAAAACCAACTGCCTGATGAAACCGCTGGCTGTCCGTGTTGTCCAGCTCGCAGTCGCTGGCAAATTCTTTGCAGCCTTGCGCTTTTGCCCAGCTTTCACACGCGGACAGCAGCTTGCGGGCGACGCCCTGCCGACGCGCGCCTTCCCGGACGTAGATTCCTTCCAGATACCCCACAGGACTGCTCTCCGTGCCCTCCACATAATCGCGGCGAAGCTGGCACTGGGCAAAGCCCACGGCTTCCCCCTGCTCTCTGTACACAAAGACCGCCGCGTCCTCCCGGGATAGCAAGGCTGTGAATCCCTCCCTCATCTCTTCCAACGGATGCTCCGGCCACAGCTCGCAGGCCAGCGCAGCGACCGCTGCGGCGTCTGCGCTGACGGCCTGACAGGGGTTGGTCATAGTAACATCCGCCTGCTTTTCCTCCCGTTTCCAGAACGTCCAATGGATGCCCTTCCCGTACCCGAGCTTTTCGTAAAAGGGATTCCCGCCGCCGGTCATGTGAGTAGCGCCCAGAGCCTTCATCCGGTAATAGTGCCTGGACAGGGCGGCGGCCGCCAGTCCCTTCCCGCGATGATCCGGATGGGTGCACAGGGGTTCCATGTAGGCCAATTTGTTTTCCGGCACCCACCACATACCAGAAAAGCAGACGTATTCCCCGTTTTCATCCGCGATGATCACGTCGTATTCATGGGTGGAATGGGGCGCGGGCGCGGTCATGGGGCCGATGACGCCCTTATAGGATTTGGCGGGCGTCCAGTCCATGGAACAATCCTCCTGATCCCAGCCCTCGAATGGGCCATTCTCTCCGTGGCCGAAGCCGTACCAGAGGAGCTTTGCCAGCTTGAAGCCGTCCGCATCCTCCGGGTCTACGAAGTGATAGCCCTCTGGCAACGGATGATTGAGTTCGTTCCGGAAGTCAAAATGTCGGTCCTCGTATTCTTCCGTTTTGACGAACCCACGCTTCGCCGCCGCCTCCATCAAAAACTCCTGGCCGTTAAAGAGCACGAGCCTCTGCTTACCTTCAAAATTCGGCATAGCGGAAACGGCATAGTCCACCAGCTCGTCCGCCAGGAATTCATATCCTTTCCGGACGCTGAAGAAGATATCCGTCACAGGCGCTTCGTAAAACACGAAGGCCACGACCCTGCCCCCGTCCAGCCAGAACCGATCCAGGAAGCTGTAGGAGGGATCCATCCAGGAGGATTGCAGGGCGTACTCAAAGAAGGGGGCCGCCACACCGCTGCCTGTTTCTCGGTCATAGATGTCTGTCAGGAAATCCCAAGCCAGGTTGATGTCTGACAGAATCTGAAACTGTTTTGTGGTGATGTCCATCATGTCGCCACCTCTCATTGATCGATATCCCTGCTTCCAACAGCAGGGATCAGGCCTTCCTTTTTCAGCAGGGACAGGACGCTGGCCAGATCCTTCTCTCTGACTTTCAGTCCCCACATCAAGTCCCTGTGGGGCAGATGAAACATGCTCTGAAAGAACATATCGTCAGAGGGCATCCGCATGGGAATTCGCATCTCCTTTAGGAATTCCCTGACCCTGTAGGTTGTTTCGGTGTTCCATTTGTATCCGATGTCGGTCCATCTGCTCATGGCTGTCTTCCTCCGGTTCAATCAACCTTCGTCCGGCAGCATGAAGCATCGGGGCTATTCCGCCGGACGAATGATCTATGTCCGGCTCTGCGTCTCAGAATGATTCTGATGCGTCTGGCGCTTCTGTGATTTCAAGTTTTCCATTTTTGAATGTGATTACGCACGCATATCTGCATTTCGGGCAGAACAGCGGAAAGCGGATCAGCTCCGTATCCTCCCGGACCAGCGTACGCGTCTTCCTGCCGCAGCGGGGACAGAGCAGGAAATTCGTTGTTGGCCGGTTATTCATCTTTGCCGCACACCTCCGCCCAGAGCTTCCTCAGTTCCGGGTCTTTGTCACGCAGGACATACATAACCGCGTCCATGGCAGTTTCTCCCAGCAAATCATGCGCGTTGGTCGTCTCTGACTCGCGCACATATTTCACCTGATTTGCCGCATAGTTTGGCGCGGCGTCAAAGGCAGCTGCCAGGCATTTTGCTGTCCCGAGCGATTCTTCCGCCCCTTTCCGGTCGCCGGACTTGTACTGAAAGACTGCCAGGAAGACATGGAAAATCGCGATCATTTTGACGATAAAGTCAGGCTCCTTTGTCTTTTTCAGTCCTTCCAGAGCGGGAATGAGCCAGCGCATCATGTCCATGCCGGACGCGTTGTCATTCTTCACATCAAACAGCATTGCATAGCCGATCCCAAGCTGTATGAGCCGACTGATCTCCCGAAGAAGCCCGTCTTCCAGAAAATCATTTGCTTCCTCCGGGTCCCGGCCGTGGGAGAGCAGCATGATCCCGATCCTGTCATTAAAGATCGCGCCGGGATTATATGCTTTCAGCAGCTCCAGCGCCTTGTCCGTTTCGCCCAGCATCTCGTGCATTTCCGCGATCATGCCGCAGATCCAGGATTCACTGATCCTGGAATCCGTGCACTGGGACACCAACAAACGCGCACTGTCCAGCAGTTCAATGGCCCGCCGAAGCCAGGGCTCCTTTCTTGTCCCCGCCCCAAAGGTATAATACAGGTTCGCGGCGGCAAAAACCGCATCGAAGGAATGCGGAAACTTCATGATTGCCTTTTCCGCCTCCGAGAGCGCATCATAGTCCCGCCTTCGGCTTGCCTCCCGCAACCGCTCCACGGTGGCGTTCAACTGGTTGTCCTTCATTCTGTACCCCAGCAGCGCGTCCACGGAAACGTCGAAGAAATCCGCCATCTCCATGATCAGCCGCAGTTCGGGCAGGGAGGATCTGGATTCCCACTTATACACCGCGCCGACGGATACCCCCAGTACCTCCGCCAGCTGCTCCTGAGTCAGACCCCGCTGTTTCCGGTATGCCCGGATGTTTTCCGCAATTCTGGTTTCCATCTCCCGGTCTCCTTCATATGGATAGAAATAGTATATAGCAGATATTCAGCGTTTTGAATATACCGGCATTATAATTTTATGGGATATTTTTCTACCTTTAGTACGGGTGTAAATTGTGATAGATCATTCAGCATATCTCCTGACAACGATTGTTTTCTTACATAACAACCACAGTGCTTGCACTGGCCTCCAGGGTTCGGGGGCTTGAGCGCCCGGAAAATGATCCAGTGGATCATTTTCAGCGAAAAGCGGGCCGGCAGGCCCTGGAAAAGCCTGCCAACAAGCATTTTGCAAATTCCAGCAGATTTGCATTGCTTGCCGCTTTTCCAACAGTAAATCTTCGCTTTCAACTCATGCGCAGAAAACGTCCTATGGATCGCATCGGCGAAAAAAAGATAATGCCGGCATTGTGGCAAGCAGGGCAAATGTATCACATTTTGCATAGCTGCAAGCAATGCAAAGTTAATACATTTTGCAAAAAGCTTGTTGAGGGCTCCTCCCCCAAACCCCTGAAAACCAGCACTTTGTGCTGTGGTTGTGTGGTGAACCTTTGGTATCACCACGGTTCAGCAAACGCTGAATGATAAACAAAGGCCCCTGCGCCTGTTGGTTGGTATGTGATACCAGCTTTTCAGGTGCAGGGGCTTGGTGCTTTCTTGGTATGAACTTTGTTGCGGTTGATTGCTCGTCCTTTGGCACGATGCACAGTCAACCGTTTTTTCGCAGACGCATTGCTTATGCTCTTGTCATCAATGTTCCGAATAAGAGTACTGTTTTAGTTTTTGCCCTGAAGCAAGGCACAAAACGACGCCCGATACACCAAGGATGAACATCATCAGCGCTGCTCCGGAACCCTTGCCGCTGCCAAAAAGCGTGGTCAGCCATTTCGTTGACTGGTTTGCCGCCATGTATGGCTCACAGACATGATCCACCAGGAAGCCACCCAAAGCAAGGCCAATTGGAATCGTAAAGAACTGCAGCGTATTTCGGCAGGCATAGACTCTTCCCTGTAAACTGACGGGGATGGTGTTTCGCATGATGACGTTTTGATTTGCGCTCATCACCGGAACCAGCATCCATCCTACGATTTGTCCCATGCACCACACAAGGGGACTTCTGGAAAAAGCCAGAAGAAAATTCTCGATTCCCAGTGAAAACAACATCGTCAGATAAATCACCCGGACCCTGTTTTTGGGTTTGGGCATTGCGGACGCGATCACGCTTCCAAGAACCATAGCGACCCCTGAGCAAGACGTCACGATTCCCAGTGTGCCGTTTCCGCTCCGGGGTATGACCAATGCGGGGAGCACGGCATCAAATGCAGACGCGATCAAATTGACGCCTGACATAAACAGAATGACATACAGTATTAGGGGATTCTTTCTTAAAAACTGCAGGCCCTCCTTTGCCAGACGGAGCACGTTTTTCTCCGCCGTCGTGTCCGATTGGGTCTTTGGAAGCTGAATCATGCACAGCAGCGACAGAAAGGCAATAGCGAAGGTGATCAAATCGATGGCGATGACCGCATCCAGCCCGCCGAAACCGTAAAGCGCGGAGGCGATCAACGGATTGCCGATTGATATCAGGGATCGGGACAACGATTGCAGGCCGCTCGTTTTCTGGTCATACTTTCTTGGGATAACCAGCGTGTAGGTTACCTCAGAAGCTGGCTGCTGAACTGTATTCATCAGCCCTGAAAATGCATTTATTCCGTACAGATGCCATCCAGAAAGCGTGCTCGTCCGATACAGCACAAATACCAGCACCGTGGTAAGCGCTGCCAGAGCGTCACACACCAGCATGGTCTTCTTTTTGTCGAAGCGGTCCGTGATCGCTCCGGCAAAAATACTCATGATCACATATGGCGCATAGGTGCAGATCGTCAGCGCCGCGGTGCCAAGGGCTGATCCGGTTTTCTCATACAGCCAAAGCGTCAGCGCAAAGCTGGTGATTGAGCTTCCCAGATGGGACAAGCTTTGCGTGCTCCAAAGGATATAGAAGTTCCTCAATTGGTTTGATTTGTTTTTCATTGCCTTTGCTCCTTATCATTGTATCGATGAGTGAGCAAAGCCTGAGGAATTCGTTATTCCTCCACACAGATTCCTCAGACTCTGCATGGAGCCGGGACAATGGCGAGAAGCATCAGTTTCCACCTCCTCTTTTCATTCACTATGAAAACTGACTTCAGAATCATATCATGTATATGTTCTTCTGTCTAATCCTTCCGAAAAGCATAGGAATAGGGCTAACTGACGATCATAAAACCAGTTAGCCCTATTCCTGGAAATGATGGATTTTTGTTGCCAAATCGTTGCCACGCGGGGATCTGACCGCTCGGATACCCTTATTCTATGCGGCTTCAGGATTTCAGCCTTTATTCCCACTCTATGCAGTCTAACGCTTTTAGCTTAATTCCTGTTTCTCCTGTTCGTTCCAGTGATTCTGATTCTGCAGATTATTTGTATTCTCCATGCTCTACAGCCTCAGTTTATCATTTCTTTATCAGCGTGATAAAGAGGCTGCTTTGCTGTGGACTGCGGGGATTATTCTCCTAGAATCATTATATAGCATTTCTGAATATCCATCAATCAGTATGCAGTCACCTACTGCTTCGCAAAAGAAAGAACCCTGATATGGTATTTTAGCATCATTATAATACGTCCTGTCTATAGTGTTATTTCTCCCAGATGTACTCTATAGCACGGTCCAAAAGAAAAACCGAACGAGTTGAAATTAGCTTCATATTTATCAAATTCCACCGTTAGCCAAACATCAAATCTATCATGTATATTTCTATGTTTAGGAGCAAAATAATACAGAATAATCGTATTGGACTCCATATCTGAATAACCATCAAAGATATCTTCATCCACAAAAATGATCTCTGATTCAGTTGAATCAAATTCGGGTTTAGCAAAGTAAAACTCAGGTTTATCATTTGAAAGAGTAATAGTACATGATCTGCATTCATACTGCTCCAGATGACCTGTCAACCTTTGCTCCTTATCTTTGTCCTTAATACCGTTCTTCGCAAAAAACTGAATTATTCTCTCAGCCAGCTTTGCCTCACAGTCTTCCACAGATTCAATTTCAAAAGATATTGCCTCTTCAGGATAAACCTGTACAACCTCACTAACTTCCGCAGTATATGCATACTCATTTCCTGTCATATCCGAGAACGCAAATCTTATGTGAGCTCCAGTTATCGCCTGGTTCATATTATCAAATAAACTGTTTTGAACGATGGTGATCAAATATACGTCATTGCTGATATCCTTTTTTATTTCCACATCATCATATCTAGGTAATTCCTGTCCGCAACCTCTGTCTATCCAGATTCCCTTATCATCCGTCTCAGAATACAACAAAAGAAGGTTTTCCTTGGTTTCTATCCGATAATGCACCCAGAAACGACTGTACTGTTCTGGATTCATATACATTTTAATCAAATCATCATCATTAATTCCAAATTGAGTTTGTACACATTTTACTTTTTGTATCTCTATTGGTACATTTATATCATCTTCACTGTATAAAGAACCCTGCTCAAGAATATCTTTGATGTGCTTCATCTTTTCTGTTATTTCAACTTGTGAGTCCTGCACAAAAATATAATCTGTTGCTGTCCCAATCCAGTTATTCCTGAATTCGCCTGCACATTCATAGGTTATTCCTGATATTTTCATCTGAGATACAGAAGCATAACAAACTGAGTATAAAACGCAGAAAACAATACATAATATTACTAATGCTTTTTTCATTTCACACATCCTCTCCATATATGCTAGATGTGATACAGGACAGGAGAGGGCTCATCCTCCGCCCAACGGCATCAGGCACAGGCTCATCACGCAAACCGCTATCCAATGCGTTTCGTGGTCAACCAACCTCCGTTATTCTTCCTCGTCAGACGCATCGGTATCAGGCTCTTCTTCGGATTCCCAGAAGTAAACCTCCTGGCCGTCCTTGTCAATATACCCGCATCGGCTGCCGATCCGGACAAAAGCCAAGCCGTTTTCGAAATCGCTGGCGTCGTCGAAAATACAAGGGACTGCAAGCGTACCACTGTTGTCAAGGTAACCAAGCTTGCGTTCTCCATCAATCATTTGAACGACAATGTGATAGTCTTCTGAATAACTGCTGAAATCCGGTTTGATCCATTTGGCATCAGTGATGATATCACCTTGTAGATTTACAAGCCCATAACGTCGTTCGTGCCAATGGGTCTCATCGCCCTTTTCATCCACCGCAAACCAACACAGGCCGTTCTCCATGGGAGTGTCCAGACTGACGATGTGATCGATTGTCAGAGAGAAAACCGTTTCACCCTGCATATCCAATAACGAATAGGTGTTTGCCCCTGTTTTCTCTGTCCGATAGCCATTATTGAAGTGTGGTCCTGACCAGTGCTGTGCAATGATCCCACGTGTAAGTATTGTACCTTCCCGGTCAATGATGCCCCAGTCCTGTTCCGGAAACTGTACCTCAGCGAAACCTTCGCTGAATGAACCGACATATGTAAACTGAGGTTCTATCACCACATGCCCCTGCAAATCCGCAAAACCAAGCAGCTTCTCGTCATCTGTGATGGCAATCCGTCCACCGGAAGCGCCATGGCCATAAATTGCATGTATTCCTTCCGGCAGCGGGATGGCTGCTCCCGTTTCATCGATCAGGAAGAACTCCGATGCATCACCCTCCTCGTCTTCGTAGGCCACCGGTGCCACGCCTTCCCGGAACACGGACGGATCAGTTGAAAAATACAGGCACGGAATGACCAAGTCACTGGTGGCCCGATCCGCATAACCGGCGCGGTAAGTGTCGTCCATCACAGGGATCAGCCGGCTGTCGGAAACCCATGGCCAGATTTCCCGCCAATTCAGGCCTGAAAAGCAGCCCGATGGAATATCAAAAAAACCAACACTGTTCTCCTGCAGAATCTCCTCTTCGTTTTCGTCCCAGACAAGATCGCTTCGTCGGGTGACATACCAGATCCCGGTATGCTTACCGCCATAGTACCTTTCATCGTATCCCGCATCGAAAGAATACGCTGCCTCCAGCACCAGATTTCCACAGCGCTCAATGATCCCCTGACAGTCTGGCATGTCTGTCCAGTTCATGTCTTCAGAAGGCGTAAAGCCATTGGGATAGACGGTAACCACCGCATAGTTTCCCCGGAATTCCTGGGCATAATCAAACTGCGGAGCGATCACAAATTCACCGCTGCGGTTGATGTAGCCCCACTTTTCGTTTTCACCCATGGCCGGGAACAGAGGTTCCGATGCTTCTTCCTCTGCCCATACCCCCAGCGGCACCAGGCACAAAATCATCATCCAAACCAGCATCAGGCGTTTCATGGTCATCGCTCCTTTTTCATGGATTGTTTTTCTTGAACTCATGTCCCTACTCTTCAGCATCGATTGTTTCAACCAGTTCCGCGGGAATTGCATAGAGTGTCTGATCGTTCAGCAGAACCAGATACCGGCCATCCGGCATGCGACCGATCAGGTACAAAGAATCCATATAATACATTATAGAGACCACCGGTTCCGTGTCATGACTTTCAAGGCTGTACAGGGGAAGTTCTGTCCAAGAAGACATGTACAGGTGTTCCGGATCTCCTCCCGCGGGCACGTAGTCTGGGAACCTACACGGTACGTTCTCGATGTCCGCGCCAAAGGCCAGGTCCTCCTCCCGGATCCATCCGGCGAATGCACATTCCGGATCGCCGATCTGCATATGTACCCAGCCGTTCTGTCTTTCCAGCTCAACGCCAACGCAGCGGGCATACAGTTCCGCGATCACTTCGCCATCCGGCGCATCGCAGAGCGGCACGCCGTCCCGGGCCGTGCAGACAAAGCCATCGGTCTCGAGCATCGCCGCCGCGAACTCGGAGGACGTCGGCAGGGACCGGAAATCGATCTGATCCAGCCGAATCCAGTCAGCGGGGTAGCCGTAATGCCTGGCTTTGTTGGAGAAGGGCCATTCAAGAACATCGTAATCGATGACGCATCGACCCGTCAGCTGATAGGGTACGCCCTCGGCGCACTGGACTTCACGCAGATCCCAAATGCCCTGATCATCATGGGAAAAAGAGATCTCATAGTAATCATCCAGTTCAGTGAACACTTCCAGATAGGGATCATCTCCACCGCCGGAATGAATCTCGTTGATATCGATCCCTGTCTGCTGCGGTGGAGACATGACCGGCTCGCCCCAGGTTTGTCCCTCGGCGAGGCTGACCCGCAGGGAGTGGCTTCCCTCCGCGTCGATGGCCACAGCCGCCAGCATATCGTCCCGGATCATCAGGTATTCCAGCGTCTCGCCATCCCGTAACAGGTTGGCAGCGATGCCCGGGAGGTATTCATCCTTGATCCGAATTGCGCTGACATCTACTGAACCGGCGATGAATGCATACGGCTTGAGCGCGGAAAGACGCTCCGCCGCCACCTTGCTCACCGGGATCGGTGGATAGACGACCCACTCGGCGTCGTCCTGCACCGTCTCCTGCCCCTCCGGCAAATCAAAGCGCACGGAACGGATCCAGAGTGCGCCATCCTCCACGCGAGTCATCATGATTTCATACAGGGTGCAACTGCCTTCTTGGCCCTGATAAGCCCTCGCATGGACATCCACCGTCCAATCCGGAAAGCCTTCGGCCCATGTATCCGTCCAGTCTGCCGATGCCACGCCGAGAGAGACGCACAGGATCATCACCCAAACCAGCATCAGGCGTTTCATGGTTATCGCTCCTCCCATACCACAGCCCCGCCGTGGTCAATGTACATCAGCTTTCCGTCCTTCTCCACCAGGGCCAGGCTATCGCGGAAATTGTCTGCGCTGTCATACTGCGGTGGGATGACCCACTGTGCCTGCTCGTCGATATAGCCCCACAGGCCGTTCTGCTTGACGGGGTGAAGGCCTTCGAAGAACTCGATTCCCTCGCCATATTCGTAATAGTCGCAGCCGAGCGACGCTTCGAAAGCAGTATCGGAGACGCTTTCCGCACCGTGATCGGTCAGGCGTATCAGGCTGTATCCGCTTGCCACCTCGCACCAGAACAGCCCGTTTTCCAATACGACATCCCCGCACACCCGGAAACCTGACCCGTCCCCGACTTCTGCGGGCTGTATGAATACCTCGTTCCCGGCGGTATCCAGGATCACCCAGCGCTCCGTGTTCGGCCAGTCATCACCGAGATCGTCGATGACCGCATAGCCATTCCGATAAGAATAGTACGTTGGCGCACCGCCCCAATCCATCTCATATCTGGGTTCGACAATCACATTCCCGCTCAGGTCCATGTGGCCAAGATGGCTTTCGTCATCGTTTGATGCGATGCACAGCATCCCGTCTGCATCAGGCTCATAGATCTTCCAGAGATTCGGATCCGGGCCATAGAGAGCCGTTCCGTCCAGCCTGACCAGTGCATATCCGTAATAGACTCCTTCCTCGCCCCAAAGCCGGTGCCAATCAAACTCCGTTTTTTCGCCTGTGATGGGATCAACGCGATACAGGGGCAGTGCGATGTCGTCATCGTCCTCCGGAGACCAATCCCCTTCATCAGCCTCCATGTCGTCCTCTGCGTTCGCATCCGGCGCCATTGCCGCCCCGTCCGGGACTCGCATACTCACGATCAGGCAGCCGTCAAAAACACAGGAGACAGCACTCATGCCATCCGGAAGCCCAACCTCTTTTCCGCTGGTATCGATCAGGTGCGTCTCCATTCCCATCGCTATGCCATGCCCGTTTGCATCCTCGATGGTGAGCTCATCCGCAGGCATTGCGTAGCCGTTCCGGAAGCACACCTCATCGCTTTCGCCGGTGTAGATGAATGGAATCACGGTCTCCCCGGTGGCGCGATCTACATAGCCGGTCAGGCCGTCGGCGCTCTCAATGGCGATGGGCCCGCTGCCGTCATCACCCCAGAGCATGACCATCGCATACTCCGGAATCGGAGGCTGATAGAAGCCGCTGGCCTTGTCGAAGAAACCTTCGTATGACACACTGGTCCCCTGACTGCTGTCATAGAAACGGATACGATAGGCGTGTGGATAATCCTCGATGGTCACATGGTCCTGCGGAGCAATCAGGTATTGGCCGCTTCGGTCGATGACCCCGTTTCCATTAGAATCTCTGCTGACAGGGAGCCTGCTGACCAGCGCCGTATCGCCGTCGAAAGGCCAGACCGTAGCCCACTGCGGCTCAATCACCACATCCCCTGCCCGGTTCATATAGCCCCAGAGGCCGTTTTCGCGGATGGGGTAGAGGGCAGAAGCGGTCTCTTCCTCCGCCCATCCACCCAGCGGTATCAGGCACAGGATCAGCACCCAAACCAGCAGCAACCGCTTCATTCCTGTTCAACTCCCTTCCATATGGCTCCCATACGACACTCCTGGAGAAACATTGCTTCCATCCATCAAACGCAGAACCTGCGTCTGCTGTTCCCGTGTTTCTCTTTTTCCCTCGACAAATGCCTTCCATAAGAGCATACAACATACGTTATCATAATCCTGCCAAATCAAAAAGGGCAGGCTGGCCATTTATTCCACCCTGCCCTGTACTTCACTCGGAAGCCCTTGATCTGCCTGTCAATGGGTTCGATCCATCACCAATCTCCTTCAGGGCTTCTTCCTGCATTTTCTCACCGGCAAAAAAGCCCTCCGTCTGTGGAAGAAGATTTCCTCCACAGAGAATGGCTTTTGAAAAGGTTTACACAGAGCTTGACAGCATCCGCACCCCGAAGCCGATGGATCGATCGCAATAATGACGGCTCGTGGGAGGGTTATCATTATGTTATCAGAGGCATTTTGGACGGGGCGGGAAGCCTTGCAGTTGCTGGGTTTCAGAGTTTCAGCCTTTATTCCCACTCGCTTCTGGCAAGCCCATCTTAAGCACTTTTGCTGGGCTCATTTAGCTCACATTATCCACATTCGTCATATTCCACCGTTTGGGATGGGCTATCTGACTTTGTGTTGCCAAAGTGTTGCCACGCTTGGCAGGGTCTTTATAGCAAACTGCGAGGGAAAAATCAAGCAAATTCGTTTTATGCCATGTACCGATTCAACACCAGCTTTGATCCATGAGACTTTCATCATACGGCTTCGGAGACTGCTGTAAGTGGACTTCTGCAAGAGTAGTTTACAAACCTTCGTGTACGAGTTCTTCACACAAGGCAGAATAGAAGGAGAGTATCTTATCTCGCTTTTTTCTGTGCACCATAAAGTCAACAATTTCTGTATGGGAAACGGATTCATCAAGACAGTCCCCTCTGTAATGGCCAAAGATGGCGGAATCACGGGGAACAAGGCCGTCTGTCAGACGATCCTTTTCAATAAACCGGGAGAAGATGTGCGGAATGGTCATCACAAAGTCTTGTTTGCCTTTCCTCGTCTGAATGGTGGAGGAGAAGCTCTGGCAAAGGATCCCATCTGCCAGATTCATGGTCTCTGTCTCCAGATGCTGTGTCCTTTTCAGTTCTTCACAGGCAGCAAAGCTGTCCGGGTGCTGATCCCCGAGGACACGGTAAGCTGAATTCACCCAGAATGCCACATATTTGACCGCCGGCTTTGGAAAACGCAGAATAAATGAGGCAATCGGGGAACCTGCATGCGGAGTGCACAAAGTAGTCAGAGAAGCCACATAGGGAGCCATTTCAAGATACCGGATCATGTATTTTGCATCGAGTCCGCCTTTGGAATGTGCGATGATATTTACCTTATCAGCGCCAGTCTCACGGAGGATAGTCAGGATTTCCTCTTTCAGCTGTGCTGCGTTTGTTTTCACGGTACCAAACGCATCTACCTGGCTCTTGTACACCTCATATCCTTGAATGCGCAGAATCCGATCAATGGTGCCCCAGGATTTCATAAAAAACGTATCCCTCATAGCCAGGCCATGAACCAGAACTATGGGATAACGGGTTTTCATACAGGTTTCACTCCTCAGAACGGGAAAGCTTTGATCTGCAAAACCACACTCTTGTCTACCAAGGACAAGCAGGGGTGGCAGATTCATTCACTCAGATTGGCTGCCCGCAGTCTGCAATGGTGTATATCCCGCTTTCTCCACCAGCGTCTGCCCCTGCGGGCCGCAGATCCACTCCAGCAGTGCCAATGTGTTCTGATCCGCGTCACTGCGCGTTACAGCATAGAAGCTTGACGCCAGGGGATAGGTCCCGTTCTCGATGCTCTCCACCGTCGGGTGCACGCCGTTAACCGCCAGAAGTTTCACATCAAAGCCTTTCATCAGGGCAGTGCAGTAGAAACGGAAAGAGAATCCAACGGCATTGCGGTGGTTCTTGTAGGCCGAAACCGATTCCACAATACCGCCCATGCCGTCCACACGGTTTTCCTTGTCGGCAGGCATGAGCGGCGTATCCCGCATGACGAAGCGCTCCAGTGCCGTCTGGCTGCCGCTGCCCTCATCCCGCTGGTAGGCGAGAATCCGGCCAAGCCCGTTGACGCCCAGCTGGTCCCAGCGGGTGATTTCGCCCGCATAGATCCTGCGAATCTGGTCGAGCGACAGTCCATCGATCGGATTGTCCGGATGCACGAAGAAGACAAAGGCTTCCCGGCCGATGGGTGTATAAACTAGTTCAACACCTTTTTCTGCCGCATAGGCTTCCTGTTCCTCGCTTGGTCCTGCTACGAAGATAATATCACACTTGCCGTCTACGATGCTGCGATAAGCGGATGATGTCGTACCGCATGAAACCGTCTTGCGGATGTCCCAGGGATCCTGTTCTGCCATTGTCTCCGGATAGACAGCCTGCGCAAAGGCAGCATAGACAGGATAGAGCGCAGTCGCCCCGTCCATTCTTGGAAGTGTATCACCCTCAGCAAACCGCAGGGCGGTTTCTTCATCCAATATTGCAACCGGGCTGCCTGCTGTAAAGGGCGTATAGGTTTCATACCTGAAATACTCACGAAGCGTAATGTCACGAAGGTACTGGTCATAGCGATAACCGCCCAGGAGACCGGCCGCCGCCAATCCGGCAAGGACGAGCCAAGCAAGAAATCGCTTTCCCGTCAGATACTGGGTCATCAATCCGATCAGCAGAACTTCGCTCAAAATGCCCAGTAGGACATAACACAGCTTGATGTACCAATGAGGTTCAAACGCACAGAAGAAGAACACAAAGAGGCCGATAAACACAGCGTCTGCAATACTCAACCCGATAATTGTATCCTTCCAGGAAGAGTCGCGCAGCCTGGGTTTGCCCTGCTGTTTTTCTTTGCCCCTTTTGATTATCATCCAGATGTTTCCGACAATAATCGCAATGATCAAAAATGGCATGATCCTGTCTCCTGAACAACCGCGCTGATTTTGTCAATACATACCTGTCACTCAAACCTGAAGTAATCCGTATACCGCCGGATCTCCACATAACAGACCTTGTTTGCCGGTTCTCTGCTCATGATGATCACGGTCTCGTCATCAGCCTGCCAGCCGAGGAAATCACTGTCCGCAGAGTTCTGCATCAGTGCCGCCATCATGACCGCCACCGGATCATCGTCCGAGTGCAGATCAGCACCGGCCTCCGTTAAAGGCTCACCGTACAGAGCAGTCCAAGTCTCTTGTTGCTCGGCATAGAAGGCGCCATCCTCATCCGGGGCCATGATCGTGATGTTGTACAGTGCGTCGGAGGGCAGGAAGTTGTACTGCACAAGACTGAAACCGTGTTCTCCGTTGAACTGATACACCAGTGCTGTATGCCCTGTGGCTGCTGCAGGCTCCTGGAGAGGTTTCGCCGGCTCCAGTGTGCGGACTTCCTCCCTAGACATCCCCCAGGATACGCCATGGAATGTGAAGCGGTCACCGATCTCAGCAGCTTCTGCAGGTACCCCGTCAACTGTGGGGACAGCATCTGCTGCTTCCGGCTGAGAATCTTTAGTTGGGGCCTCCGTCGCTGCTTCTTCCCGCACAAAAGTCCAAACCATGCTGGTACCGTCTTCGGAATTCTCCGTGTGGATCAGCTTCCCATCCTCCAGCTGCCACTCATCAACAGGAAAGGCTCTCTTATTGTCACCCAGCTGCATAACGGCGAACCCGACATTGACGACCGTCAGAGTCGGTGCCGGTATACCGTAGAGCATCGGGAACATACCCGGATCAACAGGAATCTCATCCGGCAGATACAGCAGCTGCTCAAACGCCCAGGTGCCCAGCAGGGCTTCGTCCACCGGGGTGTCAGGCACCATTCCGGGTTTATCGGTCTTCGCCAGCGTCATGGCCATACCGCTGCCCGTATCGATGACCAGCTTGCCGTCAGCAAGAGAGAGGGGCGCCTTTCCACCTTCCGCAAAGAGTTCCCCATCCACGAATTCATAGAAATAGATCTCTGTCTGGCCGCCGGCCTTCATGATCCAGATGCCGTCAGGTGTGAACTCCATGGATGCAATCTCGCCGAAAAATGAAATCCATTGCTCGGCGGTGATGACGGTCCCGTCGCTGTCCACATGATCCAGTTCCCAGAGTCCGACAAGGATCTCCGGCGTGATAGCCTGCGGGGTGGTCTCAGGGGATTGCTCAGGCTCTGCAATTGCGGCAGCGCACAAGGATATCACCAAACCAAGAATCATCAGACAGACGATCATCATGCGTTTCATGAGAACAACTTCCTTTCCCAATTCTGGAGGGCGTTGTACACCCATACAGTGAACCCGCACAGCTGTGCGCAACACGAACCTTTGTGCATACAACCAACTCCCGGCAGGCTCGCCGCCTCTTCACATGATCATTCGGCATGCAGAGGAATTGTCCTGCCGGGAAAGGGCTGTAAGTTATTGGTTATGGCTGGATCTGCAGTGCTTCCTCGTGCGTCCGCTTCTGATCGCCCTTCATCACGATCTCCGCGCAATGCCTCACAGCCAGCAGTCTGCTCATTTCCTCATCGAGAGGCTGATATTGTTCGTACAGCTTTTCCCTGCCTCTCGTCAACTGGGTCTTCTCCTTTTTCCACTCCTGAATGGTGACGCCCTTTGCGCCGGTGATAACCACAGAAAAGCCCTCCGTCTGCGGAAGAAGATTTCCTCCACAGCGAAGGGCTTTTGAAACAGGTTTTCACTGAGTCCGACAGCACCCGCCCCCCGAAGCCGCCGGATTGCTCGCAATGAGGACGGCTCGCGAGAATGTTATTATTTCGTTGTCAGAGCGGACTCGGATGGGGCGGGAAGCCTTGCAGTTACCGAATTTCCTGGCTGCAGGCGGTCACTCCCACTCGCTTCTGGCAAAGCCATCTTAAGCGATTTTGTTAGGCTCATTTAGCTCTGATTATCCACATTCGACCTATTCCATCTTTTGGGATGGGCTGTCTGACTTTGTGTTGCCAGAGTGTTGCCACGCTTGGCAGGATCATTATGCAGACTGCGAGGGGAAAGCTAAGCGTTTTCGCTTTACTTATGATTATCTCTCTTCCCACACAACCGTCCCGTCATGGGTGATATACAGGAGCCTCCCGTCCTGCTCCACCAGGGCCAGGCCGTCGGAGAAGCTGGCGGCACTGTCGTACTGCGGCGGGATGACCCATGCGGCGGCATCATTGATGTAGCCCCAGAGGCCGTCCAAGGAAACTGCAGCTACGCCTTCACAGAAGGGGGAGCCGTACTCGTCCAGGCAATGGAAGCAGAGGTCCGAGAGCACATTCCCGTTTCTGTCGATCAGGCCATGCTGAAACAGAAGGGTATCCGGCTCGTTGTAAGCATACACCTCGGAAGCGTCACCGGAATCAGAATTGTAACTTCCATACCATGTACGATCCGCGTCGAAGAACGGCATCAAATAGGCTTCGGGATCATCCAGAATGAACAGGATACCACCGTCCTCGTCCATCGCCGCTTCATGCCAGAGATCGTCTTCTTTGGACTGCACACACACCGAGACGATCCCGTTGTGAAAACCATATCCGAGATCGCCTGGCGAACACGGGTATACACCAGGCAGGCGCTGCCCGCTACGGTCTATATAATAGGCTTCAGGGTTGTTTTCGGAATCCAGATAGCTCACGACGGCAAAGTTGCCATAAAACCCGGAGACTTCGCCATCAATCTGCGGCGGCAGTACAATTTGCCCCCTTGTATCCATGTAACCCATGAGCAGCGTCTGTTTCTCCATCACATCAATCCATCCGCCTGATACCCCGTTCAAGCCGCCGATTACCATGCCCTCCGGCGCATGGAGAAGCTTCCCTTCCGCGTTGATGAGGGCATCGAAGCACCAGTCGTTATCGGACAGGGGTTTCTCATAGGTGATCCCTGCCCAGCCTTCCCGGAAGTAATCCACATCGGCAAACTGGCAGGCAATCGCCTCCTGCCCGGTGGACGCGTTGACATAGCCCCACTGCCCGTTCATCCCCTTGACGGGCAGCAGGGAATCCTCATGCTCCATCCTCCAAGCCAGTTCTACCGACCGCCATTGCAGACTGCTGAACGTCCCGCTTCGTGTGTCGAACACTCCGCAGACGGAGGATGCCGGTTCTTCAAGGTTCCTTGCGTGGGAGAACCCGAAAGCGTACACGGACATCACACGGCATGAGTCCTCCCAGTCAATCTGGTATTCGAAAGGAAGAACAGTCGCTCCGCTTTGGTCGATGATGCCCCAATGCTGTTCGTCCGGTGTTGCCGCAGCATAGTCCCGGTACCACGGGGAGAGCTTCGCCCATTGCGGCTCAATCCCCACTTCCCCCGCCCGGTTCATGTACCCCCACAGGCCATTTTCGCGGATGGGGTAGAGTGTCTGGGCGGTCTCATCCTCCGCCCAGACACCCAGCGGCAACATGCACAGGATCATCACCCAAACCAGCATCATGCGTTTCATGGTCATCGCTCCTCCCACATCACACCCCCGCTGTGGTCAATGTACATCAGCTCACTGTCTTTCTCCACCCAGGCCAGCCCGTCGCACCTATCGTTACTCAAAGTCTTCCGGATGCAGTGAATAACGATCGGGCATTGCTTCATTGTATTTTGCGACCATGTCTTCCAGCTCGTCGAAGTAGAATCCTGTCAACCGGCACGCGTCTTCGGGATCGAAGATGCTTTCTGTCTCCCATTGCCATGCGGGATCCGGCTCGGAATAGTCCCCAAAGCGGAAGATCCCATCCTCTACATCGACGGTCCAGTCCCAACCATTGGTTGCTGCTGTCAGCCACCAGTCACCGTCAATGTATTCAAATGTCAGGAAGTACCTCTCCGCCTCGACAGCGTCTTCCTGTGTTGCATTCTCCGGCAGACCAACGGGGTATTCCAGAAGAATAGCAGTATTGCCGCAATGATACTCATCAAGACTGGCAAAAGCAGGCAGCTGTGTCGAAATATACATCAATCCGCTGTCATCCTTCATGGTGACGCGAAGAAAGTCCTGTCCGTCTTCGTCCCTGATGAGTTCATCCGTTCTCAGCGGCCACCCGTCATAGGACCAGATCACCTCGTCGTTTGCAGACGCTTCCGCCCAAATGCGGGAATTGTATTGTGCCTCGGTTTCCCATACGCAATCCGGGTTCTGGATGACGGGTTCCAGCCCTTCCCACATGAACGCACCGTAACCGATCCACTCCACCGTGGCTGGGACGATGATTTCGCCCGCCTTTGTCTCGCTGAATGCGAACGCGCCAATTCGTTTCAATCCTTCATGCAAAACAATGCTGGTCGCTGAGTTGCAGTACAGACCGCGATCGGCGATCTCCACAACGCTTCCCGGCACAATGATGGTCTCTAAATACACGTCATCGTAAGCGTTATAACCACCGATGTATTCCACACTGTCCGGGAATTCAAGTACAGTCTTGCCGCCATAATTATCCAGTGCGTGCGTTTCGATGCGCGTAACCCTCGGCAGAGGGTGCTCCTTAGCGTCTGGATTGCAATAGATCAGCGCATTTTGACTCCCATCAATCAAGAAACCGTTCTCAACCCGGAAGGTATCATTGCCGTTGGGAAAGCTGATATCCGCGTAGACATGTTCAAAGCACAGCCCTGTATGGATCTCCGTGAGAGTGGACGGCAGGCGAATCGCCCCGACATGCTCCGCCTCGCAGAACGCACCGTTTTCAAGGGCGGTCACACCCTCCGGGATTACGATGCACTCCACCTGCCGCCCATCATATGCCTGATGCCTTCCGTCCGGATAGTCGCTTGCGTCCCAGTTGTCAAAAGCACACCATCCGACGGCCGTCAGCGGATAGCCGCCCAAATCCGCCGGCACTTCGATCACCGGTGGCTGCGGCTTATCCTTTTCCATCCAGTAGCAGGTCAGCACCGCATGATCATCCTCAATCTCGTAGCGGAAATGCTCTCCCCGGAAATTCCAAGTTTCACCGGGTTCATTGAACCATTCTACAGCTTCTTCCTCCGCCCAGACGCCCAGCGGCAACAGGCATAGGATTATCACCCAAACCATCATCAGGCGTTTCATGGTCATCCCTCCTCCCACACCACAGCACCGCTGCGGTCAATGTACATCAGCTTTCTAGCCTTCTCCACCAGGGCCAGGCCGCTGCGGAACGACTTTCGCGGAAAGAGCATTATTGAAAGCCGGCTTCCGGAACTGCGGAGAATTTATAGTAAACGACATAATTCGCTTTACTTAAATGAGCAGAGAGCCCTCAGCTGA
>R21__coassemble_385_pt1 | contig 36982 bp, 25 predicted proteins | sample R21__metabat2_high_PE_034 | metagenome-assembled genome bin R21 | reverse complement strand
ATCTCCAGCTGCGGCACATTGGCCCAGCTCATATTATTCCGGCATCTCCAGCCGCGGCACATTGGCCCAGCTCATATCTTCATCCGCGGGGTCTTTCCCTTCACTGGGCTGCTCTCCCGGTGCGGTTTCAGCAGTTGCTGTCTGCTCTGCAGGTTCTTCATGCCCGGAAGCAGGCGCTTCCTTTTGAGGCGTTTCCACCAGGGGCATCTCCGCCGGCTGTTCAGTCGGATTGGTTACAACAGGCGTTTCCGTTTTGCTGCGTCCAGCTGTGATCCGGGAAGCAATCAATTGGAACAGAACTTTCAGCGTTGGAACTGAGATTTTTCCTTTCTCATTCAGGAAAAATACCGCATCAATCGCAGCCACGACAATCAGGAGAATTCCGGTTCCTACAAAAGGCACAGGACTTCCGAAAAGAATCATCATGGCCAGGAAGGAGAAGAACAGGCTGCAGGTCATGATGTACCATGTATAGCTTTTTTCGCGAACAAGTGAGACGAGCATCTCAACTTTGAGAAAAACAGACATCATGACAAGGATTCCATATAAGGCGGCAAGTGCCGGGAAGATTCCAACGACAAAAGAAGAGTTAAACAGGAAAAACAACCCGCATGTCACAACCAGGAGGCCGCTCATGAGCTTATGTGATTTTTTGGCCTCGGAAACCGGTTCACGGAAATACGCAATACAGCGGAAAACACCATTGACCAGAAGAACGATGCCCACAGCAACAAGAATGCCGACAGCCAGTCCGGGAGGCGAAATCAGCAAAAAAATGCCAACGACCAGTTCAATGATTCCAAGTGTCAGTGTATTCATGATTTTAGGAAATACCTCACGGATCTTACTCAACATATCGATGCCTCCAGAGAGATTTTCATTCAGAGTTAAGACAAATGACGGCGAATAAACCGGATGCTCATGTCAACCCAGGACTGATTATCAGGAACGGTTTCATTTCCGAGATCCGACGTAATATCTTCGCACGTGGAAAGTCCATGTGCACCTTTTTCAAACACATGCAGTTCAAAAGGAACATGATGGCTGGCAAGCGCAGCGGCATACATCAGACTGTTCTGAACGGGCACAGCGCCATCTTCCGCGGTGTGCCACAGAAAAGTCGGAACCGTATGTTCGTCCACACGTTCTTCAAGTGAAAGCAGATGCGTCATTTCATCTGACATTCTGCCGCCGATCAGGTTTTCCCTGCTTCCCTGGTGTGTATACTCACCCATGGTGATCACAGGATATCCGAGAATCTGACCATTGGGCATCCATTCACCATTTCCGAGGGCTTTCTGAAGGAACGTTTCATTCCACAGTGTTCCGAGACTGGCAGCCAAATGTCCGCCTGCAGAGAAACCACATACAAACACCGCATCCGGATTGACATGCCACTGCTTGGCAAATTTGCGGATCGTTTTCACTGACCACGCAAGCTCAAGCAATGCAGTCGGAAAAACAGCCGGGGCACAGTGATAACGAAGCACAGCAGCATGAAATCCGGCCGCAAGATACTTCGCAGCGATAGGCTCAGCTTCGCGGTCAGAACAGTAGCTGTAAGCACCGCCGGGACAAACCAGAACAAGCGGTTTTTCCGCTCTGTGAGGAAGACTCTCTGAAGCCGGAAGCAGAAAGAGTGCCAGATCTGCATATTTCTCCGGCACAGGCAGACCGCATGCAGCATAATCCGGTGATGGTGTCAAATGCAGTTCCATAATCGATCATCCTTATTGTATCAATGTTACTCAAGCGTTATACACTGAACAAGGGCATGATAAAGCCATTTGAAGCCTGAGTCAAGAGAAAGCTATAAATTCTAACCTTTCTCTGATTTCTCCTATGCCCTTCGGCTTTCTATTGATTCTCTGATTATTCGACTACATGCACACTAATTCTCTTATTTGGAGAATTTTCTGTTGACAATCCGCTGATTAAGCGATACTATTCCTATCAGGAGAGGAGGAAAGCCGTCATGCCAAAAATGAAGCCATTGATCCTTCATGATCAAATCAAATCCTCATATGACGCAAGTGAGGCCAGGAAAAGAAATGAACTGGGGATATGTCTTAAAACCACAAGAATCAACCTTCACTTACAACAGAGAAGTGTTGTTGATCAATTAAACGAATATGGAATTTCCATTTCCGCCGGTGCCCTCAGCAAATGGGAAAACGGTGATGCAATGCCGAACCCCTATCAATTCTTTGCTCTGTGCAAGGTGTATGGCATCGACGATGTTCTCCAGTATTTCACGGGCAGCAGTGTAAGAAAGCTCAACAGCATCGGAAGACAAAAGGTTCATGAATATGAACAGGATCTGCTTGCGACCGGTTTATATGACTGGACTCCGGAGGATGAAATGTCTCCCCGGAATCCTTTCCAGGATACACAACCCATCCATGAGGGATTGATCCGCATGCCGGTTTCTCTCTTAAAAACCTCTGCAGGATATGGAAGCATTCTGGACGATGATCATTTCGAAGATATCACGGTACCCGCTTCCTCCGTACCGCATGGGGCAGCATTTGGTGTCTATGTATCCGGTGACAGTATGGCACCCAGATATAAGGATGGAGATCTGGTATGGATCCAGCCCTGTGAGCATCTCCATCCCCATGAAATTGGCATCTTTATCTGTGATGGCGAGGGTTTTATCAAAATGTATGATGAAATCAGACCCGATGCCGGCCATCTGGACGAATATACCGATTCTTCCGGGGAAATCCATTTGCAGCCGGTTCTGGTTTCCCTCAATAAGCGTTATGCACCACGGGTGATTGATTCCAGCAATGATTTTCGTATTGTGGGACGCGTTCTGAACTGAATACGGAGGTGATCATATGATGGGGCCTATAGAACGCCAGAACGTTGCAGTTGATGTCAGCTTTGATTACAGCGGCCACATGATTCCAACCACGATTCATGACAAGAAGGGAGAGCTCCACTGGATCGAACGGATTGTGTCTGTCCAGCCTGCCATCTATGCATGCAATGGTTGCGGAAGAGGCGAAAGATATACCGTGCTCTCCGAAGGGAAAACAAAGAACCTGTGCTTTGAGCAGCTGACCGATCCGTTCCGGGATGAAACAGGAAGATGGTTTCTTGAAGAAGAGCATGAATCCTCCGAGGAGCATGCCATGCCCCTGGAGAATCAGGCCGGTCAGATCACAATTGATCATTATACGCTTCTGCACGACGATGCATAAGCCATATTATCCACGATCTTCCCGCGCTGCCTGCTGTTCAGGCAGCGTTTTACTATGTGTCAGCCTGCTGAAAGAATCTGCCTCCTCAGCGCTCGCCTCTTTTTCTGCATATCTGACTTTTTCATACAAGGCTGCGTTTGCACCCAGCTGTTCTCTTGCGGTTGCACTTTCTTTCCATTCAGGATGCCGGTCAATCATGACACCATAGGCATAACGGATTTTTTCCGCATTGGACATATCCTGTCTGTAAGCGCGCTTTCGTTTTCTCCGAAAGAACAGATACTGTTTGTTTTCATTTGTTTTTCTTGTATCTGAGATTTCATCCACATAATCCTGGGATGCACTGGCCATATAGGAAAGCAGATATGCTTTCAACTTGACCAGAAGTTTGGAAAGCTTTTTGCAGATTGTTTTGATCCCAATATACAGAAGAAACAGAATGACAAGAAAAGCCAGAAAACCAACTATCCTTTCAAGCCAAATGGCCAGAAGACTGGGTTCTGCAGCTTCCATGGCTTCCATGCCGGCAAATCCCCCGCCCCCTCCGCCGCCGGGTGCAACCTCACTCTCGGGCAGCAGAGACATCAGCAGCCGGATCAATTCTCTGAACGCCTTTCTGACTGCATTCCAGACAGCCAGAAGGGCCTGGCCAAGAGCTGGGATACAGGCCACAAAGGCAGCAAAAAGAAAGGCCAGAATGACAAGAGCAATATTATGCCGTACAACAGCCGCAGGCACACGGTCACCCACAGCTTCCTCCTGCACCGTTCTTCCGTTGAGGATCAGCAGTTCGATAAAAAAGAAAAGAATAAAGCCGAAAACAATCGATGGACCAATAAAATAATACGCTGAAAACGTCGATATATCCGATCTCCATGCCGCATACTGCGCAATAAGGTACAGTGCAATGCCGATCATGGTCCGTACCACGGGATTGACATACGCCTTATCCTGACTTTTGGAACTCGCAGTATACAGCAGCACAATGCTGCCCAGGACGGGAAGAACCAGCATGGGAAGTCTGGAATAGTACGGATAGATGGCAAGAAACAAAACCGCACTTCCCAGCAATGCAGTCAGCAGTCGATGCTTCTTCATGCTGACAATCAGGCAGCCAAATCCCAGCGTGATCAAGAGGCAGAGCCATGCGGGGTACAGATGACCATTCTGTGCAGCACTGACCATCACAAACAAAGGAAGCAGCGTGAGTGTCCACAGAATCGGTTCGGTCATCCGCAGAAGAAGCAGACGCATCTTATGCATGAACATCACCCCCGACGACCTGCATGGTAATACTGTATCCAGCCTCGCGGATTTCATTGATTTTTTCACGAATGCTTTCGCTGTCATAGCAGGACAGGACAAGGACCTTCGTATCTTCAGGAATGTGAACCGCGGAAAGAAAACTGGGGAAGCTGATCACCCGATGAATTCTCAGTGCAGCAAGCCGCGCCAAAAAATATTCTTCATTTCCATCGATTTCATCCGGAGCAAGATAAGCACACTCGTTTTCCGGTCCATCCGAAAAGGATATGTTTCCTGAAAGGCCAGCCTTCATTCCCTGATGCATGACCTGGATACACACGGTTGCAGCAATTGAAATCAATGCTTCAATTTTTTCCTGTTCGTAGTCCATGAGATCATCCCACTGGTCATCTCGCAGCTGACCGTTGAGGAGAACCATAAGATGCATGTGCGATTCATCATCATGGATGCGCACCTGAAGAGACTGCATCCTTGCACTGGCTGGCCAATGAATATCGCGGATCGGGTCTCCCGTCTGATATTCCCGAATGCCGCGTACCAGAAACGGATCTTTCAGCAGCTGACGCTCACGCGTCCAGTTTCCCGTTAACTCCTGCAGTGGAAGTGGCAGGTCTTCAGGATCCAGTAAACGCGGAAAGACTGTGACAGACATGTTCAGAGCCTGTTCTCTGCCTGCGCGAAAGATCCCTGTGATATCGCCGGCCGTCAGGGCTGCGGTCCCAACATTATAGATTCCGCGTCTGAGAAATGTGACGCGGTGATGGCGCACGATTTTCTGATAAGGCATCACTGTGAACAGACTTCGATGGTACATTTCGCCACGGACTTCGAGATTATCCTGACGTCCAAACCGCAGATAAGGCGAAATACGGCTTTCAATCCGAAGCCATGGAATGACAGCCAGGCGGTCGTTCACGATGGTTTCAATCATTTCTGACTGCTCACCACAGAAAACTGCGGGTTTTAAGAATCGTCTTGAAATCAGCAGATGTTTCAGACCCACACGACTCATGACCAGGCTGAATAATGCACAGCACAGAAAAAACGCCAGGAGGAGAACCAGAATATTCATAAGCGTTCCTCAGTTGGCACGGTCAATTCATCTACAACCGATTGAAGATACTCTGAAGCGTGAACCGAACGTGAAAGGCTTCGCATGATTAAGCGGTGGGACAATACCGGCACGACAAGCGCTTTGACATCATCAGGAATGACAAACCCGCGTCCACGAATCACAGCATAGGCCTGACATGCACGCATCAATGCAATGGCGGCACGCGGTGAAGGCCCGAGCTTCACTGCATCCGGATTTCTCGCAGCCTGGCAGATTCTTGCAATGTAATCCAGAATGTCATGCGATACATGGCATGTGCGAACTGCCTCAATGGCAATCGAGAGCTGTTCGGGAGACGTGACCGAGGTGAGCTCATTGAGAGGACTTGACGATACAAATCTCTCCATCATGGGGACCATGGTCTCCGCGTCAGGCATATTCATGGACAGCCGCATGAGGAAACGATCCAGCTGTGCCTCTGGCAGCATGAATGTACCCTGTGTTTCAACCGGATTCTGCGTGGCAATCACAAGAAAAGGTCTTGGAAGCGTCCAGCTTGTCCCATTTTCCGAAACCTGCTTTTCTTCCATACATTCCAGAAGGGCAGACTGTGTTCTTGGGGTGGCACGGTTGATTTCATCTGCAAGGAGAACATTCGTAAAGACAGGCCCTTTGATAAACTCAAATGTGCCCGTTGCCTGACGAAACACACGCATACCTGTGATATCGGCAGGCAGAAGGTCAGGTGTGAATTGGATTCGATGGAAAACCCCACCCAGCGATACGGCAAGAGAACGTGCCATGGTGGTTTTTCCGGTTCCCGGAACATCTTCCAGAAGAACATGTCCACCCGCAAGGACACATGTCAGGACAAGTTCCATGACACGTTCCTGCCCCACCATGATTTTTGCCATATTCTCAAGAATATCCTGGGCCATATTCTGAACATCACGATGTTCCATGACTTCTGCCTCCATTTACTCTTTTTATTTGATGATATCTTTCATCTCCGAAAGTGATATCAGACGTTCAATGAGAAGATCCCTTCTCAGATCGCGCTGCTCAAGAACGGTAATGTCCAGTTCTGAAGCACGACGCCGCATCGCCGCACGATCATGCGATGACACTGCGCTGGTAACGATCACCGCCCTTGCGGTGGGTGCTCCAAATCGATCCCGAAGGATGGCCAGCTCGTTGAGTGCTTCGGTTTTGATCTCGCTGGTCTTGCAGGAAATAAACAACGGTGTAACCCCTCGTGTACAGGCAACATCAATTTCATTGGTCACACTGTCAGAACGAATGACGTCACCCTCCCAGTTGACAACGGCAGACAGACATACATCATCAAACACGCCGCTGTCCATGCATGCTTTCCATACGTACAGCTCCAGTACACTGCCGACATCACGAAGAGCAAACCGGGTCAGTTCGCTGGTATACGTAAACATTACCGAATCTTCCGCAAAGGACAGATCCTGGATCATGCCAATTCTTTCGAACAGCTTCAACACTGTCTGATCAGCATGAATCATCAAATTCCTTCCTGCATATACAGACCGTGGAGCGATCACATGCAGGTCACCGCTGCTCTTCGATGCTTTCTGCATATAGGTAATGATGGTGATCCATTCTTTTCTGAAGCGCCTGTAGGCTCTGAAAAACGGATCTATCATGGGCATGATCTCATACAGGGACTGGTTATTCATTCGGCCCTCAAGCATGGCACCCCCGGCCATCAGAAATGAATCTGAAACCCGAAGCTTCACGTTGCATGGTAATGCACGCGCAAAAGGAGCGGTCTGAATCTCATAGAAAGTATTCTTGCGGCGGCTGTATGTAAAGGCTGGAATATTCATCTGAGCACAGACATTCCCTGCTGCAAACAGGGCGGCATCTGTTCCACCGGCAATATCCACTGCACAGTCCTCATAAAGGGAAGCGACTTCTCTGAGGCGGTTTGCAATGGCTGTGGCATTGAGCATGTCGACTGTTGAGAAAACGAGATTCGCTTCGCAGTTGCGCGCTGTAAAATATCTGCGCAGGCTTTCCTGCTTGTTGGAATTGACTGAATCCGGACAAATGATCACCGTTGTATCCGGATGAAACACCTCAGTCGCCAGGACATTGTGAATAGCCTGCTCATCATATAATTCGATTAAAGTCTTCAATCAATCCTGATCCTCCTGCAAGAGATAGGCATCCAGCTCAGAAGCAAAACTGTTGCACAGCGTGCGCCGGATTCTTGGCATCTGCGTGTTTTCTCTGGTCGGATGAACGCGATTGGATAAGATCACAATCCATGCCCCATTATCAGGATTGATATAAAGGGTTGTTCCGGTATAACCGGTATGGCCTGCCGCCATACGGGCGAAAAAAGCACCGCAAATTGAGTTCCACCCACCCGTCAGGTCAAATCCAATCCCTTTATGATTATCGGACCAGGGTGTCTGATCCTTCATCGCTTCATTCAGAATGGTCTCTGAAAGATAGATTCCGTCCGCGATTCTCCCTTTGCAGCTGAGCATTCTTGCAAAAACGGTACAGTCAGTCAGTGTGGAAAAAACACCAGCATTTCCTGAAACGCCATTGAGAAGATAAGCGTTTTCATCATGAACTTTCCCGACCAGCCATTCATCCTGAAATGAAGAGCGTTCAGTGTACGCGGTGTTATCCGTGCTCCATTTTCGCTCCAGCGGATGGTAACACGTATTTTTCATGCCAAGAGGCGTAAAAACTTCCTCGTCGGCCAGGACATCCAGTGTTTTTCCGGATATTTTCTCAAGAATCTTGCCCAGCACAATATATCCAAGGCAGGAGTAAGCAACCTGTTTCCCAGGTTCATACTGCAGCGGACATCCAAGAAGATATGGAAGAACACGCTTACCGTCACTGAACAGCTTATCCATCCGTACACTGGGAAGAAAACCGGCTGTATGTGTCATCAGATGATAGATGCTGATATTCTGTTTCTCTGCAGGAACCGCATCCCCGAAAAACATAGGAAGTGTATCTGTCAGCTCAAGTTCCCCTCTGGCAATCCATCGCAGAGCAATCATGGTCGGCCCAAGCAGTTTTGATAATGATGCCATATCATAGACTGTATCGGCATTCACTGGCACAGCATCCGGAAGAATACTTGTTTTTCCATAACATCCCTGTGCAAGGATATGGTCTTTCATGCCCATTGCAAGACAGATCGAGGGGACAAGCCCTTGATCAACAGCATTTTTCGCTACTCTGAGTGTATTGGAAAACGATTCAGGTGACATACTTCGCATTCTTCCCTTCATCTTGATTGTTTTTTCATTCAGCACCCAATCTCAGAATATCATCGGTACCTGTTTTCATGATTACAGCAACAAAATCAATCCAAAGAATAGCACGAACACAAATTGTTGACAAGATTGAAGTCCCCTTCATTTTATGGTGAAGTCATTCAATACATCAAAAAATCACTCACATTTCCTCCTTGAACCCTATGACCAGTCCGGTTCCTTTTTAAGAAAGAGCAGAATTAGGAAAAAAGGTATTGACACAAATTCAAAAATCGCTATAATGAACATCGTTCCGTTCGGGACAGACAGTATCTGGGTGTGGCGCAGTTTGGTAGCGTGCCTGAATGGGGTTCAGGAGGCCGGAAGTTCAAGTCTTCTCACCCAGACTTAAAAAACCTAGGGATGAAAGTCCCTGGGTTTTCTTTTTATTCTTCACAGCTATTGCAGTTTCTTCCGTGCCAAGGTCTGAAAGAACATTTCTTTGATCATTGTTCAGGATGATCAGGTTGTGAATCCCCCGGCCTTCTCTTTTCCGGGAATGCAGCGAAAGGATGCTGATTATGCAAAAGATAGCCAGTTTTACAGTCAATCACCTTGATCTTCTGCCGGGAATCTATGTATCGCGCAAAGATCGTATTGGACAGGAAACCATTACAACTTTTGATTTAAGAATCACACGTCCGAATGTTGAGCCTGTGATGTCGACCGCAGCAATCCACACAATCGAGCATCTTGGGGCCACCTTCCTCAGGAATCATCCGCAGTGGAAAGACCGTACCATCTATTTTGGACCCATGGGGTGCAGAACCGGTTTTTATGTTCTGTTTGCGGGAGATCTGAAATCAGAGGATATTCTTGATGTCATTCGCGAGATGTGTGATTTTATTCAGGATTACTCCGGCGAAATTCCCGGTGCCTCTCCACGTGACTGCGGGAACTACCTCGACATGAATCTCAGTATGGCAAAGTACTATATCCGAAAGTATATACAGGAAGTGCTGAGCGCGCCATCAGAGAAAAATATGCAGTATCCTGATTAAACATTTTTTCATAAAACCATCACACAGTTTTCACATAACTGCAGTATGCTCAATATGTCAGTTCACGCTGACAAAACCCTTCCCTTATCCCCAGCTCTGGGCCACCCCTTCATGGCTCAGAGCTTTTTTATGGTTAAAAAACAGGCGCATCCATTTCGATGCGCCTGCAGCTTATTCAGAATAGTCTGCCAGCCCAGCCCCAGATTTCTGTCTGGGAATAAGCAACATAAATCCGATCCGGTGGAATATGGAGTTCACTGCTTACAATATCTGTGATTTTTTCAGTAAAACCAGCATACTGTTCAGGATCCGCGTGGCCATATACATCCGTGCTGATCATGGCACATGCTTCTGTTGTTCCGGCAAACGAAATCGCTTTGGATCCCTCAAATTCGAGCATGAGCCACTTCTCTGATTTTCCGGGGATCAGCTCAATGGCTTTTCCAATGGCAGAACGGAGCTTGTCCTCCTGCGCTGAAGAGATGGTCACATTCGTTTTTGTTGAAATAAACGGCATACTCAGACCTCCTTGAATTATTGCGGATACAGTACATCCAGATCAATCCATACAGCAGGGCGAATGCCAACCGTTGCATCGTTTGCAGCGATCACACTGTAAGATCCATCCTGCCGCACCGCCAATGCTCCCGATTCAGAGGAAGACAGGTCACGCAGCCAGTAATTGCCCACGTGATGGCTGCCGGTGACGGCAACACCCTGCGCACGTGCCCAGGATTTCGCGGCTGCACGATTCTTGTACTGCCATTTGCCATTCAGCAGATAGTCATCGCATTCGTCCCTCGAAAGAAGGAACACTTTATCCCCTTCCAGATTCTCCTGCGGAATCAGGCTTTGCAGCAGTTTTCCGTCAAAGCATTCCTGAAGGAATGGGCCGTTCAGGTAGCTCCGGACTTTGCTGCTCATATAATCTCCGCTCTGATTCGCGCTGAATGCTGAAGCTGTGAGAATGTAACGTGTCGTCAGAAGCACCCGGTTATCGTCTCTGCAGATAATCATCCATTCGACTGTTTCACTCTGGTCACAACCTGCAGACTGCATGTACTTGCCAAGACCAATGCATCTTCCAACCGTATACTTTGAACGTTTTCCGGTTCTGCCCTGTGCGACCTGACGCAGCCGCCATGTCTGAAGCATATCGTCTACATCTCTGTAGCCGCGGATTGTACGGAATGCATCATAGGCCTTTTCAAAGTCACTCTGCTCAAGATATGCGCTGCCCAGCAGATAGATGCTCTCATGCGACATCTCATCCGCATTCATATATCCAGAGGCTTTGGAGAAGTATGTTTCAGCCTTGCCATATTCCTGTTCATCCAGCAAATCCTGCGCGTAGTTATACCAGGCTTCCTTTGCGTGCATTTCTGCATTCGGGAAATCTTCCGCTTTCACAAAGGCTTCGGCAGCACTCAGGTATGCTTTCTGCTCCAGAAGCTGTTTGCCATGAACATAATACGGTTCATATACACGCGACTGGGCATCAAGGTAATTCTCAGCCAGCTGGAATTCACGGCTGGATTCTTCCCAGTTTCCTGCCTGCAGAGCTTCCTGTGCCCAATTGTAATGAACAGCATGAATCCAGGACTGACCTGTTTCTCCTGCTTTTGCATATGCTTCAAAAGCTTCTGCTGTTTTCCCTTCATTCAGAAGCAGATCGCCCTCTTCTTTGAATGCCGCATATGCCCGAACACTCGCGTCCCGATAATCGCCTGCTTTCAGGAACAGCCGGTTTGCTTCATCCCATTGCTTCGACAGCAGCAATGCCTCAGCTTCAACATAATAAGCATTCTGTATGCTGACAGCGCCTGCATCGCCTGCTTTTTCGTACATGCGAATCGCTTCATTATATCGGTTTTCTGCAAGGAATGTATCGCCTGCAATCAGATAGGGTTCAGCAATGCGCTGTTTTGCATCCAGATAATCACCGCATGCCGCAAATGCTGCACTGGCCGCATCCCAATCTTTCGCAGAGAGAAGATGTTCTGCCAATGTATACGTGCACTTCCTGGCAGCATCCTCCTGGCCGGCTTTCTGATAGAACGAAGACGCAAGGGCATAATCACCTGCTTCAATCGCTTTGAGCGCGGCTTTTTCATAAGGTTCTGACTGCCGCTTCTGTGCATCGAGATAATCTTCAGCCATCTGGAATGCATGAGATGCTTCATCCCACGATTCTCCAGCCATTAATGCTTCAGCATAGGCATAATAGGTGCCTTTTCGCTTTGTATCGCCTGTGCTTCCGGCTTCAGCATACATCGAAATGGCCTGAGTATAATTCCCACCGGCCAGGGCAATATCACCTGCCGTCATGAAAGGTTCCTTGATGCGTGATGCCGAATCCATATAGTTTCCAGCTGCTGCAAACTCCGCACTCGCCAGACTCCATTCATGCGCATTGAGAAGGTACTCTGCATGGAGATAATGTGTCTTTTGAATGGCTTCCCTGCCCGTGTCCCCGGCCTTGGCATACATGCTCAATGCATTGTCCCAGGCTTTCGATGTCAGGAACAGGTCGCCAGCTTTCATGAATGGTTCGGACACGCGCTGCGCAGCGTCCTGATATTCTCCAGCAGCTGCAAATGCTGCGCTCGCTTCCTCCCAGGAAAGGGACCACAACAGTTTTTCAGCCTTTGTATAATACGCATGCTGGATCTTTTCTTTCCCGGCATTCCCTGCCTGAGAATACATATCGATTGCTTCAGCAAATTTCTGGGATTCCAGGAAAAGATCCCCGGCTTTCAGGAAGGGCTCATAGATCCGGCTGGCCGCATCCTGATAATCTCCAGCGGCTGCAAAAGCAGCACTGGACTCCGCCCATTTCTGCCCGGAAAGAAGCATTTCAGCTTTCTGATAATATGCTTTTTGGATCAGTTCGGCACCCTGCGTGCCCGCTTTTGCGTACATCGCAATGGCTTCATCAAAAGCCAAAGAGGAAAGCAGCTGATTTCCGGATGTAATATAGGGCTCACAGACTCTTGACGGGGCGTCAAGAACATTCCCGGCTTCCAGGAAAGATGCAGCGGCTTTTTCCCATTCCTGCTCATTGAGAAGTGCTTCTGCTTTGGCATAATAGGCAAGCTGGATTCTTTCTGTCCCTGCGACACCTGCTTTCGCATATTCTGTGATGGCTTCATCCCACTGCTGTGCTTTTAGCAGCAGGTCTCCGCCTGTAAAGAACGGTTCATTGATGCGTGACGGCGCGTCTTTGTAATCCCCCGCGGCTGCAAATGCTGCGCTGGCCTGCTCCCACGCATGCTCGTCCATCAGGTTTTCCGCCTTGACATAGTATGCCTTATGGATGGATGCATTCCCTGCTTCGCCAGCTTTTGCATACATGGCAATCGCTTCGTCATAATGACCAGAGGCAAGAAGATGATCGCCTGCTGTGATATACGGCTCATTTACGCGGCTTGCCTGGTCATCCCGATCTCCTGCAAGCAGAAACTCCCGGTTGGCTTCGTCCCATTTTTGTTCTGCAAGCAGAGCCTCCGCATGCATGTAATGAACCAGAGAAATGCGTTCACTGCCGCTTTCTCCAGCCCGAGCAAACATATGGATGGCCTCTTCATATTTTCCTTCTGAAAGAAGCAGATCCCCGGCAGTCAGATAGGGCTCCACCACGCGCTGTTTTGCATCCAGGTAATCTCCTGCTGCATTGAATTCTTTTTCTGCAGTTTCCCAGGCTTCGTCAGCCAGAGCATCGACAGCATGCTGGTAGTGTGCTTTCTGAATTTCTTCTAAACCACGATCACCGGCTTTGAGATACATCGCTATCGCTTCATCATATTTTCCCTGAGCACTCAGTGTTTTTCCTGCTGTCATGTAGGGTTCAAGCACCCGCTCAGCAGCGTCCCTGTAATCTCCTGCCGCAGCAAAAGCATCATGCGCCTTATCCCATTCACCATGTGCGAGCGCATCCACAGCCTGCTGATACTGCAATTCCTTCACAGTCTCTTCTGAATCAAGGCCGCTCTTCATATACATGGAGATGGATTCTTTAAGATTTCCCTGTGCCGCCAGCGCCTTTCCCGCAGCAAGATACATCTCGTGGAGGCGTTCTCCGGCATTTTCATATTCCCCTGCTGCCAGATACTGCTTTTCTGCCTCGCTCCATTCTCCTCTTGCTGCACAGCTTTCTGCGTACAGATAATGTGCCTCAGCCAGCTTTTCAGCGGCAGCACTGCCGGCTCTGGAGAAAGCATTGATTGCGTCAGAAAATCTGCCCACTTTCAGGAAAGCATCGCCGGAGTCCATAAATGTCCCGGAAACACGAAGTGATGCATCCAGGTATTCTCCTGCCGCCACAAATTCACTGCTTGCGAGCTCCGGCTTTCCTTCAGCTTCATACTGAAGTGCGCGCTGATAATGCAGGGCAAGGATTTTTTCATGCGCAGCCTCTCCGGCTTTTGCATACATGGCAATTGCTTCATCATACAGTCCCTGAACGGCAAGCTGATTGCCCGCAGTCATATAGGGCTCGGTGATTCTGGTTGCAGCATCTTCGTAGTCCCCGGCTCGGATGAAGGCAGCGCTCGCTTCTTCCCACTTTCCGAGGGTCAAAAGCTGCTGTGCGTTTGCATAATAAGCGGCTTTGGCCATCTTTGCGTCGCCAAGCGCAGTATAGAGATCGGCAGCTTCAGCATAGTTTTCGCTATTGATCTGTTCAACTGCAGCCAGTGTGAATGCATCTTTCTTCTGGCTCTCGGCATCTTCATATGCCCCGGCCGCCTCAAAGGCCAGTGCTGCGTCCCTGTACTGTTTCTTTTCGAGAAGCTGTTTGCCCTGTGCATACCTGCATCGGGCAATTCTGTCCGTCACAGCCCGCGTATCACCGGCTTTGGTATATGCAGCCACGGCTGCGTCAAAGTACCCCTTCTCAAGCAGTGCGTCGCCTTCAAGAAGATACACATTCAAAGCCAGGTCGGGTTCACCGATACTCAAAAGAATACGATATGCATCATCATAGCTGCCAAGAGCAGTCAGTTCGTTCGCCTGTCGAATACGTGCCGAATGAATCAGGTCCCTGGCATGCTTTGTATCACCCATTGTATCGTAGACAGCGAGGGCATCATCAAAACGGCCTGCTTCGATCAGATTGGACGCATAGACCTCAAAGGGCTCTTCCGAGCGTTCCGGCATGGAAGATAAAGCAAACGCATCGCTTGCTTCTTCCCATTTTTGCTCAGAGAGCAGATATTCAGCTTTGTGAAGCATAATATCCGCTTTGCAGTCAGCGGCACTCTCTTTCGGTTCGATATGATCCGCCGCTTCCATAGCGGTATCGTAAAGGTGGCGCTCTTTCAGGCCATCAAGCATTGCATGGATTTTCTGCGTCGTCTTTTCATTGATTCCGGCCTCAAGGTATGCATCCACCGCTTCACCGTAGGCCCCCTGGGATGCCAGCGCATCGCCATGCAGATCAAAAGGTTCTCGGATACGTGCCTGCGCATCCTCATAGGTGCCAGCAAGAGCGAACTGCTCGCTGGCTGCGCTGCGGTCACCGGATGCTTCAAGAGAAACTGCCCAGGTATAATGGGCTTTCTGAATGCGCTGCCACGCTTCTTCTGTTGGATAGGCTTTCTCATAGGCTGCGATCGCTGCTTTGAAATCACCATCTTCGAGAAGCTTGTCCCCGCGTGAAATCAGCACAGTCTGTACACGCTGAGCACTGTCGAGATAGTCACCGGCCAGAGCAAAGAGCGTACTTGCTTTTTCATAATCCTGTACGTCCAGCATGGCCTGTGCAAGTTCATACTGCGTTTTCTGAATCAGAAGGTGTCCGCTTTCCGATTCGCCTGCTTTTTCAAAAGCTGTCTCTGCATCCTGCCATGCTTCTTTTTCCATCAGCTGGAGGGCAAGCTTATGATAAGGTTCAGTGACGCGTGAGGCACTGTCCCGATAATCACCCAGTTCAGCAAACAAAGCGCTTGCCTGGTCTGCCTGACCCTGTTCTTCAAGCATGCCTGCAGCACGATACCCGGCTTCTTTCGCCCGCTCTTCACTGTCGAGAAGGTTATGCAGCGCAGAAAATGCGTCTTTTGCCTGGAGATAGGACCCATCAATCAGCAGATTCATGGCATCCACATAGGCCTGCTCGAGCTGCTCTGTCTTTCCGGATGCATCGTGCATCTTCGAATACTCGCTGTAAGCAAGCTGCAGGTCATGTTCCCGTTCAGCAGACTGGGCGAGCTGATAATGGCATGCGTCCTGTAATGCTGCAGCGGTCTCATTCTCGCCATGCAGAGCTGAAAGGAGATCCAGCGCCACGGTATAGTTTCCGGCATCATACTGACCCTGTGCAGCAGACATCAGCCCGCTGACTGCATTCTGATCCCCATGATTAATCAGCAGAGCATACAGCGTTCTTGCTGTATCAAGGTCTCCCTGCTCAACTGCAGCAGATGCCTGAGACGCAATCCTGGTTTCAGGAGATTCACTATCTGTTCCCCAATGGCTCAGGAGAGACTGATAGATATTCTCTGCCTCATCCTTATTTCCCTGGGCAAGATAGTCCGATGCAGCCTTCAGATCATTCTCCATGATTCTGGAAGGCATGGAAAGATAGCGTTCTGAAGAGTCAAGGAAAGCAGTGTGAGCCCTGTATATTTCCGCAGCATCTGCATACTTTCCATCCTCTTCAAGCTGAAGTGCACGCAGATAATCCGCATATTCCGGTGCCTGTTCAAAATCCCCCATCGCGGCAAATTTCTCAGCTTTTTCAAGATGATTGCCGTCGAGATAGGTTAAAACCTCTGTCAGATATGCGTTATACTGCGGCGCATCCTGATAATCGCCAAGAGATGCAAACAGGTCACGGGAGGCTTCCAGCAGCCCCAGCTGATAGAATCTCTGCGCCTTGAGATAGGATGCAGTATGGACTTTCTCCAGATTGCGGGCCGCACGGATATCACTGTCCAGGAAGACGCCAAGCCCTGAAAAAGCCTCTGCTGCTCCAGCATAGTTTTCCTCATTTTCGAGCCGTCGTCCTTCGATATATGTGAGGTAGTCATCCGTCTGAAGATAGTGATCCAGGCTTTCGTAAATCGTCCTTGCCGCCTTCAGTCTTCCCTGCCCGAGAAGGACGGCAGCTTCAAGATACTTCACACGCTGAGCGGCAGTATGGCAGGAAATGGCTCGGGTGCTGCTGTCAAGAAAGCCATCGCAGAGCATATACAGGGATTCAGCTTCAGCAAACCGTTCTTCCTGCTCCGCTTCACGTGCCGTGATATAATCCAGATAGGATTCCGTATCAAGATAGTCCGCTCCGGCCTTTTCAAAAGCGGTTCTGGCTGCCTCCAGATTTCCGTTCTCAAGCGCGGTCAGGCCTTCTGTGTAGGACTGATTATCGATGGCCGTATCACATGCATCCGCAAGGGACTGGCTGGACCGGACATCAGAAATCGCACGATATGCATTGCGTGCGTCTTCATACAGTCCTGACTGCATCAGCAGTCCTGCATTGCAGTATGCAATTTCATCGTGAACATCTATGTCCACTTGATTCAGCACTTCAAGGGCTTCCTGCCACGCTCCGCGTTCGATCAGTGCTGAAGCCTGCTGAAGCTGCTCGTTGCTTTCTTTCTTCAGGCATTCTTCTGCACGTTCAGAACTGTCCAGAACGTCATTGCCCAGCGCCTGATACATCTGTGCAGCATCACCATATCGGCCCTGCATTTCCGTCATGCGTGCCTGGATGTAATCCAGATATTGACTGCTGTCAGAATAGTCCGCAATCACGCTGAAGCAGGCCTGTGCGTCATGCAGACGCCCTTGTTCAAGAGCAGTCTTTCCGCAACTGTAGACGGACTGTGTCTGTGTCCCGGCTATGGTCTCGAGCTGTTCCCTGCTGTCTCTGAAATCGCCAAGAGACTGAAACAGTGAAATGGCCCCGGCAAAGTCACCGGCATCACACAATGAAGCAGCATCAATATATGAAAGATATAAAGAAGCGTCCGCATAGTCGCCGAGCTGATCAAACACGGCTCTGGCTTCAGCATACGAACCTGTTTCAAACAGCGTTACTGCCTGCTGATAGGTCGTGCTGTTCATGGCTTTCAGGCACTCGTCCGCATAGGTAATGCTTTCACGATATCCGTTCAGAGCGTCAAAAGCCTGCCTGGCCTTATCGTAATGCCCCTCTTCCATCAGCTGCAGTGCGTGGATGTAAGAGGACAGCTGCAGGGCAGCCTCGTCTTCGTAGGGCAAAAGAACCAGCTGCGCTTCTGCGAGTCTGCCTTTCTGAAGAAGGGATTCTGCCTTATCAACATCAAGCGTATAGAGAGCGTTCAGGCATTGCTTGCCGCGGGAAACGCTGTCCTCAAATTCGCCGAGAGATGCAAAGATCTCCGCAGCAGCATTGTATTTTCCGTCCTGCGCATACATTTCAGCCTGGATATACTGCAGATACTGGTCGCAGTCCTCAAATGGATAAATCGTCTGAAACAGTTCACGGGCTTCTTTCAAATTCCCCTGGTCCAGTGTCAGGACTGCATTGGCATAGAGATCTTCAACAGCGTCAGCATCAATGGCTTCTATCCTCTGCGCACTGTCAAGGAAGGCCCGTGAGAGAGAAGCATACAGTGTTTCTGCTTCCTTCATGGCACCGTTCTGCTCAGCAAGGCGCGCAGAAACATAGGTTACATAATCACTGCTGTCCTGATAGCCTTCAAGTGCTTCGAATGCAGTTTTGGCTTCCTCGAAGCTTCCAAGTGTTGTGAGTCTGACTGCATCAAGATAGTCCGCATGCAGTCTGCTCTCCTGGATCGCGGCAGCCCGTTCTGTACAGTCAAGAAAATTCCCCAGCTGTGCATATACTGCACCGGCAGCATCCGCATCCGATTCTTCTGTTTTTCTTGCAGAGATGTACTGGAGATATTTTGCAGCATCTGCGTGGTCCGATATTCCTGAAAACGCTGCTTCTGCTTCATCCAGGCGGCCAAGCTGGGTGAGTTCACAGGCCCGAAGGTAGGTCTGGTCCACATGAACAGCATGCAGGGCCTGCGCACGTTCTGAACTGTCAAGAAAACCCGAGACAGAGGTAAAGATTGCTTCCGCCTCATCATTGGAACCCGCATTTTCGAGGATTCTGGCCGACAGATACTGTGCATACTTTTCGGCATCCTGATAATTGCCGGCCCTGAGGAAGCATGCTTTTGCTTCTTCCAGGCTTCCGCTTTCAAAGAAATCGGTGCCTTCCTGATAGGCAGTCTGCTTCAGGGCCAAGTCTGCAGATGCTGCCAGTGATTCACTGTCAAGAAACTTTCCGAGCTTATTCAGTGCAGCTGCTGCCTCTGTAACTTTCCCCTCATCAAGCATCTGAACAGCCTGAATATAACGCACATACAGGTCGCTGTCTCCGTAATGGTCGGCTTTTTCAAAGGCGTTCAATGCCTCGGCAGTCTTTCCTGCCTGAAAAAGAGAAACGGCCTCATCATAGACAGACTGATTGCCGAGAAGCTGATACACCTCGGCCCGGCTGGTGCTGTCAGAAAAATCTCCCAGTTCAGCAAACGCATTCGATGCCTCAGCAAAAGATCCGGAGCGTCCCATCTGTTCAGCCTGAATGTATGCAAGGTAGTCGGAAGATGCACCATAATCCGCGATATCAGAAAAGACAGACTCCGCATCCTTATAGGATCCGTTCTCAAACATTTCGCACGCACGGGCATAGGCTTCAGAGCAATACTTTTCCCAGTCTTCCCCGGCTTTTGCGCCGGCATCCAGAAAGTCCGGAATCGAGCGCAGTGAAGCTGCAGCTTCATCGTAAGCGCCTGCCGCTTCATGTTTCAGTGCAGACAGATACGTGATGTAGTTCTTTGCAGGAGCATAATCCGAAATCGTGGCAAACAGGGCTTCTGCTTCATCTGTCTTTCCATCCTGGAACAGCGCAACCGCCTCATCATAGATCTTTGCATTCCGTGAAGTCTGCAGTTTTTCCAGCTGCTCGGCGCTGTCACGATAATCTCCCAGTCCGGCAAGCTTCTCAGAGGCTGCATCCGCCTGCCCCTTCATGGACAGACTCATGGCATCTGCGTACACGAAAAGCTTTTCGGCCTCTTCATTTCCGGAAAGATCAGCCGACCGAAGCAGATCAGCTGCTTCCTGATAACTGCCCTTCTCAACAGCTGCCTGCGCAGAACGAACCAGTGCATCTTTTTTCTGACTTTCAGCAAGCGCAATCATGGAAGGACTGTCAAGGAAGAGTCCGAGTTCCGTAAAGGATTTTTCTGCGGCCTCATAATTCCCATTGTCTAAATCGACCCGGGCCTGCGCATAGAGAAGATATCGCTTTGCATCACTGTAATCCCCAAGCGAAGTGAATACAGAAACGGCATCAGCAAAAGCACCTGCTTCAATGAGCTGGCATCCTTTTTTGTATTCAGTCTCTTTCTGCTTTGCGGACCACTTTTCAGCCTGAAAAGCGCTGTCTCTGAAGTCGCCGAGCCCGATAAACGAATCAATCGCAGAATCCAGTTTCCCATCACGTGCAGAGACCATGGCTTCAGCATATTCGAGATACATGGAGGCATCTTCATAGCCTTCGATCCCATTCAGCGCCTGAATGGCTTCGTCATACTCACCGCGGCGAAAATGCGACAAAGCACTGTTGTATGCATCCTTCTGTGCCTGCTGCGAAAAATCAGCCGCCTCCTCTGAGCTGTCAAGAAAACCAGCCAGTGCGCGAAAGCCCAGGTATGCTGATTCATAATCCCCGTTTTTTCCAGCATTCCATGCATCAATATAGGCTATATATTTACGGCTGTTTTCATACTCACCCATCGACTGAAACAGCTCGCGTGCTTCGTCATATCTGCCTTCGCTGAACAGAGAGCGCGCACGTGTATAATCAGACGATGTTCCGCCTGAACATGAGGACAGCAAAAAAGATGTTGCCATCATCATGGCCGCAAGACGTTTGCGATTTTGATTGTTATTCATATGAAACCCTCCGAAGGTACATAGAATCCACATTTCATCTGTAAAATATACCATGTTTTCCTATATTCTTCCAGCCAATCCGCCCGGAATTGAAGAAAAAGCCAGAAAAAAACCATGCAGACAGAAGAACATACCGTAGTCTGTCTGAATAAACCATGTTCTGTTGTGATGTTTTATATGAACATGGTATAATCATACGAGGCAGGTGATATTTTGAAACGGGCAGGCATTCTTTTTCTGTTCCTGATCTTCCAGCTCGTGTGCTGTAACGCCTCCGCTGAAGAATCCATGCTCATCCGTGCCGGCGGCAGTTTTGGGTATGCCCGCTCAGCAGACGGCGTGATCTGGGTCTGGGGAGACAACGGCCGCGGACAGCTTGGAACCGGAAATACGGTACGCATCCGCACCCCACAGCAGGGTGCAAATGGGATTGATGGGACTCAGGTCCAGGATATTGCATGCGGAAATGTTGCAGTTCTCTTTCTGATGAAAAACGGGACCGTGTTTACTTGCGGCGCGAACAATTATGGCCAGCAGGGGCTTGGCAGCAGCATATCCGTCGTTAAGACGCCTCAGTGCATCCCCGCCCTTCAATGCATCACAAAGATCGCATGTGGATTCGGGCACTGCCTTGCGCTGGATTCGGATGGACATGTGTGGGCCTGGGGACGCAACAGCAATGGCCAAATCGGAAACGGAGACAGAAAGAGTCAAAATGCACCTGTGATGCTTGACCTTGAGCATATTGTCGACATTCAGTGCGGCGGCAAGTTCAGCATGGCCATGGATGCTTATGGAGCGATTTACGGCTGGGGTGATAATGAATACGGCCAGCTGCTCGACGCCAGTAAAGGAAAAAACGCGCTTTCTCCTGTGCAGCTTTCCATTTCGGGACAATATCGTCAGATTGCCTGCGGAGGAGATATTGGATTCGGCATTGATCCCGATGGAGTGCTCTGGTCCTGGGGGCGCAATGATTATCTGCAGCTGGGCAGCGCGGAAGTGAAACATCAGACCTTTACTCCGGTCAAGGTTCAGTTTCCCGAACCCCTGGTGATTGAACAAGTCATGGCATATAACGCCCATTCTGCTGCCATTTCCTCAGACGGCGGGCTCTGGCAGTGGGGCAGCGTCTATCACGGCCAGATGGGGATTGGAAAGCATCCCTCCCGTTCAGTTGCACTGCAGGCAAGTCCGGAGAAAGACGTGGCTGCATGCGCAGTGGGAAGTCTGCAATCCTATGTTGTCCTGAACGATGGATCCCTGTACGGTGCAGGATGCAATGAATACAGCCAGACAGGGGCATTCAAGTGGAAGGCTGATTATTATGTCACGGAATGGAAATATACTGGACTGAATCTGAAAACCGGTGTCTGGACCGATCCGAAGAATGATTGAGGTACAATTATGAATGACTTGAAATGCATGGTTCTCTGCCTTGTGCTCTTCCTTCTCTTGATGATTCCAACCGCTTTCGCCGAAGAAACAGCTGAAGATATCACTTCTTCCTGTACATATCATGCACTCAGCAAGGATAAACTGTTTCGTCTGACGGACGGGAAATTAAAATCGCCGTATGAGGGCAGGGCCTATACGCAGAACTGGATTGAAATCCAGGCGCCGCAGGATCGGCCGATCCATGGATTGTATATGATCTGGGATGACAGCGCTTCTGAGGTCACACTGGAAGTCTGGAATTCCGAGACGAATGAATATGTCTTTCACGCTAATGTCAATCAGGGTGTCTATCTGCACGAATTCGTCCCACTCGACGGTGTTCAGTCGGTGCGCTTTTCCTCCACAGATCATCAGGGGCAGATTCCGTTAACCGAAATCAATGTGCTTGCTCAGGGAAAACTGCCGGAGTGGGTTCAGGTCTGGGAGCCGCCCTGCACCGATGCAGACCTGCTCGTCCTTGTGGCTCATCCCGATGATGAACTTCTGTTCTTCGGTGGCACGCTTCCCTGGTATGCCATTGAAAAACATCTGCATGTGGCTGTTGCTTACATGACCTGCAGGAATACCACCCGGTATCATGAAATGCTCAACGGTCTTTGGACATGCGGCATCCATGAGTATCCGTATCTGATCGGTCTGATTGATAAAACAGCCACTGTCAAAATGTCGACAACCTACAAACAGTGGGGCGGTATTGATCCGTCCCTGGACGCGGTTGCAGGCATGCTGGAACTCGCCAATCCGAGTGTTGTGTGCACACAGGACCTCGGCGGCGAATATGGTCACGGGGCCCATATGGCTGTTGCAGATATCTGTCTGCGAATCATACGCGACAATGAGAGAGTCCTGACAAACAAACCGCAAAAACTGTATCTGCATCTCTATGAAGAGAATCCGGTTCAGCTGAACTGGGAGATTCCCATGACGGAGCGAGACGGTCAAACAAGTCTTGAAATTGCAGCAGAAGCTTTCCAGTGCCATGAGTCACAGCTCGGGCTTTCGGCGAAAATGAAAAACGGAAAGAAATATCGTTTCGAAATCGTAGCAGGCGGACCCCTTGATAACGGAAAGTTCGGCCTTGCCTACTCTTCTGTCGGTCCGGATGAAACGGGTTCAGATTTCATGGAACACATTGAAATCAAAACACATTAACGCAAAAAAGAAGAAGGAAACCACACTCCTTCTTCTTTTTCTGTGTCCGCCTTATATCGTCAACTTTTCGAGTCCACTGCACTTTTCGACTGCCCCAGCGTGTCCTATCACACAGACAGCCCCATATTTCTGCATATCGTCCAGCAGTGGACCTACGCTCAACAGATCATCAGCGCTGGTCGCAAGCATTTCGCTGCGAACTCTCTTCGTTTCTTCATAGGATTGACCTGTCAGATAGTGGAGATCAGCCTCAAAAGCTTCATCTTTCGCAGTCATCAGTGGTTCATAGGATGAAATGCAAGCAATAATGGACTGCTCGAGACGATCACTGGCTGCCTCAACTTTGACGGCCTCTGAAAGTCTGCCGAAAATCGCAAGCGACCTGTCCGGTGTAGGATCCCGATAGGAATAAACCAGCATATTCCGATTGTAGCGAATCGACATGCCTGCACCATAGGCGCCGCCTAAAACCCGTATTTGATTCCACAGCGTCCCTAGGGATAAGCAGTGTGCAGCAACGGCCATGCTTCCTGTGTATCGCTGTGTTTCCGGAAATCTGTAAGCCAGCACAGCAGCACTGCTCTGACCCGCAATAGTGCAGGCAGCATGCATAGGCAGATCCATTTGATATTCCTGATATTCAGGGGGTTTCGTTCCCCGTGAAAAGGCAGATAAAAAGTCTGAAAAATCATGCTCCGTGTCATAGGCTTCACTGAGAATCAGACGGGATGTTCCAAGCACACAGCGCAGCTTTTCCGCCACTTCCTGGAATTCTTTAAAATATTCCTCAAAATGGCCTGCAAACGAATCCAGGTATTTCCATTTTGTGATTCCTCTGCACGCCTCGTTGACCGCTGCAACACTGCCAAAATGAGACAAGGCTGCATGCATCGCAAAGGAATGTGCCCGGCTTACCAGTGAGCGCCTCATCCCTTCATGCATCTGTGTAATCATTTCCCTTATTTTTTCCGCGTCAAACACCGTTTCCGTGAGCAGTTCATGTATGAGCGGCATCACAATGGAAATGTTTTTTTCGACAAATTCTGCCTGGAACATCAAGTAGCTGGTACAGACATCACGGCTTTCATTTGCAGGTGCGTAAGCGCTGACACTGCAGGACATGCTGCCAATCCATTTCCTGATCTCCCGCTGAATCGTCACTGCATCATGTCTGAGCGTCGGCAAAGAACCGATCATAGGACATAATACGCTGAGGACAGACAATTCACGCAGGGTAAAATCATTTAATGATATATAGATCGAAAGGGCAACAATGCCGTCTGTCCTGAGTGGATGAAAAAGAACCTTTGCGCCTTGGACATCCCTGATCATGGTCTCCGCATGACTGGGCATCTGTCCGATATCCTCCAGATGCAGACGAGGGATCGTGCTTAATGCTTCCGGTGTGTCTGGCTCATGCTGCCATCTCTCAAGGTCCTGGTTCATGGCTGCATTCTGCATCTTCTCCTCCGCACTCCATGCACTCGTCAGAGAAAGAAGACGCTGCTGTTCCCGCTCCCGCATTTCCCTGCCCAGGGTTGCCGAAGGAATCGTATGCATCAGCAAAAACGGAGATTGTTCCAGAAACATTTCAAACAGCAGGTTTTCAAATTCGTTTGTCTCTATCATGCGCCGAAGTGCTTCGTAAGCATGATTCTGTTCGAGATAAAGAAGAGGATCTCCACCATACAGGGTACTGTTCAGCATCAGGATCGCACGTGTAATGCCCTGGGGTTCCTCAATCTGCCGGTCGGCATACTCCATTTGATTGATGCTGGCCGTCAGTTCTTCGCGATCAATCCCCTGCCGGTATAACTCTTCTGTAACCTCACGCATGCACTCAAGCAGCGCCTCTGCACAGCCGTCTTTCACATTGGTAAAGGTGCATGTAACGTCAAACTGAAGACGGGCTGCATTCACTTTCAGGAGGACATCCTGAGCGAGCCCTCTTTTTAATACAGCTTTCGTCAGCGGAGCTTCATTCGATCCTGCAAGAACATCGCAGAGAATCTCTGCAGCCATACACTTTATTCTGTCTTTCCAGGTGCCCAGGATTCGTCCATACGTCAGCTGCACCCGGTTCTCTTTCCCAACACCTTCCGGCAGCTCATAAAGCTGTTCAAAGACTCCCCCAATCTGTTTCTGCATGGGAATCTCAGGCACAAAAGCAGGCGAATTCGCTTCTGAATAATAATGATCAAGCAGCTCAAGTGTCTGCTCAAGCGGCACCGAACCATCCAGATAAACGATGCTGTTGGCCGGATGATAATATTTTCGGTACATCAGCACACACTGCTCATAAGAAAGTGCGGGAATCTCTTCCGGATCGCCTCCAGAATTGAACCCATAGCAGGAATCAGGATACATTTTCTTTCTGACACCGCGGCTGACCGTTTCACTCAGTTGACTCATTGAGCCTTTCATTTCATTGAGCACAACGCCTTTGTAACTGGGTGTTCCGTTTTCATCGATCTCGATATGCCATCCTTCCTGGTAAAAAATGCGCGGATCGCGCAGCAGTCTCGGATGAAAAACCGCATCCAGATAAACCGAGACCAGATTGAGATAGTCCTTTTCATTTCTGCTTGACACCGGAAACACTGTTTTATCCGGGAATGTCATTGCATTCATAAATGTATTCATCGAGCTTTTGAGAAGTTCAACAAACGGTTCTTTCACAGGATATCGATCTGACCCGCAAAGCAGTGAATGCTCAAGAATATGAAATACACCCGTATGATCCTCTGGAAGTGTCCGAAAGGCGATGGAAAACACTTTGTTTTCTGCAGCATTGTCAAGATAATAGAGCATCGCGCCGCAGGAATGCCGCATTTGGATCATTGTCCCATGAAGCTCTTGGGACTCCTGTTTTGTCAGGGTCTGGAAACCATGTAGAACGGTATCTGATTTCATGTATTCCTGCCTCTCATTTCATCCATCAGGACTGCTCTTCCGGGCAGTCCTCTTGTTCTTCATCCGGGAACATCGTTTCCATGAACTCACAGGCCTTTGCATATTCCGTATACGGTGTATAAAAGCGGATTGATTCCAGCATTGCACCTGTTACCGCTGAAATGCCTGCCCCATGCACCGGTCGTGTAACAAAGTTCAGTCTTTCCTTCTTCAGGATATCCTCAACAACAGAAGCCATGAGAAATGGCTGTTCAGTAAAAAAGCAGAGATCATTCTCTCTCACATCTCGAATGTACCTTTTGTGGCATAAAGGACAGACACGGCCATCGGAAAACACCGCATGGCATGATTCGCAATAAAGCATACACGGCTCTCCTCACGTTTTGATATTTGTATGATATCATAACGGGTTCAAAACAACAAACACACCCAGCGAACCGTTCGGCTGATGCGCCTGCTATGCTGCAGTTCCGGATGCATCTGACTGTTGCGATGTATTCTCTTATACGGCCAGCAGCCCAAGCGGCAGCCTTTTTTTGAGTGCCTGAAGAGGTCAGATATGCCTTTCCCACTGCAATCCGTTCCTTCTGCATCGTGATCAATCATATAATCCGCCTGAATAGCAACACATTTTTTTACATATCGTTCACCTGTTTTTCATTTTACAGTCATTTTCCTTTCAACGATGAACAATACACTATCCTTGTCCTCAGACAGGACATGCATATTTGGAGGTGACGATAGAATGTCAGGTTTTCAGACTGTGTTCGCACGTGTTGAAAAAAAATATCTTCTGGACCCGGTCCAATACACTGCCATTACAAATATTCTCCGCTTACACGGTTTTGTACGTATGAACTATCCCGACCCCACAACCTGCTCACTTTATTATGATACCGATGACTGCATTCTTGCCCGCCGCTCCATTGAGCGACCTGAGTATAAAGAAAAGCTGCGTCTTCGTATCTACGGGAGCATTGCAACGGATAAGAGCACTGCTTTTCCGGAAATCAAGAAGAAATACAATGGTATCGTCTATAAACGCCGTGTTGAAATGACTTACGCTGAAGCCATGGATGCCCTCAGAACAGGATACATGCCCGAATCAACAGGACAGATCGGAAAAGAAATCTCCTATTTCCATGATCTGTATCAGGGGATCCACCCAAGGGCACTGATCGCCTATGAAAGGGAAACCTGGCAGGCACCAAACGGTGTTGATCTCAGGGTAACCTTTGATTCCTCCATACGTTTTCGTGATGAAGACCTTGATCTTCGTTATGGAAGCGACGGATACCTGCTTCTGGACCGTGATCTGCGCATGATGGAACTGAAACTGCCCATGGTGTTTCCGCAATGGCTGACAGATTCACTCTGGAATCTGAATATCCGCAAGGTCCATTTTTCCAAATATGGTGAAGGCTATTCCCGCTATATTCGTTCTTCTTCCAGTATCTCTCTGGATCATATAAAGGAGGTTCATAACGTTGCTTAACTCTATTCTGAACACATCCGCACTCAATCTGGTACCGGTCATGGTCTGCCTCGGTGCAGCCATGGTGCTTGGCATCATATCGGCCTTGATGTATATGCGCACCGGCAAATATACACAAAGTTTTGTGATCACACTGTCCATTCTTCCATTAATCACCGCATCCGTCATCCTTGTCGTCAACGGGAACCTCGGCGCAGGCCTTGCAGTTGCCGGCGCGTTTTCTCTGATCCGTTTCCGGTCTGCTCAGGGGACCGCACGCGAAATTCTCGCAGTTTTTCTTTCCATGGCACTGGGGCTGTGTCTTGGAGGCGGATACGTCGCAATAGCATGTTTGCTCCTTGCCGCTTATGCTCTTTTGCTTCTTCTTCTCAACAAGCTGCATTTTGGTGCAGAAAAAATCTTTGACCGGCAGCTAAAGATATCTGTACCCGAATCACTCGATTACACTGGAATGTTTGATGATATCCTGTCTTCTTACACCAAAACCTATTCGCTGGAAAAAGTTCGGACGGCAGAAATGGGAAGCATCTATGAACTCACTTATCATGTAACTCTCCTTGAACAGGTACCACCCAGGTCTATGCTGGATGAAATCCGCACAAGAAACGGCAACCTTCCTGTGTCTGTTGGACGGGTTACCGTCGGCATTTCTGAACTGTAAGCGCACGATGAATGAACCTTGCACATGCAGGATCCTGAGATGCATAAAACCAATTCATTATAAAACCTGAAGTGCTGATCACATATGATGCACTTCAGGTTTGTTTCGTCTATTTTTTTATTCCTCAGCGTCTTCCAGAATATTGGTTGTAATATAGTCGACGCCCCAGCTGGAAAGCTCTTCCGCTACGGCCGGATCATCCACCGTCCAGACATTCACCTCAATCCCCGCGGAGTGAAGCTGTTTAAATCTCTTTTCTGTCAGTTCCGTATAGCAGATGTCCAGATCCAGCTGATATGTGCTCAGTTCTGAAATGAGGTTTCCGGCATCGGAACTCATCAGAAGCTGGATTTTTTGTTCCGGAAGCCGCATCCTGAGCTGAACAAGATTCGCAAGGTCAAAGGATATAAAAATGGTATGATCCAGCATACCGTGATCCATGACGATCTCTATGATATTCTCCAGATCCTCGCTCTCCATATGATGCTTGATCTCAAGCACACTGGTTTTCCCGGTTTCCCGGCAGACATGCAAATATTCATCCAGGGTCGGAAGCTGAAGAGGACTCCCCTCGGGATGCATGGGATCGATCATTTTCATGCTTCTCAGCGATGGGAATCCAGTTTCTTCGACGATCTTCCGCTCGCCCGTCATTCGAAAGGTGTCATCGTCATGAATGATAATGAATTTTCCATCTCTGGTCCGATGAACATCAGTTTCAATGCCAAAATATTTACGCTCTCCAGCCATTCGAAATGCCGGCACAGTATTTTCAAGCCGAAATGCACTCAATCCTCTGTGCGCAATCAGCTTTGATCCATGGTTATGGAAGGCAACCGTTTGTGGCAAGATGTATTTCCTCCATTCCTGCAGCTTTCCCACTCAGCAAGCTGCACCGGATGATATTAGCAATTTCTTGTCATCTGTCAATACTCTTTTTTCATTCAACCTTTTCTTCAATTCTTCATCCGCCCACAGCGAGATTCAATTCATTGTTCTTTCGATGGCGGGACTTTGTCGTATGACTCAGCGTTCACGGGAAGATTTTTCTTGGAAAGCCTTGTTTCGAAAAATGCATTGACCAGCGCATAGAAAAGAGCGAATACGGGAACACTCAGTAAAATGCCTGTAAATCCAAAGAGTCCGCTTCCCAGGATAATGGCAATCATGGTCCAAAGCGGAGAGATGCCAACGTGATCCCCCAGGATTTTCGGACCAATCAGGTTTCCGTCAACCTGCTGCAGAATCAGGACAAAAATGGCGAAGATCAGAGCATTGCGCGGATTGATCATCAGGAGAATGAGAATACTTGGAATCGCACCAATGAACGGACCGAAGAAAGGCAGAATATTCGTAATGCCGATCACAACACTGATCAGGACCGCATATTCCATATTGGTCACGAGCATGAAAATATAGCACAGAATCCCAATGATCAGAGAATCGATGATTTTGCCCGAGATGAATCCAGAAAAAATTGTATTTGCTCTTCGAAACCAGAATATCAGCGATTCAGCAGTGCTCTCCTTAAACATGGCGTAACTCGCGCGCTTGCACCGCCTGCTGATACTCTCTTTCTCAATGAGGAAATGGCAGGCTACGATCAGACCGACAAACAATTGAAAGATAAAAGAATAAACCTTTGAGGACAAAGACAGAATGTTGGGAATGACCACGGTGATGTACTGCGTCGCAGTAGACAGGAGATTATCCCAGATCGAATTCAGCTGTGTGCTTTCGACTGTAATCCAGCCGTTTTTAATCAGGAAATCATTGATTGTGCTCTCATTATTATTGACAAAGTTTGTCAGCACACCGACAAGCGACTGGAAGGATGCAACCAGCTGAGGAAGAAGAATGACCAGAAAGCCGATGATCGCAGCAACCAGAACAACCATGCACAGCGTTGTACTGATACCTTTGATCGCGTTTGCTTTCTTGCATTTCATCCTTCTTTTCAGAAATGCGTCGATTTTTCTTGCCAGAGGGAGCAGCATAAAAGCAAATGCGGCGCCTACCATGAACGGAGAAAGAGTGTTCAGGATCTTTCCGACAAATGCGCTGATATTTCCGAAATACAGAACGCATGCAAGGAGAATGGCAGCAACAACGCATACGACGATGTTCCCCTGAACATGATTTTTTTCGGTTTCCGGAATGATAACCCTCATGGATAACCGCCCCTTCCCATAGTCAATAACTGTCTAATGAAATCTGAAGTCAGGTATTCGATCCTGATGGTAACATTTTTCACACAGAGAAAACGGATAATTCCAGGGCATTTGTCTGCCGCAGCGCCTGCATGTTTTTCCACGCAGTTTTTTCCCCGCCAGTATCTTCATGATAGCCTTGGACAGAAGTGATTTTCTCTCGTCAATCACCGTGCGGATGTCTTCTCTGTTTCTGAGGAACAATCTCGCATAATTCGCAAACAGATCGCAGATCCTATAATCATGCTCCAAGTGATCCAGGTCCCGTTCATTCACCAGTTTGGGCTCTACAGGTGCCGGAAGCTGTTCCAGTACATTCAGATGCTTCCCGCGCTCTTCAAGTATATACATTTGTTTCCATAACTCAAACAGCGTATTGTCTTTTTCATCAAATGGAATGGTGATCATCCTGTAAAGAAACTGTTTATCTGTATGCGCGCTTTCCATTGTTCTCGCTAAGTACAGAAGGCGTTCAATATCTGCTTTGTTCCACCCTTCCTGGGTATCGATATCATTCCACCGGCTTAAAATGACGGATAATGGTGCATCAATTCCCAGCAATGATTCATGGAACTGAATGACAGCCTCTGTGAGTGGTTCATCGTCTGCTGATAGTGCTTCCCTGAGGAATGGGATTCCTCCTGTTGCAGCAACGATCCCTTCATCATAGATTCCAAAACGACCGGCTCGTCCAGCAATCTGCTTAATCTCCGGATTGGTCAGGTCTCGACTTTCACGGCCATCGAATTTCGTCATTTCGAGAAAGACAATCCGGTGAATCGGAAGGTTTAAGCCCATCCCAATCGCATCCGTGGAAACGACCACCTGCGTTTCCTTTTCTCTGAAACGTCTTGCCTGCTCATGCCGAACCTCATAAGGCAGAGCGCCATAGATAATGGACGTATGCAGTCCACGTCTGCTGTTTTGAATTTCAGCAGCGACAGCATGCACGCTCCTCTTGGAGAATACAACCAGTGCATCCCCCTCCTTGACATCCTGCGGAAACTGAAAGGGGTGCTTCTGCACAATTAAATCAGTCTGCCGGTAATGATGAACAACTTCTACACTGTCTCCGCAGTCCTCAATGATTCGTATTAATAACTGCTCAGCATCAGGCGATGCGCAAACATGAATTTCATCTGCAAGCAATCCCAGAATGGCTGAAGACCAGCTGCCTCCGCGTTCAGGATCTGCAATCATTTGTGCCTCGTCAATGACAGCAACAGCATAATGCTTGTCAAGGTCAGCCATTTCAATCGTTGACGCTGTAATATGCGATGAAACAACCGAGATTTCCTCTTCCCCGGTCAGCAGACTGCAGGGGATTCCATCGTGATTGATAATATCAAACTGCTCATAGGCAAGCAGGCGAAGCGGCGCGAGATACACGCCATTCCCTGAGGCTTCCAACCTTGATACAGCATCATATGTTTTTCCAGAATTTGTTGGACCGATATGCAGGATAAACTGCCTGTGCATCATACGGGCCAGCGGATACAGATCTCGATAATGTTCAGGAATAGCGCGGAGCATCGCACGCTTGATGGCGATGATCTTTTCATAATACGCGGCAACTTTTTTGTATTTCTTCCGGGTTGAGACCAGGTCCAGTATATGTCTGAGCGAAAAATGGGCCCGCATGGATGTCATATATGGACCGCATAAAGGTTCTACAGCCGGAAGAATGGATTGAATCAGTTTTGGTTTTCCTGGAATGCTCGCCTCCAGGACCTGAGAAACATATCGGAACGCCCTGGAAAAGCAGAAAAGCAGATGCCGTTCCAGTTTCCTATGGAAAAACATGTTTTCAAGAAATTCCTGGAATGCCTGATCTTCAAACTGAGCAAAGAATGCTTCACAATTCCCCGTATTCAGCAAAGCACCCGGCCCATATTTATGTGTGGTCTGCTTTGAATAGATCAGCAGGTCTTCATGGCAAAGATAATCTTCCAACGCCTGAGCATCCCTATGAACATATTCCTTCAGATGTTCCTTCAGATATTCCGGTATGTTTACATCTGAGAGCTCATTCTGAGCCAGCAGATACAATTGCTCCTGTTCTTTGATCCGTCGCAATTGCCGCAGGGATTTTGATTCATTTGAGGAGATCATCCAGGCAATCAGATCACGCAGATTCTCAAATTCTTCAACAAGTTGTCTGTTATTCTCTGCACTTCCCTGCTCGATGTCCTCAAGCAGTTCCTCATTGACAGGAAAACCATTGATTGATTCAGAATCCTCTTCATGCTTTTGATTTCTTCTCTGTTTTCCTTTTCGCTTATTGTTTGCATGATCACTGTATTCTTTTTTGACCAGCGAAAGGTACGTATTCCATAATCTTTTGTTTTCTTCCTCCATGCTGCCTCCTTTAACACTATTTTTGCTGCCGATATGCTTCTAACAGGTGGCACATAATCTGTCCGCATACCAGGGCATCGTTGCAGGCACGATGTGCATCCTGGTTCGGAATTTCAAGCGCTTCGGCAATCGTCTGCTGCTTATAATCCTGCAAATTCAGCAGATTTCTTGATAACGATAATGTGTCAATAAAATAGAACATACCGGGAAGTCCACAGCGCTCAAGTGCTTTGCTGAGAAAAGTAAAATCACACTTGGCATTATGCGCACATAGAAGAACTTTTCCCTGTGCGGAAGGGCCAAGGAACTCCAAAAACGAACGATATGCTTCCCCTTCCCGCGGCGCCGTTTTCAGTGATTCGTTCGTAATATGATTGACATTCTGCGAACTGGGTCTTATATACAATCCACAATTCACGAGACTCGAGAAGGTTTTCGTTGGCACCCCGTTTTCAAAGAGAACAGCTCCCAGCTCAACAATCCTGTCAGTTCTTGGATCCAATCCCGTCATCTCTGCATCAAAGGCAATAAACTGCTGGGACATCATATCCGCGGTCTCATCATCAAGCAAAACCTGGCACGCTTCACATTTGGCCATTTCTATGTCTCCTGTATTCATAACTTATCATTGAAAAGCATGAATCTGAAATGTAATCATTGTGTTCTATTCCTTTACAGATCCCTGTTTATCCAAGTCCGATGCATACAAGCTGGTCCATCAAATTCAATTTATTTTACAATCTTCATATGCATTCGTCAAATATATAAAACTGCGGCAAAAGAGCCGCAGTTTTCATTGCATGTTCAATTTTATTCGGCAGGTTTTTCAGCTGTTTCATCGGCAGCGGGAGCTTCCTCTTCAGCGGCAGCTGCTTCTTCCACAGGAGCTTCTTCAGCAGCATCAGCTGCAGGCTCTTCAGCAGGAACTTCTTCAGTGGCTGCGGGTTCTTCTGCAGCTTCAGCAGCAGTCTCTTCGACGGGAGCTTCAGTTTCAGCAGTTTCCTCCACAGGCGCTTCCTCAGTCGTTTCTTCAGCTGCAGCTTCAGTTTCAGGAGCTTCTGCATTCTCTTCCGGAACCTCTTCAGCGGGTGTTCCGTCAATCAAAGCGAGTGCACTGCGAATGATTTCAGTAACACCTTCCAGATTATCCTTGAGGCCAGCATTTTCAGCGGTCACAAGATTGATCTGATCATTGAGTTCAGTAATTTTGCCTTCCAGCTGAGTCTTTTCTGCAGTCATAGTATCAATTGTAGTCTGTGCTTCAGCTTTGGCAGCCTCAACTGCAGCTTCTGTAGCTGCCTTTGCATTAGCGAGCTCTTCCTGAGCCTGTTTTAAGCTGGCGGAGATCGTGGTAACCTCTGCTTTTACAGAATCCAGTTCAGATGTAATTGCATTTTTCTGGCTGGTCGAAACACCCGCCCAGATAATAGCTGCAACAAGAAGAACACAAAGAGCAATAAGACCTTTTTTCATACTACAACTTCCTTTCATTTTGCATGTGATTTTATTATAGGTTGTATAAAGATCAAAGTCAATAGGAATTCAGGTTGTATGCGCCTAAAAATGTAATATACGTCCACAAACCAGTCATATACAGACAGGTATTGCAAATTGTAATCAATCCTCATGGGCTTTATTCGGTATCATGATATATATGAAATATCACATTTACTCTTCCTTGCCTTCAGAAGCTGAGGGAGTCAGCCATTCATCCACGGTCGTCCGCATCATCGTAAGCTGTGCTTCATATTCTGCGATCTTTGTCTCACAATCCTTGATGAATGTATCTTTTTCCTGAACCGTTGTCTCCGCTGCAGTGAGTTTTTCCTTCAGTTCTTTCAGCTCTGAATTGATGGATTGAATGGTCTTTTCATTTTCATTCAGCTGTTTCACTTGATCCTGTACTGTTTGATGGAGGGAATTGACACCAGATTGAATCAGTCCTGCATTCTGAAATACCATATCGGTTAACCGATTCAGGTTCTGCGCATGGATGATGCTTGTCGGCTCAGTTGTTTCAGTTGGATTTTCCTCACTCACTTCCGCCTGAGACATTCCAAGTACATCCCGCATATTCGCCAGCATCGCCTGGCATTGCTTTAATGTAGCATTTGCTGCAGCGATTTCCTGCTGAACCTTCTGATCAGTATCTACTAATGCTGTGTTTGCTTCTGATGCTTCCGTCAGCTCCGTCTGCAAAGCGCTGTAATCCGATTTTAAGCCGCTTACTTCTGTATTCAGAGCAGATATCTGCTTGTCCAGTTCATTCTTTTCAGTCAGGAGTCGATCATTATCCTTTTTTAAAGTAGACGCATTGCTGTACTGATAGATTGAGAATGCCAGACACAGCAAAAGTGCAATGGCAAGAACTACATCCAATTTCCTGATCTTCAAAATGCATGTCCCCTTTCATTGTTACTCCTGAATTATAAGCCACAATCAAAAAAGCTGTCAATCAAACACAAGGGAATGCGTATGATATCGCACAGCAACCTGAAACCCCGTTACATTCTGTACAACACTTATCATCATGATTGTGTCTTCCTGACTGGCATGTTATAATCGAAATTGATTCTTATCAGGAGGTCTGCTGGCATGAAAGTCATGGAAAAATTGTCTTCCCTCTTCGGTGTGCAAGACATGACCACCGGAAAGCCTATGGATACCCTGATTGCATTTTCCATCCCATTATTGATCGGCAATTTTGCTCAGCAGTTATACAATACCGTTGACTCTATTATTGTTGGTCAGTACATTGGTGATACTGCTTTGGCTGCTGTCGGCACTTCAGGTCCAATTCTGAATCTCATGCTTGTTTTATTTATGGGCATTTCTACTGGAGCCAGTATTTTGTCCGCCCAATTCTTTGGTGCGAAAGATAAGAAAACGCTCTCCAGACTCGTTGGTTCCACCTTTTTCCTGATCCTTGCCTCGGGCATTTTTATGTCGGTTTTAGGTTTTGTTTCAACGCGTTTTCTGGTCTCTCTTGTCCGTCCTCCGGAAAATGTATCAGCGGGTGCAGTCATTTACCTACAGATCATATTTATCGGAATGACCGGTGCTGCTGCATACAATATTCTCTCCGGTGTACTTCGCGGAATGGGCGACAGCGTTTATCCTCTCATATTTCTTATTGTTTCCTGTATCACGAATATCGTTCTGGATATTGTATTTGTCAAAAACTTCGGTTGGGGTATAGCCGGTGTTGCCTGGGCAACGATTATTGCTCAGGGCATCTCGGGTGTATTATGTACAATCCGTCTCCTGCGCATGAAAGACCAGCTCGACTTGTCCCGTAGTGTATTTATTCCTGATAAAGTGCTGATCAATCGCCTTGTAAAGCTCGGTTTTCCTGCAGGAATCACTTCAGCCATTTTCTCCATGTCTGCTATTGTTGTACAGAATCTGACCAATTCGATGGGAGAATTAACGATCGCAGCCACGGTTGCCGTTATGCGTGTTGATGGATTTGCCATGATGCCAAACTTTACGTTTGGAACGGCAGCTACAACGTATGTCGGCCAGAACATTGGCGCTGGAAAAGCCGACCGAATTCGGCCGGGGACTCGCGATCTCATGAAAATCGGCTTAATCTGTTCGTCTGTGCTGGTTGTCTGCATTCTCCTTTGGGGACGCGCGTTGATCGGCATGTTCACACAAACAGAAACTGTCATCTCTCTCGGTGCAAGAGGCCTTCGCTGGCAGGCCCTTGGATATATTGCATTTGCTGTCTCTCAGGTCCTTCAGGGTGTGATGCGCGGCGCTGGAGAAACAGTCATTCCCATGTGGATTTCCGTTCTCTCGACGATTGTTCTTCGTATGCCGCTTGCCTATCTGATCGCCTTCCTGACCGTTTCTGAAGCCTGGCCCAACGGCAACCTGCAGACAGCCGTTTGAAACGGACAGTTAAGACATAATTCCCGGACATTCTCGGA
>R21__coassemble_380_pt1 | contig 37222 bp, 29 predicted proteins | sample R21__metabat2_high_PE_034 | metagenome-assembled genome bin R21 | reverse complement strand
TGTCTTCACCTATGACGGCCATATGACGGGTGCCAAGGAAAAGCGCGAAAATGAGGAACTGATTGCCAGCGGAAAGGCTGCAGTGAATGAACCGGTCGTTCTCGACTGCGGCAAGTATGCCGGCATGACCACATTGGAAGCACGCAAGGCCATTGTCAAGGATCTTGAGGCCGGCGGTTTCCTGGGCAAAATTGAGCCGCTCAAGCACGAAGTCGGAACCTGCTACCGCTGCCACACCGTGGTCGAGCCGATGGTGTCCAGACAGTGGTTCGTCAAGATGGAACCGCTCGCCAAGCCGGCTATTGAAGCTGTCGAAACCGGGAAGACCCGTTTCCTCCCGGAACGGTTTGAAAAAACCTACATGAACTGGATGCGCAATATCCGCGACTGGTGCATTTCCAGACAGCTGTGGTGGGGACACCGGATTCCCGCATGGTACTGCGATGACTGCGGAGAAGTGATCGTCAGCCGGACGGATCCGACGGTCTGCCCGAAGTGCGGATGCACGCATCTGACTCAGGACGAGGATGTTCTGGATACCTGGTTCTCCTCTGCTCTGTGGCCTTTCTCGACCCTGGGCTGGCCGGATGAGACGGAAGACCTGAAGTACTTCTATCCGACCACCATGCTGGTGACGGGTTATGACATCATCACGTTCTGGGTTTCCCGCATGATCTTCTCAGGCATTGAGCAGATGGGCGAGACTCCTTTTGAAACCGTGCTGATTCATGGCCTTGTCCGTGATGAGCTGGGAAGAAAAATGTCCAAGTCTCTCGGCAATGGTGTGGACCCTCTGGAAGTGGTTGATCAGTATGGCGCTGACGCACTGCGCTTCTCCCTGCTGATGGGTGTCAGCCCCGGAAACGATACCCGCTATTCCACGGAAAAGGTGGAGGCTGCCAGAAACTTTGCCAACAAGGTCTGGAATGCAAGCCGCTTCGTGCTCATGAATACGCAGGAGCATGTCGATATCAATCCTGAGACACTGACCATTGCGGACAAGTGGATTCTGACCCGTTTCCATGACGCAGTGCGCGATATCACGGCCCACAATGAGGAAGGCGATTTTGGCCTGTCCGCAACCCGTGTCTATGATTTCGCCTGGTCTGAATTCTGCGACTGGTACATTGAAATGGCAAAGCCCTGGCTGCTGGGTGAAGATGAGGCAGCCAAGCGCAATGTGCAGGCTGTGCTGCTCTATGTGCTGGAAGGCCTGCTCAAGCTGCTCCATCCGTTCATGCCGTTCCTGACAGAACAGGTGTATCACTACCTGCCGGATTCCGAAGGATTCCTTATGCTGAAGGCTTGGCCTGACAGCGAGGGATATAATTATCCGGAAGACTGCAGCAAGATGGAAGGCATCATGGAAGTCATTCGTCAGATCCGCAACATGCGTTCTGAGATGAATGTGCCTGCCGGCCGCCGCACCCGTCTGATGATTCTGCCTTCTGAAGGCTGGCAGGAAACCATCGCGCATGCATCGCTGTACTTTGCACGCCTTGCAGGTGTGTCTCAGTCCAGTCTGATTGCTTCTGCCTCTGATGTGACAGAAAAGACCGTGACAAGCGTCACCTATGCCGGTACACTGTATATTCCTCTGGGCGATCTGGTGGATATCGACAAGGAGATTGCACGGCTTGGCAAGGAACATGAGAACCTTGTCAAAGAGATTGAGCGCACGGAAGGAAAACTGAACAATCCGGGCTTTGTGTCCAAGGCACCGGCTGCTCTCGTTCAGGGAGAAAGAGAAAAGCTGGAAAAGAACCGTGCACGTCTTGAAGCGCTTTCTGCGCGCATCCAGGAACTCAAAGAATCCAAATAATCCAAATCATCAAAGAAAGTGGCGTTTATGGAAGCCAGGGCAGTGATTGAAAAGATTCATGCCTCCCGTGAGAAAGGTGTCAAACGGGGGCTTGAAAACACAGCCAGACTCATGAAAGCGCTGAATATCCATCCCGGTGTGCCCGTCATTCACGTGGCGGGCACCAACGGGAAGGGAAGTACCTGTGCGATGCTTGAGTCGGCTTTGCGGCCTTATCGTACAGGTCTTTTTACGTCGCCTTTTCTTCAGCAGTATGCTGAGAGAATCCGGATCGATGGCAGACCCGCAACCGATGAAATGATCAGCAGCTGCGGAAGCGAAGTCCTCCGGTGCGCAGAAGCACTCAACAGAGAGGGCATCTATCCCACTCCGTTTGAACTCGGGACGGCACTGGCAGCGCTGATTTTCCAGCGGGAACAGGTGGGCGTCTGGATTCTTGAAACAGGGATGGGCGGGCGGAATGATCCAACCACAGCGATTCCTGCAGATCTGAGCGGTATCACATCCATTGGTCTGGACCACAGGCAGTATCTTGGGGATACGATTGAAGACATAGCACGGGAAAAAGCCGGCATTATGTGCGGGCAAAAGACCTGTGTTGCTGCGGATGGACCGGGACGGAATATCCTGGAATCCGAAGCCGAGCGGATCGGGGCGCGCTTGATCTGCCCGCCGGGCACTGTGCTGAGTGTGCAGGCGGACCCGTACGGGGTGCAGGCAGAGATTGCCTGTGGGGAGAAGTATCAGCTTTCCATTCCGCTGCCTGGTCTTCATCAGGTATCCAATGCACTGGTTGCTGTGCGTCTGCTTGAAGAGGTTCGGACGCTCGGAATTCCGGTCTCCAGAGAGGAGATCATTCGGGGGCTGAGCAGTGTCCGGTGGCCCGGCAGGCTGGAGTGGCATGGAAATCTCTTGATTGACGGAGCGCATAATCCGCCTGCTGTCCATGCGCTTGGCCGGTATGTTCATGAATTTCTCAAATGCAGGCCGGTTCTTCTGACCTCAGTCATGGCAGACAAGGATACACAGGCGCTGGCAGAGGAATTCTCAGCCTTTGTCTCGGATGCGGTCACAGTGAACCTGCCGGAAGTGCGCGCCATGAAAGATACTGCGTGGGCGGACATCCTGCAGCAGCATGGGATTCACGCACAGGCGGGCGGCAGTGTGCAGGATGGGCTGGACATTGCGCTTCGCCTGGCAGATGGAAGACCGGTTCTGGTTGCGGGTTCTTTCTATCTCGCAGGGGCTGTTCGCTCTGCAGCCGGCCTGGAACCATGAAAACAAAAAAGCAGCCTGTGCTGCTTTTTTGTTTGGGAAAGATGCGCAGAAGACTGGCTTTTCTCATGAAAAATCAGAACTGCTCAAAAGTAAAGCGATCCCAGGGAATCTGTACAGGCGCATGATGAAGAATATCATCCACATGCATCAGCAGGGGATAATCTGAAAGGCGGACGGTATTGTTTGCAGCCTGAATGCGGATCGCACGCGCTACGCGCTCGGCCACAACCAGAGACTCCAGGGTCACCCCGTGAAGCTCAGAGCGGGCATCATCAATGTCGAACCCACGGCCGAGGAGAATACCGATCTGACGGGTCCGTCCGCCATACACGGTCACATAGAGGTCTCCAAGGCCAACCCAGAGGTTGTTCAGATCGGAAACGCCCTGCAGCTGAAGCAGACCGTACATCTCTTTGGCAGCCTGGCCAAAAACGCCGGCCTGGGAATTGAAGTGCAGTTCACTGTCCAGTCCGAAGGCTTTCTGATTCAACCCGATGGTCAGGGCTATGCCAAGCGCATAGCCGTTTTTTAATGCGACAGCGCTTTCAATCCCCATCACATCGGTGGACAGACTGATATGATAGTAATCCGTGGCCATCAGGGAGCGGATTTTCCGGAGAAGCGTGATATCCTGTCCACAGAAAGCGACTTCTGTCTGGTCGTGGGCGACCAGCTCATAGCTGGTACAGGGACCGCCGACCGCGTGCAGAGGGACATGCTTTCCAAGAGACTCCAGCTTTTTCTGCCACAGAAAAGGATAGGGCAGCAGGGCACCGTCCGGTGTATCCATGAGCCCTTTGGTCACGGTCAACACAGGCGTCCCGTCGGGAATGACAGGAAGCACATGATCCGAAAACCAGTCGACGCCAAAACTGCTGACACCGCCGATGACAAGATCTGCATTCTTTAATGCCGCTTCCAGTTCTTCGATCTGATAAAAGCGGATGCCCGCTGGAAAATCCCGGAGAAATTTGGGATGGCGATTGTATGCACGGCAGGCATCAATGATATCCCGGTCGAGGTGTGTACCGACCAGACGGACTTCATGCCCGTTTTCGCGTGCAGGGAAAGCCAGCGCGGATCCCATCATTCCGGATCCGACGATTGTGATGACAGCCATAGGGAAAACCTCCTGATACTACATAATCAGTGCGCATAAAAGTGGCAGCATGCGGCACAGACCGAAAAGAAACGACCGCGTCAAACATATGATATAGAACAGATCAGAAAAAGTCCATACAGAGGCGTGCAGAACAGAAGAAAATATCTTCCCATGGATAAACCGAAATCCGCGCTTGAAGAGAAGGCAGATGCTTCCGGGCATGCGAAATGGAAATTGACAGTACCAGAGGGTGGCTGTACAATGATTTTATGCCCATGACGGGCGCTGAAGCGAGTACTGCATGGAGGAAGCGTATGGCATTCACCCATATTCCGGTTCTTTTTGATGAAGTCATGTCCTATATGCCGCAGATTCCCCAGGGCGTTTATCTGGACGGCACGCTGGGCGGCGGCGGACACAGTGAAGGCATTTTAAGCCGGTGCCCTGAAGCCTCTCTTTACGGAATCGACAGAGATCCGAATGCACTCAGTGCAGCGTCGGAGCGGCTGAAGGATTACCCGGGGTTCCATCCTGTCAGGGGAAATTTTCATGATGCGAAAACACTGCTGGCGGCGCAGGGGATCACACAAATCGATGGCGCACTGCTGGACCTTGGCGTTTCATCCCCTCAGCTGGACGAGGGAGAACGGGGGTTCTCCTATCATGTGGATGCGCCGCTGGACATGCGCATGGACCCATCCCAGGGGGTCACGGCGGAGGAACTGGTGAACACGCTCCCTGAAAAGGAACTGACGCGAATTCTGCAGGAGTACGGTGAAGAAAAGTGGGCATCAAGGATTGCTGCCATGATCTGTGAGCACCGGGCAAAAACGCCGCTCAGAACCACGATGGACCTGGTAGCCTGTGTGGATGCGGCGATTCCGAAAGCGGTCAGAAGAAAGAGCGAAGGGCATCCGGCGAGGCGTACCTTTCAGGCAATCCGCATTGCCGTCAATGATGAACTGACCCCGCTTGATCCTGCACTGTGTGAGATTGTCAGCATGCTTCGCCCCGGTGGAAGACTTCTGGTCATTACATTCCATTCCCTGGAAGACCGTATCGTCAAGAAATGCTTCCAGCGGCTTCGCAATCCCTGCATTTGTCCGCCGAAAGCCCCGATCTGCACCTGCGGAAGGAAGCCGCAGGTCCGCATTCTCGGCGGCGGGGCCATTGAACCCGGTGAGGATGAAGTGGAAAACAATCCCCGTGCAAGAAGCGCAAAACTACGTGTTTGTGAAAAACTGGAGGATGCCTGACATGCCCAGACTTTATGTGGTTGCCACACCGATCGGCAATCTGCAGGACCTGTCTCCCCGGGCACTGGAAACATTGAGAAATGTCTCCTTTATCGCGGCAGAGGATACCCGAGTGACCATGAAACTGTGTCAGGTTTTTGATATCCATACGCCACTTGTGAGCTGCCATATGCACAATGAGGAGAGCAAAGGCGCAGAGCTTGCTGAGCGGATGATTCGGGATCAGGCTGACGCTGCGCTGGTGACGGACGCCGGAACGCCGTGCGTGTCCGATCCGGGCCATCTCTTTGTGCGCGCATGCACACAGCGGGGGATCGAAGTGCTTCCCGTTCCTGGCCCGGTCGCCTGTGCCGCGGCGCTGTCGGTCAGCGGCATGGAATGCAGGGAGTGGAAGTTTTACGGGTTTCTTCCGAGAGAAAAGAAGGAACTGCGGGATGCACTGCTGCGGATGCCCACAGAAACCGGCATTGCCCTGGTGCATGAATCACCCTACCGTGTTCTTGCACTGATGGAACAGATCCTTGAAGTGCTTCCTGAAAGCCTGGTGTCCGTCTCTTGCGATCTGACCAAGCTGCATGAACTGACGCTCCGGGGCACCGTGCAGGAAGTGCTGGAACAGATGCGCAATAATCCGAAGACAGAAAAAGGTGAATACTGTCTTGTCCTGGATGTGCGTGCATGCAGGGTTCCGGAGGAAAAGACGGAACAGGAACTGTCGGTTGAGCTGCAGCTTCTGCAGTGCATCATGGACGGAAAAACGCTGCGTGAAGCGCAGGAATACCTGACCGAGAGCGGACTGCGCAAGAATCAGGTCAAATCTGCGGCTCTCAATGTCAAAAAACGCTTGCTGGAGGATGAAGTATGGTAAGAGAACTGGACGCATGTCAGATTGAAGAAACCGTGCGTGAACTCTGTATCCGGGCGTGTCGGGAACTGCCCTGCGACATTGAACAGCGCATGAAAGAGGCAGCAGGCGAGGAAGACTGGGACGGTGCGCGTTCGATCCTTGAATTGCTGCTGGAAAATGCCAGAGTGGCCAGAGAACATGCGGTCCCGATCTGTCAGGACACCGGCATGGCTGTGGTCTTCTGTGAAATCGGACAGGATGTGCATATTTCGGGTTCCTTCGAGGAAGCTGTGCTGCGCGGCGTCCGGCGCGGATATACGGAAGGCTATCTGAGAAAGAGTGTGGTGGCCGATCCCCTTCGAAGAAAGAATACAGGGGACAATACGCCGCCGGTCATTCATCTGCGCCTGGTGCCCGGAGACCGTGTCCGGCTGACGGTGGCCCCAAAAGGTGCCGGGTCTGAAAACATGTCCAGAATGACGATGCTGACCCCGGCGCAGGGGCTGGAGGGTGTCCGGCAGTTTGTCATGGAAACGGTGCGCCTTGCCGGAGCCAATCCGTGTCCTCCCATGATTCTGGGAATCGGCATTGGGGGAAACTTTGAGCGCGCGCCGGAAATGGCCAAGGAAGCCCTGCTTGATCCGCTGGACACATGGAATCCTGATCCGTTCTATGCGGAACTGGAAAAAGAATGGCTGCGGCTGATCAATGAAACGGGCATCGGTCCGCAGGGGCTCGGCGGGCGGACAACCTGCCTTGGACTGCATATCCATCAGGAAGCAACCCATATCGCCTGCCTTCCGGTGGCCGTGAATGTCGGATGCCATGTAACCCGTCATGCAACAGCTGTGCTGTAAAGGAGGGAGAAGGAAATGCGCGAGATTACAACGCCTTTGGACCGGGAAACCATTTTGTCGCTGCATGCCGGGGAGCATGTTCTTCTCTCCGGTGTGATTTATACAGCGCGGGATGCGGCACATCTTCGGATGATGGACTGCATCCGGCAGGGACAGGAACTGCCCTTTCAGCTTTCCGGACAGGTGATTTATTATGCCGGTCCGTCTCCTACGCCTCCCGGAGCGGTGGTGGGCTCCATTGGCCCCACGACCAGCATGCGGATGGATGCCATGACGCCCGCCCTGCTGGAACGTGGACTGGCAGGGATGATCGGAAAAGGCGGACGCAGTGAGGAAGTTTGCCGGTGCATGCAGGAGAATCCTTCTGTCTATTATGTGGCGGTAGGCGGTGCTGCTGCGCTCGGAGCGCAGTGCGTCAAACATCTTGAAGTGATTGCCTGGGATGATCTCGGGCCGGAGTCAGTGAAAAAGCTTGAGGTTGAAAAACTGCCCCTGATTGTCGCTGTTGATGCGTATGGTGCCGATGCTTTTCAGGAAGGCCAGAATGCGTATCTGCGCCAGCGCGGAGAGATGAAAAAATGAGCAGCCTGCCCAGCTGCTGCGGTTTGCTTTTGAATGACAGTGCACGAAGTCACTCTTCTCCTGCGATTCCTAAGGCAGACGGAACTTGCAGTTGAGAACGAGATTATATATAATAAACCGAGCAGTGAGTCTGAAGACTGCTTATTGTATTTAGAGAGGTGTTTCCCATGAATTACGTAATCAGCTGTTCATCGACGTGCGACTTAAACAATGAACATCTTCAGCGCAGAGGAATTGTTTATATTCCTTTCCATTATCAGATGGATGGAAAGCCGCAGCTGGATGATCTTGGCGCATCTCTTTCCATGGAAGACTTTTATGCTGCGATGGACAACGGGGCAGATACCCGGACGTCTCAGATCAATGAAGATGAGTATGTTTCTTATTTCGAACAATATCTGAAGGAAGGAAAAGACCTTCTGCATGTTGATCTTTCCAGCGGCATTTCCGGCACGATGAACTCGGCTCGACTGGCCATGGAAACGCTGAAGGAGAAATATCCTGAGCGGAAAATCTATGTCGTTGATTCCCTGGCAGCTTCCTCCGGCTTTGGCCTTCTCGTGGATGAGATGGCTGACCGCCGGGATGAGGGCATGAGCATTGACGAACTGGCAAAATGGACAGAAGAAAACAAGCTGTATGTTCATCACTGGTTCTTTTCCACTGACCTGAAGTTTTACATTAAGGGCGGGCGCATCTCAAAAACTGCCGGCATGTTTGGCCAGCTTTTGAACATCTGCCCTCTGCTGAATGTGGACTATCTTGGCAGACTGATTCCCAGGGATAAGATCCGCACCAAGAAAAAAGTGATCCATGAGATCGTGAACCGCATGGAGGCGCACGCTCAGAACGGTCTTGATTACTCGGGTAAAGTCTATATCTCTCAGTCGAACTGCTATGAGGATGCACGCGCGGTGGCAGACCTGGTTGAAGCACGTTTCCCGAAGCTGAAGGGAAAAGTGGAGATTTTCTGGATTGGGCCGACCATCGGATCCCATACAGGCCCCGGAACGGTTGCTCTGTTCTTTATGGGCGATAAACGCGTCGACTGACGTTCTACCGCAGGCACGGAAAAATGCATGGTGCAGTGATCCGCGTCTGCGGTTTTCCATTTGCGCAGGAAAAGGGAATTGTTTCAGAGACATGCTGCCGGAAGGCATAAAGGAAAAGATCCTGAAGGAAATGCTTTTTGTTCCTTCAGGATCTTTTCTGATCCGCTTTGCCTTTGGCAAAGTCAGGGGTTATGCCTGCTTTTTTGAATCGATCTCGCCGGATTCCTTTGCGGGAAACAGACGATGAAGCTTTCCGACGGCAATGGGGGACTGGCGTCTGGAAGTGTCAATGACCGGTGGAACAGGGATCTTTTTTCCGTTGATTTTCATCACCTTATGCCCGTGATCCTTTTTGTCATCATGCTTGCTGTCTTTTTCACTTTTTTTCTTTTTCTTGGCAGAAGCTTCTTTCTTGACCTTCTTTTTATGATTTTCACGGGAAGCGGGGGCAGGCGCAGAAGAGGTGACTGGAAGCGCATTGGCTTTATGAGACCTCGACGGCAGCTTTGCCGCTTCAAGTGTTGCTGCCTTCTTTGCAGCATTGGTTTTGACCGGGGATGCAGAGGCTGCAATCGCATCCTGGCGTATCGCACCGGAACGGACCAGGGCATATTTGGCACTCATCGGTCCGATCATTTCGTAGAGCACAGAGGAGGAGAGAATAATCGTATTGATCAGCATGCCGGATTCAACCGGGAGAATTCTCTGCGCAAGCACGGCAAGGCCAATGCTGACGCCAGCCTGAGGGATCAGCGCAAAGCTCAGATATTTCGTGACTTCAGGCGGGGAATGAATCAGACGGCATCCGACATAGGATCCAAGCCACTTGCCGAGTATGCGGACGGCAAAATAGGTTAACCCGATGATACCGGCAGTCTGCAGAGAAAGGATATTCAGACGCATGCCGGAAAGCACGAAGAAGAGCATATTGATGGGGGGAGAAATTCGGTTGACCTGCTTAAAGAGCGTTTTGTCATCGGTGCAGTTGATATAGGTCGCGCCGAGCATCATGCAGCCGAGCAGCGGGGAAACATTCATCATGGCACAGCCGCCGGCCAGTGCAAAAATAAACGCGCAGGTCAGCACAATCCGATGGTCCGGGGAACGTCCGCGAAGGACGACACACAGGAGTCGGCCGAGAATATAGGCGACGAGAAGCACTCCAAGATTCTGGACAATCGGGAGAAGCATTTCCTGCCAACCGCCTGCGACGCCCTCACTGCTGGCAGCAATGGCCGCTGAAACGGAGAAGGCAAGCAGCGCGACTGCATCATCCAGGGCGACCACCTGTATGAGCGTATTGACGAACGGGCCTTTGGCATGATACTGACGGATCGTCATCAGTGAAGAAGCAGGGGCTGTCGCAGAACCGATGGCACCCAGGAGCAGTGAGAAGGAAAGCGGCAGATGGAAAACAACCATCATGACCACGGTGACCAGGACTGCTGCGGTCAATGCCTCAAGCAGGGTCAGCAGAATCACCTTTTTCCCCTGGTCACGCAGAATATCCAGCCGGAGATACCGGCCGACACCAAAGGCGATCAGGGCAAGAGCAGCATCTGTCACAAAAGACATATGCGCAGTGACATCTGCGGGGATGAGGTTTAAACAGTGCGGTCCAATGGCAACACCGGCAAGGATATAACCGGTGACATTGGGCAGGCTGAATACTTTGGACACACGGGACATGAGGAATCCAGCGAGCCACAGAATTGAGATGGCAAGCAATGCCTTTGCCTCAATGGATAGCGATGCAATCATCTCATTGATCATCATGCAGATCAACACCTCCTGCAGCAGAATTTCGGGCAATACGGGAATACGCGCATATGGCATTCAGCGGCATCTGCGCGTTTGATATCTCAGATAATAGGATTATTATAAACGTTTTATAGTCGGTTTTCAACCAAATAATCCATGAAAAAAACTCTTCGTCAGGGCAATCTGATCCCCGGGGCCGGAGATCTGTGTCATTTTTCCGCCGCAAAGGAGATGGCCCTCGCCATGGAGGACTTCATGGCCGCCTTCTGCGAGGACGTAGCTTCCATCCGGGATGGCGAGCATCGGCACGATATGACTGTCAGGAAGTGAAATCTCGGCATACAGCAGCCTGCCGTCCAGAACCGTGTCCCGGTTTTCATTGTAGTGGGGAAGGATGTGCAGCTCGGTCAGCCCGAGCCCGGGAAGAAAACGCTGGTATGCCGGGTCTGTGCTTTCGCCAGGCTCTTCAGGCTGTGCATACACGGTCCCGGCAGCATTCATGCTGCCGGCAGAAATGCCAATGATGATGCCTTGAAACTGGCGAAGCGCATCACCCAGGCCGATCTCCTGAAAGAAGCGGTTCTGTGTGGGCACATGTCCTCCGCACAGCAGGACAATATCGGCAGATGCCAGACATGCCCCCACAGACCTGGCGTTTCTGCTGTCCAGAATGCTGGCAGTCAGCGCCGGCCAGCCGGAGGCACGGAAAGCATCCCGGTAATCAGCAACAAAGGCATCGTTTTGCGCGTGGGCATCCGGCGTGGATGCAATCAGCAGCAGATGCGGATTCGGACGCGGACCGACACGCAGCAGGAGCTCGTGGAGAAATCCTTCCTCTTCGCGCAGAAGGAATGGAGCGTGGACGCCGGGAGGAGGCGGCCATGCACAGGGTGAACTGGTGAGAAAAAGTGTCTGAAACATCGTCTGTCCTCAAGAAATGTTGGAAACAGTCTCCGCATCTCCGGGTGAAGACCGGAACTGTTTGAGTCTGAAAAGAATATGACAATGGAAATGTCAACGTGTTTTGAGAATGGGAGTATAGCAGAAAAGCAGCATGCCGGCAATCCATGCAGGCTCTTTACGAAGAAAAAAGCAGGTTGTATACTGCATGAAGACCCACAAAAACCGATCAAGCCAGAAAGGAAGCAATCATCCGTGCTGACAGAAGATATCAATATCAGAGATCCATTCGTTCTCCTGTGGAATGATACATACTATCTGTATGGAACACGCGGCGCCACGTGCTGGGGCGAAGCAGACGGTTTTGACGTGTATGTCGGAAATGATCTGACGCACTGGGAGGGACCGAAAGTCTGTTTTCAGAAACCGGAAGGCTTCTGGTCGGACCGCAACTACTGGGCACCCGAAGTCTATGCAGTTGGCGGTGCGTTTTATATGCTTGCCAGTTTTAAAGCCGAAGGCGTCTGCAGAGGCACCTGCATTCTCCGATCAGAGCATCCGGAGGGACCATTCCGGGTGTATTCAGACGGCCCCGTCACCCCGCGAAACTGGGAATGTCTGGATGGAACCCTGTATGTTTCCAAAGCAGGGAAACCCTATATGGTATTCAGCCATGAGTGGGTTCAGGCCGGCGACGGTGAAATCTGTGCAGTGGAACTTTCAGAAGACCTGAAGGCAGCTGTGGGTGTGCCGTTTGTTCTCTTTCATGCTTCGGATGCACCGTGGGCCAAATGGATGACCCACTCAAGCGGCGTGCATGGCTGTGTCACAGACGGTCCGTTTATGGTCAGAACGTCTTCCGGTCAGCTGTGCTGCCTCTGGGCAAGCTTCTCAGAGAATGGCTATACAGAAGGCGTTGCTGTTTCCGACAACGGTGAAATTGATGGCCATTTTGTGCAGGCACCTCCGCTCTTTGACAGGGACGGCGGGCATGGAATGGTGTTCAGTGACCGCAGCGGGCACCTGTATCTTACGCTGCACAGCCCGAATGTTCATCTGCAGGAGCATCCCTGTTTTATCCCGCTGATGGAGAAAAACGGAATGCTCTGCCCGAAAGAAGGAACGGATGCGGCATGGAAGGATGAACTCCAGGAAAAACTCACGTCCATGAAAGCGCGTCTGGAGGCAGTGTGCACGGCATGGAGCGGCCCGGATACCATTCTTACTCCGGAAGAAATGGGGTATGATGGAAGCGGGAAGGTTACGGAGTATCTGCAGACGGCAATGGACAGACTTTCTTCTCAGGGCGGCGGGACACTGCTGCTGAGCGCAGGGGACTATGTCTCCGGGACTCTGGTCTTCCGGTCGAATGTGCGTCTGTGTGTACAGAAGGGAGCAAGACTGGTCGGATCGACAGAGCTTGCGGATTACCCCGAAAAGCATGCGCAAAGACTGACCGTGCAGGATACAAGCATGGGGATGCATCAGTCGCTGATTTTTGCTGAGGGATGTGACAATATCTGCATTACAGGCGGCGGTGAGATTGACGGACAGGGAACACAGGATCATTTCCCCGGAGAGGAAACAGCACAGGGCACCCCGGGACGTCCGTTCCTGATGCGGATCATCGACTGCCGACATGTGACTGTGCAGGATATCACGCTTCGAAATGCTGCCTGCTGGATGCAGAATTACCTGAACTGTGAACAGGTCCTTCTGGAACGAATGCATGTCCTGAATCATGCCAATTACAACAATGATGGTCTGGATCTGGACGGATGCAGAGATGTCATTGTCCGCTCCTGTCAGATTTACTCCGGTGATGACGGCATCTGCATGAAAGGCGCAGGACAGACGCGCATGGAGCAGGTGCTCATTGAAGACTGTGATGTTTATTCTGCCTGCAATGCCATCAAGATCGGAACGGATACGCAGGGGGATTTTCGCAGTATCCTGATTGAAAACTGCCGGATCGGCGGACTGGAAGCAGATCCTTCCGGCCTCAAGCATCCCTGGGCAGACAGCGCAGTCTCGTTTGAAATGATGGACGGCGGCGAGGTTGATGGAATCATCGTTCGCAACATCACCATCTCAAGAGCATGGAGTCCCTTCTTTATGCGCATGGAGAACCGGGGAAGGGTCAAACCCGGAGACCCCAGACCGGGCATTGGACAAATGCACCGGATCCTTTTCTCACATATACGGGCGACGGACTGCGGTCCGAGAGGCTCCTATTTCCTGGGCTCGCCCGAAGGTGAGATTGAAGATGTCTGCATGGAGGATGTGCAGGTTCTTCAGAAAGCTTCCACAAAAGAGATCCGAAGGGAAGAAGACTATCCGAGAATGAAGGATGTCTACCCGGAGGCACACATGATTGACACAATCGGAGACGCACCGGCGTATGCGCTCTGGGCGCGTTATGTCTCCCGCCTGACACTGGATGGGTACTGTGTAAAACCGGAAGAGGGCGAAAAACGGCCTGCATACGTCGCTCAGACGCAGGTGCAGATGACAATCCAGTGAGGGTGGACAGAAGATGAAATGCCTGAAAAATGAGAAAAGAGCAGCCGCGGCTTTTGATGGATTTCAAGTCCGGGACGCAGTACGGGTCCGGGCGTTTCACGAATCGGTGCCGTCCTATGCCGTGACTGCACTCCATGAACTGAAGGGGCTTGCTGAAGCACTGGGGCTTTCGGGCTTCCTGGTCAAGGATGAAAGCACAAGGTTTGGACTCAATGCGTTTAAGGGACTCGGCGGAACATACTGCGTCGCGTCATGCCTGGCAGATCTCATGGGTCTGCAGGACGGATGGAAGTTTGAGGACCTGTCCCGGGAAAACATACAAAGGCCTGTTTTCGCCACTGCCACGGATGGAAACCATGGGCGCGGCATTGCCTACGCTGCACGCCTCTTTGGATGTGAATGCCATGTGTTTCTTCCGAAGGGAAGTGCACCGGAGCGCGTGGAGAATATTCGCAAAGAAGGCGCCTATGCGGTTGTCACTCAGGGCGATTATGATGAGACGGTTCAGATCTGCGCACAAAAGGCAGAGCAAGAGCACTGGATTCTGGTGCAGGATACGGCATGGGAAGGATATACAGCCATACCGGAACGGATTATGCAGGGGTATCTGACGATGGGGGATGAAATCCGGGAGCAGATGAAAATCCGACCCACGCATATCTTTCTTCAGGCCGGCGTTGGATCCATGGCAGCCAGTCTGTGTGCCTATTTTCGGGCACTGTATGGTGAGGAGACCGTGATTTCCATCGTTGAAGCGACAGCGGCCGACTGCTTATATGAAACCGTCAGAATCGGTGACGGACAACTGCACAGAACGGCAGGAAGTATGCAGACGATGATGGCCGGGCTGTGCTGCGGATTTCCCTGCCTGACGGCCTGGCAGATGCTGGAAAAACAGGCGGATTATTTTCTGAGCATTGAGGATGAGGATGCAGCCGTGGGGATGCGCACTCTGGCCCACCCCTGTCCCGGGGATGCTGCGATTGAATCCGGAGAGAGCGGAGCCTCTGCAGTCGCCGCGGTGGTGCAGGTGATGCGCAGGTATCCGGAAGTGCAAACGGCACTGGGGCTTGGAAAAGACTCTGTTGTGTTGTGCATCTCTACAGAAGGCGCGACAGACCATGAGAACTATCATCGGATTGTATGTGAAAACGGGGAATGAATGGATGGAGACAGGGAGTTCTTTTCAGACAAAAAATGAAAGAAGGCAGCACATCTTTGACAGCTGCCTGGATAAACTCAGGGGAAACCTCCAGCAGTTCGGAGCATACCGTGTTCTGGTCGAGGGCGGCGGATATCAGAAAATCTGGCTGGAGACGCAGCCGATGGGCGGAGAAATGTATGCCGGCGTGGATATGGAGGCGGCACTGAACAATTCTCTGCTGTTCCTCAGATATCAGAGAGAGGACGGAAGAATGCCGGGATCGATTGCCTTCAGAGATGGCGTCCTGGTTCCGGAATACAATAAGTTTCAGGGGTTCTGTTTTCCCTGGCATGCGTTGAATCTGTACTATCTGTGCGGAAGAGACGCGGAATATCTGGGAGCACTCCGTGAAGGTCTCCAGGGAATGCATCAGTACCTGACAAAGTACCGGAAAAATCCTGCCACCGGTGTGCTGCAGAGCTTCTGTGTGTACGATACAGGGGAGGATAACGCTGTTCGTTTTGCAGACAGCCCCAATTACTGGACCGAGGATGCACGTCCGGAGGGGTATCGTATTGTGCCCATGGACAGCATGGATGTGACAAGCTGGGATTTTGCTGCCTGTGACACGCTGCGTGAAATCGCTGCCATCCTGAAGGATGAAAGGGAAGAGAGAAAGTGGAATCAGTGTGCACAGCAGATCAGAGACACCCTGCGCACTGCTTTGTGGGATGACAGGCTGGATGCATGTTTTGACCGTGATGCGCATGGCCATGTGATGCCGCAGCTGATCCATAACAACCTCCGCTGCATGTACTGGGGAAGCTTTTCGCAGAACATGGCGGACCGGTTTGTGGAGAGGCATCTGCTGAATCCGAAGGAATTCTGGACCAGACTGCCGCTCCCGTCTGTGGCGGTATCGGACCCCGATTTTCGGAATGCACCTGAAAACAACTGGTCCGGACAATGCGAGGGACTGACGTTCCAGAGGGCGATTCTTGCACTTGAACGGTATGGAAAAACAGAGATCATGACGGAAATCGGAAGGAAATTCCTGGATGCGCTTGCCGATGGCGGGTATGTCTATCCGCAGCAGTTTGATCCTCTGACCGGAAAGCCGACGATTGTCGGCATGATCAGTCATGCGCCGCTCAAGCCGGGAGATACCGAACCGGCTCAGGATGCATATGGACCGACCATGCTGGCTGCACTGGAATACCTTGCACATATGGAAGGAATCGACATCGAGTTTGATCATGTTCTGTTCAGCGCAGTGCAGGGTGAAACGTTTGAAGCCGCAAGAAAATGGGGAGAACATGAATATGTGCTTTCCAGTGATGGCGTGACGGCAAAAGCCTATCTCGACGGCCGGCTTCTTTCTGCTTTTCCTGCCGGCTGCCGTATGGTGACCGGGACGGATGGTGTGCCGGTGTCTGAACTGGTTCGTCTGGGGTGATGATATGCAGCTGTTTTCTGTCATTATGCCCAAAATGGTCTATTTCTTTATCCTGATGGCCCTGGGATTTGTGCTTGCAAAGATCGGAATGATTCCAAAGCCTGTGATTCCCACGCTGTCAGCGCTTGTTGTCAGGGTTTTTCTTCCCTGCCTGCAGATGGGACTGGTCTTTGAAAACGGCACCACGTTTGGTACGTTTCTGGAACAGAGCCATTTTGCCCTGATGCAGCTGTGCGCATACATCATCCTCACGGTTTTCGGACTTCTGGGAGCGGCGCTTTTCCGCTTGCGCTATCCTCAGCGCAACAGTTTTACCGGAGGAATGGTCGGAGGCAATTTCGGCTTTCTGTTTGTACCGCTGATCGTTTCCTCTTTCCCTGCATATCAGGGATTCATTCCGATCATGGCCGCTATGGATACACTCTATGTGTGGACCGTTGGACTTTTTCTGTATTCAGAAGGAACCTCGGGGAGCTGCGGAAAAGGTTTCCTTCAGACGCTCAGGACACGGCTGCTGAATCCCATGCTGATTGCGATTCTGATCAGTCTGTGTATTTCTTCACTGCACATCACGCTACCCAGACCTTTGACGGACGTGATCTCCGGAGTGGGGAACGTGTCTGGCACAATCGGGATGATGCTGCTGGGTGCAAACATCTGTTTCATGCAGAAAAATCTGAAGGCAAGAGCTGGCTCTTCGCTTGGATTCGTGTTTCTTCGGCAGCTGGCGGCACCACTGACTGTGTTTCTCCTCTCGAGACTGGTGGTGGGTGAGTCACAGGCGCTGCTCCTGATGCTCCTGGCGGGAATTCCAACAATGACGACAACCGGACTTCTCGCGATTGAATATCATACGGATGTGGATTATGCTTCCAATCTGGTGTTTGTTTCCACGATCCTTTCCCTGGCAACACTGCCGCTGATTGCATTGATCAGTGGGTATCTATAATGTGTATCTGAAAACAGACAGCAGGCCGGCATGGCCTGCTGTCTGTTTATAGGAAAGCGTGTTTTGCATTATGTGCTGTCCTGCTGAATGGAAACGGTTTACGTCTGATCATCGGGGACTGATTCCGGGAATGGCTCCCAGACGCCGGTCCGGAACATGCGCTTGACAATGGTATAGCGCGGATGCTGACGCCAGGTGCCTCCGGTGGGGTTTTCCCCGTTGAAAATATCAAGACCGGGGATTGCTTCCTGCAGCATGGCAATCTGTTCTTTGGAAAGATTGGTCGCCGTATCGCGGTTGATGGCACGGCAGGTCCACAGCCGTTCCAGTTTTTTCAGCCCGAGGATCGGTGTGAGGTCATCAATATAGTTCCAGGAAATGTTCAGATCCAGCAGATTGGTCAGCCCGCTCAGCGGGGACAGATCATGGACTTTGTTGGTGAACATTTCAAGATATTCGAGATGCTTCAGGCTTGCAATGGGTGTGATATCCTCAACCTGATTGACGGAGATGATCAACACACGCAGCTCAGGAAGGTCATACAGGAAGGAGAGATCGGTGACAGCGTTGTGTCCGAAATCCAGCGCCCGCAGATTCTTGCAGTAGCGGACCAGGGAAATGTATTCATCGCTGTGCTTTTTTGCCTTGGCGACATGCAGCGTGGAATAAGCAGTCATATCGGTCCGAAAGGAATGCTCGGCAAAATGGATGGTCCATCCGAATTCAATATCCGGATAGCGTGCTGCCATTTCTTCCACGCGTTCTTTGGGAATCCGTGTGGCAAACATATCCACCTTCTGAAGGTGATGGAACTGATCCAGAAACGCATAGTACTCTTCGAAATTGGATATGTACTTATCCCCGATATCGATCGCAACGGCGTCGAGGTCATAAGTGTTTTTGCCATATTGTATGGTTTCGGCATCGGCTGAGGCACAGCAAAGCGATAGAAGCAGAATCAATACAGGGAAGATCACAAGCAGATGTTTCTTCATAAGCCGCTCCTGTGAACGATAGTATGGTCCGCGCGTAATGCAGCAGGACTGATGGTTGGATTTTAGCATATCTTTGAATCAATATGCAATGGAAAAACCGATGATTCCATCTGCCCATGGCAAGGACTGTCTCCTGCATGGCCAAACAGCACATGATGGAAGGGCTTCCCCAAAAAGAGACTGAATCATCTCATGAAATCGTGGTTTCATGTATTGACAAAAGAAAAAACCATGTAAAAATATAGGGCCTGTGTCTTTGGACACAGTGCATATCATCAGTTTTTCTGCGGAGGGTTCTATGAGTCAGCCTATGTCTGAACGATCCAAAATGCTGGGCACCATGCCCATGACTAAGCTTGTGCCAAAAATTGCCATCCCGATTATGATCAGCATGCTGGTGCAGGCCCTCTACAATGTCGTTGACTCCATTTTTGTTGCCCGGTTTGATGCAAATGCACTGACTGCGGTCTCCCTTGCCATGCCGGTACAGATGCTTATGATCGCCGTCGGCGTCGGCCTGGCGACCGGCATCAACAGTCTCATGTCCAGACGGCTTGGCGAGAAGCGGCCGGATGAAGCGCGTGCAGCGGCGTGGAATGGACTGTTCATGGAGCTGTGCGGTTTTGTGCTGTTCCTGATTTTCGGACTGTTTTTTGCGAGGCCGGTGTTTGATTCTCTGTCGGCCGGGCTGGAAGAAAATCTGCGGGGAACGATCCGGGCGTATGGATATCAGTATCTTGGAACAGTTACCACGTTTTCGGCAGGCCTGATGGCATCTTTTGTCTTTGAACGTATGATGCAGTCTACAGGCAACACCCTGCTTTCGATGATGACGCAGCTGAGCGGGGCCATCACCAATATTATCCTGGACCCGATTATGATTTTCGGCCTGCTGGGATGCCCGCAGATGGGCGCGCTCGGTGCGGCCATCGCCACGGTAGTCGGGCAGTGGGTCAGCTTTGTGGTGGGGCTGACCATCAACCAGACAAAGAATGTAGAGCTTCGGCTGAAATTTTCAGAGTTCCGCATCCAGGGGAGAATCATTCGCGAAATCCTTGCCGTTGGTTTTCCAAGCGTCGTGATGCAGGCAATCTCATCGGTGATGAATATCATCTTCAATATGATTCTGATGCCGTACGGTGCTGTGGCGGTCAATGTTCTGGGTATCTATTTCAAGCTCCAGTCCTTTGTATTTATGCCCGTGTTCGGCCTGAGCAACGGCATGGTCGCAATTGTGGGGTACAACTATGGGGCACGGGAAAGAAAACGCGTATATGAATGCATTAAGGTGGCGCTCATTTACGCGTCCGTGATTCTCGGAGTCGGCATGCTGGCATTCCTGCTCATTCCGGAAGTGCTGCTTTCGCTCTTTGAACAGGCGGGAGGCGATGCCACACTCACAGCCATGGGTGTGCCGGCGCTGCGCACCATTTGCCTGTGTTTCCTGATGGCCGGCTGCGGGATTACGTTCAGCACGGTGTTTCAGGCCGTTGGAAAGGGAAATTATTCGCTGGTGATTTCGCTTTGCCGTCAGCTGATCGTTCTGATTCCTTCGGCATGGATTCTGAGCATGCTGACCCATAACGTGCAGATGGTCTGGTGGAGCTTTGTCATCGCCGAGCTGGTTTCCCTGGTCATCTCGCTGCTGTTTTACCGGAGAGTCAACAGAACCATGCTGATGCGTCTTGAAAAAACAGAGTAAAAAGTGAAAGAATCAAAAACGAGCAGGAGGAACAGTGTGATGCTGATCCTCCTGCTCGTTGCATGCAGAAATGGCCTGCGCATTATCTCTTGATATCGTAGCTCATATTCATCAGATTGCGGATGGTGTCGGCCTGATCGATGATGTTTGCATCGCCGTGGATGGTATGCTTCAGAGCACTGGAAGCCACGGCAAAATTGACCATATCCATGGGCTTATAGCCTTTCATCATGGCATAGATGAGGCCGGAGGCAAAGGCGTCGCCGCCGCCGACACGATCGAGAATATTGAATGTGAACAGCTTGCTCTCAAACGTGTGACCGTCATACCACATGAACGCTTTCAGGCTGTTTTCTGAGCCGGAATGGGCGTAACGGACATGGCGTGCGATGCAGTGAATATTCGGATAGCGCGCAATGAATGCCTGGAAGATTTCATCCTGCTGCTCATAACTCGGCTGCAGCGGAACGCCGTCCTTCAGATCACCCTTGGACGGATCATTTTCATCGCGCAGGAGATGATACGGCTCAATGCCAAAGAGAATATCAATATAGGGGAGGCACTTGGTGCAGAAATCCCGGGCTTCTTCCCATGTCCACAGAGAAGAACGGAAATTGCCGTCAAAGCTGACCGTAAGGCCGAGTTCCTTGGCAGCCTTGAGCATGTCGAGAATCAAATCCTGAAGGCTTGGAGCGAGTGCCGGCGTGATGCCGGAAAGATGCAGCCAGTTAAAGTCCTGAAGCAGAGCCCGCAGATCCACATGAGAAAAATCATATTCTGTGATCGCAGAGTGCTTCCGGTCATAAATCACCTGGCTGGGACGGATTCCATAGCCGGTTTCAAGAAAATAGGTTCCCAGGCGATGCGTCGGTGTTTCTGCGGGGGTTGAGAGAATCACCGGGGTGCAGTGAACATCGTTTGAACGAAGCCAGCGGATAGCACTTTTCCCGAGTGAATTATTGGGGACAACCGAGAAGAAGGTTGAGTCGATACCGAGATTGGCCAGAGACAGAGCGATATTCGCTTCACTTCCGCCGTAGGAAGCTTCAAAGGAAGTCGCCATACGGATTTTTGCATAGTCCGGGGGTGTCAGACGAAGCATTATTTCACCCATGGTAATAAAACGATGGGTCATATCCATTTCGCCCTGCAGAGGATTGGCATGAATCATAATGGTTATCCCTCCCGAGAGTATTCTTAGTTATCAGTATAGACTTTCCTGTGCATAAGGGCAAGAGAAACTCGAAAAAAAGCCCCTTTCCGCAGAAAGGGGCTGGCACAGCTTTACGAGCGCTGCGGCAGGTGAAGCATCACGGGGCCTTCCAGGCCGCAGGGCCACGGAATACCGTCCATTTCCGTCACGCGTGCACCGGTCACCGTGATGGTGAGAGATGCGGGATGCTCAGGCAGCAGATCGGAGAGATCCACTTCCCATGGCGCGATCAGAAGATGCTTTTCTGTTTGGCCGTAGGTGATCACTGCCATATCATGGACATCGCCAAAAGAGAGGAAAACCGGTCCATGTTCAGGCAGGGCGGGCAGGGAAAGTGTATAGGTCATGGTTCCGGAAGAAAGACTGTCATGCACAGGAGCTGTAAGCAGGTGGGTGATATCCTGTTCCTGCATCGCCACATTCGGAACTGCGATGGCAGCCGATGAACCGTCAGGCGGCGTCAGGCGCAGAATCAGGCTCTGCAGCGCACGGATGCGAAGTTCCCCGCAAAGCATGGTGCCGCGGTCTTCTCTTGTACCGGTCCATGCATCCATGATTTCCATGTGCTGTTCCCGGGCGAGTGAAAAAGAAGTCAGGCAGTCGTTTCCTTCATTGACCAGAAGAACGTATTCTGCATCCTCGCGCTTCTGCCAGGAGATGCGCAGGTCAGGTGCATCCGTAAAGCGGATCGGCACACGAGCGGAAGAGAGACACTCTGTCCATTCAGGTGCATTGGTAAAGACCACGCTGATGCCAGCGGCCTGGAGGGCCGTGAGATGCGCACGGACTGCATCTGTCAGGCGGAGGGAATCAGGCACAAGAATGAGGGAAATGTTCTGTCCGGGCACATGCAGACCAGCATCCGTCCTATCAGCAGAGAGAAGCTGCGAAATCATGAGATAGTGAAACGGAATTTGACGGGTATACAGTTCACGGGCTGTGTGGTAGTCAAGAGAAATGCCGTCTGTGAGGATTACAGTCTCAGCAAGGGAAGTCCGTCCCAGATTGAAGGTGCAAAGCCTTGCCGTATAGGTTGAGAAATCCGAATAATACGGCCAGAAGATATTATTCGGCCCTACATCCGGTGGACGGTCCGCGCGGGCTTCGGGAAGCCGGAGGCTGTAGAAGAACGCATGGGGAACGAGGCATGAGATGCCGCGGACGAACAGCCAGTCGGCCATCCACTTGATTCTGGACATGGTCAGGCCCCACTGGCTCTCCTGGGGACCGCAGCAGCCAAAGCTTTCACAAAGACTCATGGGTCTGCCTGTATGGAGGGCGGCATCGGCGGCACACTGGGCGAGGGTACTCTCCGGGCCGGTCAGACTCGTTTCACCGGGAGCAACCCATCCCCACACCAGGTCCTGGCCGGGAATCGTAAACGCTTCTTCCATGTCCATGGCATCCGGCCATGCAGGATGCCCGGTGAGCGCAATGCCATGGCTGGTGCACCAGTCATGGAGGGGCTTATAGTAGGTTCGCATCATATGCGTGCGGATAAGCTGGGCATGATCCGCACGGACAGCGGCGGCGCGGTCTCCGGGAAGGAAAAGCAGTGCGAGGTCAGCAAGACTGAACCCGGATGCTGTCCATTCGGCCTCCATGCCGTCCGTCCAGCTGACGAGTCCGGCTTTGACATTGCGTCCGAGAGGACTGGGTTCATCCGTGAACATGGCACGCACAGTGCTTCCAAAGAAGCGCGAGAGCTTTGCGTAATAGCGGTCATGCGTCAAGCGGATAAAGCAGGCCACCGCATCCGGATTCAGAAGATCGGCTGCAGCCGGTGCGTGTGGTGCTCCGTCATCTTCTTCGGGATGCAGTCCGCGGATGGTGCCGTGGGAGAATACGCAGGATACAAAACGAACCACCTCATCCGGGCGGCATTCGGCAGGCGAATGAATGATCCGGGCATGGTCGGCATCCGGTTCTCCGTCTTTTCCGACAGGCAGGGCAAGTATGACGACCAGGCGGCCATCCGCTGCGGGCTCGGACGTCATTTCCAGCGCCTTTGCAGCAAACGCCGGATTTTCCTGAACAACCTGGCCGCAGGCTGAGCCGGAAGGATACATGCCTTCGTCATACAGATAGACAAACATGGAAAGCGACTGTGCGGTTTCGCAGATATATTCCATCCAATCCATAAAGAGTGGAGAAAGATAGGGAACGGAAGCATCAAACCCCATGCGCGGATGAATGACCACGCCAGGAACACCGTGTGCATGAAAATCACTCAGCTGTCTGCTGATTTCCTCACGGGACAGCGTATCATTGAGAAACCAGAAGGGTACAGGCCCGTTCTGAGGGTCTGGACGGGAAAGAAGATCCAGAAAACTCTGCATAATCGACCTCCTGAATAGAATGATCCTGACGCGGCGGATTATAACACACGCCCTGATGGCAGACAAGCAGAACACCGGAGCGGAAAGAGTTCATTTGACAATAGGGCGAAGGGTGATAGAATCTCTTACGGGGATGACCGATAAAGAGGGGGACGCAATGAAGCTTCTTGTAATCAATCCGGGTTCCACGTCGACCAAAATTACGCTCTATGAAGACCGCAGTGTGGTGTTTGAGGAAAACATATTTCATGATGCACCCGAGCTGCTGCGGTTTGCCCATGTGAATGATCAGATGGATTTTCGAAAGAACCTGATCCTGCACCTGCTGCAGCAGTATGGTGTTGCTCCGGAGGAAATTGATGTCTATGTTGGCCGCGGAGGGAGTGCCTATTCACAGCATGAAGGGGTTACCGTCGTGGATGCGCTGCTTTACCAGGACACAGTGAATGCGGTCGGCGGCAGTGATCATCCGGCGAAGCTGGGGGTCATGCTGGCCTATGAACTGGGAAACGACTATGGCAAACCGGCCTATACACTTGATCCGACCAATGTGGATGAGCTTTCGGATGTCGCACGGCTGACAGGAATCAAAGGCGTATACCGAAATGCGCAGTTTCATGTGCTGAATCAGAAAGCTGTGGCCAGAGAGCATGCGCGCAAAATGGGACGCCGATATGATGAATGCAACTTCATTGTGGCCCATATCGATGGCGGCATAACAGTCAATGCGCATCTGAAGGGACGTATGGTGGACGGAAATGTCGGTGCGGGCGGAGACGGCCCGTATACGCCGACACGCATCGGATCAGTACCGGTTCTGCCGCTGATGGATTATATTGATGCGCATTCGACCGATGAAGTGCGAAAAATGTGTTCACGTTCCGGCGGTTTTGTCAGCATGTTTGGGACTGCAGACGGAAATGCCATTCATGAAAAGGTCATGAAGGGCGACCGCAAGGCCGTACTTGTATGGCAGGGAATGATCTATCAGATCGGAAAAATGATCGGGGAGATGGCTGCTGTTCTGCATGGAGACGTGGATGGTATTCTTCTAACAGGCGGATATATGCGCTTCCCGGATGTGATCAAAGGCATACAGGACATGTGCGGCTGGATTGCTGAGATTACGGTCTACCCGGGAGAAAAGGAGCAGGCTGCACTGGCAGCTGCCGTCTTTGAGGCACTGGAGGGAAAGCGTCCCATTCATCATTATGAAGGAAAACCGGTCTGGACAGGGTTCGATGGACTGGATCTGTGAGAAGCCCTCTATACAAGAGACAGCGGATTTGCAACAAAAAACGGCTTCAGCTGATTTGACAGCTGAAGCCGTTTTGATTCAGGCAAACGTCAATGCATCGTGATAGAATGCGTTCAGGCCTTCCTCGTCAGGGAAAACAGCAATATAGACCTGATTGCCCATGGCATCGGCCAGCGCGTCCGGCATGCGGACCTGCATGCGCATCTGCAGGGCATATTTTCTGGAAAGCTCTTCGCCGCTGACTGCATAGGCACGATTGTCACGGCGTCCGACGAAAACACAGTACTGATGATCACCGCACTGTTTGAGCGAACTGTCAAAGGCAATCATATCGGCGTAGATCTTATAGACGTCGGTGCTGTTGGCAAAATTCATCATATCAGGGGCGAACCCGCCGCAGGGCCGCATGTTGACTTCCAGCGCAACAATCTGGCCTTTTTTTCCGATGTGCTGATCTTCGGTCAGGCGGAAGAACTCAAAGTGAACAAACCGGTTGTGGACTTCGAACGCCTTCGCAGCGGCGCGTCCGGCATCGCGCACATCGTCTTCAAGATGCTTCATGATATGGAAGACTGCATTATCCTGATTGTTGACGATGTCCATGATGGCTGTGGGTGTGATATTGCCGGTCTCAAAGATGGGATTGGAATGGCTGTCAAGGATGGCATCGTAAGAATGGATTTCGCCGCGGATGAACTCCTCCATAATGACCGGAACATAGGGATCTCTGGAAGCAAGATAATCGGCCAGCTCCTGTTCGTTATCAAGCTTATAGGTATGGGATGCACCGACGCCGTTGTCCGGCTTGACAATGACGGGGAAGCCGACTTCCTGAATAAAGGTCATGCATCCCTCGTAATCATCCACGAGGTGATAGCGTGCGACCGGGATGCCGGCTGCTTCATAACAGGCCTTCATCTTGCTCTTGTACTTGATCTTGGGCATGTCCTCAGTCTGCCAGCCGGAGGTAATGTGGAAAGCAGTGCGAAGGGCTGCATCCTGCTCAAGCCAGTACTCATTGTTGCTTTCGAGCCAGTCGATCGGACCGTAGCGGAAACAGAAGAAAGCAACAGCCCGATAGACTTCATCATAGTTTTCCAGACTGCCGACTTTATAATATTCGGTCAGGCTTTCTTTCAGTTCGGGCAGCAGTTCGTCATAGGGCTGGTCGCCAATGCCGAGCACCCGCAGTCCGTTATTTTTCAGTTCCCGGCAGAAACGGGAAAAGTGTGTGGGAAAATTGGGAGAGATAAACACAAAGTTTTTCAAAGCATTCACTCCATTTCAGTCTGAAATCACTGCTTTTAATACAGAAGATGCGGAACGTGATAGTTGACCTGCTTATACCACCAGTCCCAGTCGTGTGCAGAGTCATTTCCCCAGATATCGACCCACAGCCCCAGTCCTTTTTCTTCGGAAAGTTCCTTCAGGCGATAGGTTGATTCCGGCATTTCCCAGGCACCGGTGCCCACAACAATGATGCCGCGGTTTCGGTTGTACTGCTGAATATACGGATGATCTTTCGGCATGCCGGCCAGAAAATCGACAGGGGAGTTGAGATAGACTTCATTGCTGGTATAGGAACCAAAGCCGTAGGAAGCCGTGTAAATGCCGCTCAGGGCAAGCAGGCCGTCAAACAGATCCGGTCTGCGGAAAAACAGGTTGGCGGCATGCAGCGCGCCAAGAGAACAGCCAAAGGCAATAATGCCGGGAAAACCGGTCCATCCGTTGAGCCGATTGCAGTCATCACGGATGAAAGGAGCGAGTTCCTCTGTCAGAAAACGCATCCACTGCTCATGCCTTGCAATCCGCCACGCGGGATCGCCGTCTGGATCACTCCAGGTTTCCTGATCGATGACGTCCGTGGAGTAAACCATGCAGTCGCCCCTCTCAATGAAAGGAGCCCATACATCCGTCATGTGGAAGTTTTCAAAGTCAAAGAAACGTCCGTTCTGGCAGGGAATAAACAGGACCGGTCTGCCTGCATGTCCGTAACGCTTGACTTCCATATTCCGTCCGAGCGCGGGTGAATATTCGTTCCAGTAATAAGTCTGCAATTGGGGTCCTCCTTGTCATGTGCGAGGTGAATGGCGGTCAGCAAACCCCTCGTAGGAAAGAATATGCATAAAAAAGGGAATCTGTTCTTCCCAGCAGGCTTCGCAGTGCTCCCCTCCGGGTACAATGCGGAAGGTGAGATGCACGCCCATCTGCAGAAGGGCATGCGCACAATCGAACAGGGCATCCTGCATGCCGGCATGTCGCTCCAGTTCCTGTGCGCCGTAATCCATGTAAAGGACGGCACCTTCCAGACAGCGGCTTTTTCCGATCAGACGGAGAACAGCGGAAGGATTGGTCCATACCGATGGCGAGAGTGAAGCACCGCGCGAGAAGATATGACCGTAGTCCGTCAGCGCATACAGCGTCATCAGACCGCCCATGGAAGAACCGGCAATAAACGTGTTCTCCCGGTCCGGAAGGACAGGATAGTGTTCATCAATGAACGGCTTGAGCTGCTGGGTAAGCCATTCCATGTAGGCATGGCCGCGCCCGCGAATCTGTCCGATCCCGGGTGCCTGAAAATAGAAAGGAGCATACTCCTTCAGTCTTCCGTGATCCGGCGAATGATTGCAGTCGACGGCCACGACAACCAGGGGCGTCCTGTCGTTTTCCAGATACTCTTTCATTCCCCAGGATTTCCCATAGGTCGCATCTTCATCAAAAAAAACATTATGCCCGTCAAACATGTAAAGAACCGGAAATGCTGCATCAGGTTCAAAGCCTTCGGGCAGATACACATAGACTTTGCGCTGCTTTTTTGAGGTCTGACGCGGGAAAGGCATGGAGAACGTTTCGATCATACAGAAGCTCCTTTTGCTGCGAATGCAGCACACACAGTGTAACATACGTTGCGAGACAGTGACAAGCATTCTCTGAAAAAATCCGCAGAAAAGACAACACATTTCAGCGTGTGCAGAGCACGCACAATTCCAAGGAATGCGGGGTAAAAGACAAAACAGGCGTGTCCACAAAGAACACGCCTGCGGCAGTGATTCAGAGAGGATGCGCGACAGCTTTTCAGTCAAACGCTGAACGAATCCAGGGCCTCTGTCTCCTGATCAGACATTGAAAGCAGCGCCGGCGCTGGTCATTCCAAAGAAGGTGCCAGAGGTCATATAGCCTTCCGGCAGGACTTCCTCAAGCTCTGCAATCTCGTCCATCTCATGATTGGCATAGGAGGAAAGGGTCAGGGCTGTATCTTCCAGACGGCCCATAACGCCGCCGTAGCGCACCGAGATCATTTCCCAGCCCTGGGGCTTGCAGTCACGCAACCAGAGGGTTCTGTGCGCAAGCGCAAGATCGTGATAGGCATCCCTGAGTGCAGGAATATCTTCTGCTGCAATCTGTTTCAGAGGAGCCCGGTCACCGGTTCGTTTGGAGGCTGTGTAGGCAATCCGGATTTTGGGAAGAAGGCGGGCTTTCTTTTCGCAGGCTGCATACAGCGTCTTCAGATAGGTCTTTTCAGGAGATTCAGGAAGACGTGCAATGATTTCCTGCGCCTGACCGAGTCCGTCAGCAAACCGGTCCAGGGGAACGTCTTCCATGGGCATCAGGGGAAGCAGGGGATCACACCAGACAAGTCCCTTGCCGCGTTCAATGTACTTCTTCCCGGGATAGAAAGCGGCACATGCGCTGGGATAATCAGCGGGGAATCCGGTCAGGCACATCGCGGCCTTTGTCATTTCCTCTTCCGAGGCATCCGGCCCCTGCCAGCAGACTTCAGAGAACATGGGAAGCATGAAATCGGCAAGGCACAGTGGTGTTTCACCGCCGTCATCGCCCCATTCGGTGGCAATCACCATATTGACTCCTTCCTGGCAGCTGGCGTGCAGGCCGGGCAGCATGGAGTCGCGGGTCTTTTTGGTGTTGGGAACAAATCCGGACCAGGTCCAGTTTCCGCCGGCAAAAATGGTGTTGCGCTTCATGCGGGCATGCTCTCTGAGCATGGCGGTGTACAGTTCCGCATTTTCATGATAGTAGTCCCAGTACACCATATCGACATCCGGCAGAGAATCAATGACGCTCTGTGGGATATGGGCATTCATGTCATAATACTCATTGTTCTTGGAGCCGAGCCGGAAGAACATATCAGACCACATCATGGGATGGAAATCATACTTCTTGCAGATTTCACTGACCCGGGCAAGATGGCGGGTAAGCAGTTCGAAGCGGTCCACCATACCATGCTCCTGCAGGTAACGTCCGAGACCGACACCGTGTGCTTCATCCATGCCGATATGAATCTTGTCGGTCCTGAAGCAGGAACGCAGGGAACGCAGCATGGCATCAATGAGCTTATAGGTTTCCTCACTGTCGATCATCAGAATGGTATCCTGGTCGCGGAACTCCCAGTTTGCATTCCAGCGCAGGAATGTACCCAGGTGCGCCAGCGTCTGGATGCAGGGAATCAGCTCAATGCCGGCATCAGCGGCGTATGCATCAATCTCGCGCAGCTCTGCCTGGGTATAACGTCCTCTGCACAGACCGAAGGACGGATATTCCGGGACCTCATAGGTATCCTCGGTATAGAGCATCAGCATGTTCAAACCAAGTGCGGCGAGACGATCAATATGTTCTTTGACGGCGGAAACACGCAGAACTGCGTTTCTGGACATATCAAGCATCGGACCGCAGGAGGCAAAATGACGCGACTGATGAACGTCAAGGCAATCCTTGCCTTCCTTCACAGCACGGCTGAGAAGGAAATAACCGCGGGAAACAGCGGTGGGTTCAGAGGCTTCAATCAGAGCATGGTTGTCTTTCAGCTGAACATGCAGGTTTTCCCCTTCCCGCACTTCCACGGGGAAGGGGAGCTGAATACCGGTGACGGAAGCAACGCGGTTCTTACAATCTGACATCTTACAAAAACTCCTTTCACTGCGGCATCGTCAGGTGGACGAAATCGGCCATAATACATACAAGATCACGGGCATGCTCCGGGGTATCATTTTCAGCAAATATGCGGACGCGGGGTTCGGTACCGGAAAAGCGGACAATGATCCAGGCATTCTTAAAGTAGATTTTGCATCCGTCAAGGTAACTGATGTGGTCCACTTCAAGACCGAAATCCGGAATCTTTTTCTGGACCATAATCAGGTCGTGAATCCAGGCACGGCTTTCAGGGGTCAGGGCCCAGTCATACTCCGCCATATGCATCTCACCATAGGTTGTGTAGATGTCTTCAACGAGAAGAGAAAGAGGACGGCGTGTAACAGCGAGCATTTCCACGAGGAGGGAAGCAGCGTAGAGTCCGTCTTTACCGGAAATATGACCGCGGACCGTGAGACCGCCGGAGGATTCGCCGCCGATGAGTGCATCGTGTTCATCCATAGCGGAGGAAATGTGTTTGAAACCGACGGGAACCTCATAGCACTTTTGTCCGAAATAGGCCGCAACATGGTCCAGCATATGGGTTGTGGCAATGTTGCGCACGGCAGGCCCGCGCCAGCCTTTGTATTTGAGCAGGTAATGATAAAGAAGGACCAGAATGATATTGGCAGAAACATACTGGCCTTTTTCATCAATAATTCCCAGGCGGTCTGCATCGCCGTCTGTTGCGATGCCGAGGTCAGCGTGATGGTCACGGACGGATGCCTGCAGGTCCAGAAGTGTTTCAGGGTTTGGAGCGGGGAGATGCCCTCCGAAGAAAGCGTCATGGCGGTCATTGATCACATCGAGATCGCAGCGGGCAGTGTAAAGAATGGTCTGCAGGCCGGCAAGACTCACTCCGTACATGGGATCGAGCACAATGCGCGGATGCCGGCTGCGGATGGCCGGAATATCGATCTGTTTCATGATGGAGTCAAGGTAACTGTCTCTTGGATCGATAAATACGATCAGCCCGCGGTTGTGTGCCTCCTCGAATGAAACGATCGACAGGTCTTCATCGGTCAGTGCATTGGCTTCCTCACCGATCGGGTCTGTCACGTCCTGCGTGGCATCCCTGCCGCCGGCTGTGAAGAGCTTGATGCCGTTGTAGATAGCAGGGTTATGGCTGGCTGTAATCATGGCACCGTAGGGCAGATGCATGTTTTTTACAGTGAACATGATCTGGGGAGTGGGACATGACAGATTGACAAAATATGTCTTGATCTGATTGGCAGCCAGAACTTCAGAAAACCAGATGGCACTCTCTCTGGAAAGGAAACGACGATCGTATCCAATGCAGATACCGATATCGGCGACGTGCTCCCGGTGCATGCGGCGTGCGAGTGCGCAGGCAACGCGTTGAATGTTGGCACGAATAAACGTATCTCCAATGATTGCGCGCCAGCCGCCTGTTCCAAACTGAATCATACCAGGCACCTCCCAAAACGAAATATATAGCTGATTGAATGATATATCACAGATTGTAAAAATACAAGATAAAAAAGAAAGCTTGGAAAACACGAAAGCCTGGATAATACAAGTTCAAGACATTTCATGTGGCAGACCGATTTCAGGGAGAATATCCGATCCTCGAAAAAACAGAACCGGCTTTCTGCGGGCACAGAGAGCCGGTTCTGCTATGGATTACAGATAGGTGACGGTTTCACTCAGGGGTTTGCGGTGGGTGTGGTTCGGGAGAGGAGATACGCCATCAGCAGCATAGCCAAGGTCGAGAAGCATCACAATCTCTTCAGTTTCAGGAAGATCCAGCGCCTTTGCAAGGGCTTCGGGATCGAAAAAATTCAGCCAGCAGCTGTCAATTCCTTCATTATATGCTGCAAGCGCAAGATGTGTTGCAACAATCGTGGCATCCTCAACACCGGATGTGTGCAGCCCACCGGGATAAGTGAAAACGGTTTCTTTATTGTATGCCACTGCGAGTACGGTGCCTGCACCATACCGGCACGGAGTATGTGCATCAACGATGCCCAGCGCCTTGGGCGACTGAAGAACATAAATATGCTGCTCCTGAAGATTCTTTGCGGTAGGGGCAAGACGGCCGGCTTCAAGAATCGACTGAAGCTTTTCCGGCTCTATGCTTTTTTCGCTGAACTTTTTGCATGAGTAGCGTCCCTGGACCACTTCTTTGAAATCCATAATCTTCATTCTTCCTTTCAGTTGTAAGTATGGTTTGCGGCGGCATCCTGGGATGGCGCATCAATGGAGTGGATGTGAAGGATCACTGGCTGGTCTTCTCTGCGAACAGTGCCGTTGGCATCCGTCACGGGAGTGGAGGCGCAGATTGCATCGACGACATCCATGCCGGAAAGCACGCGGCCAAAAGCAGCATAACCGCCGTCAAGGTAAACTGCGTCTGCATGACAGATAAAGAACTGGGAGGATGCACTGTCATATGCTCTGGCGCGTGCCATGGACAGTACACCGCGGGTATGGGAGAGAGAATTCTCAAAACCGTTTGCAGCAAACTCTCCGGGAATGGTCTGATCGCTTCCGCCGGTTCCGTTGCCGTTGGGGTCACCACCCTGAATCATGAAACCGGAGATAATCCGGTGAAAAGTGAGCCCGTCATAAAAGCCCTGATCGGCAAGATGAAGAAAGTTGGTGACGGTTGCAGGGGCAAGATCTGCATAAAGTTCAGCCTCAATGGTGCCATAATCCCTGACTTCGATGGCAACATAATGCGTGCCGGTCAGGTATTCCGACTGTGCTTCAGCGGAAACGCTGGCGGGATAGGTGGAAGGAACCACAACGGCGCAGAAAATGAGGCAGAGAAGCAGAATGCATGTCTTGCGGGTTATATAGTTCATAGGATCTCCTCCACAGAATGATTTCGTAAAAATTATAGGCAAAGTACAGTTTGAAGGCAAGAGAACCCCAAACGGAAAAACTGCACAGGAAACATGTTTTCATAAACCACCGCGGGGAGAAAAACAAAAGAAAAACATTAATGGAAAGACTGCAAATTTGTGTTCGAAACCTCAGCTTCGGCCAAGCAGCGTGCGGAGTTCCCTTGATTCAGGCGGTACCGATAAGAAAAACCAACCCACTTGATGTTGTGTTCAGCACATTTGAAAAATCTATCATATTGACAAAGAGGCAAAAGGGGTTATAATCTGACCGAGGCATTGCAGGTGGTTTTGAACATGTCATTCAGCCATGCAGGTATCTTTCCTGAAAAAAGGAGAATGCCTGTGTGCTTGTTGAGGATGAAGCGATGAAACTGCATGAATGATGCTTCTGAATTTGTCTTCAATAAGAATTATTATAATGTGGAGGGGTGGATTCCCATGAAAAAGTTTATCGCACTGATGCTCTCTCTGGTCCTTCTTACCGTTTCCTTTGCAGCATTTGCAGCCAACTCCAAGACAACCAATGATGTTGCTCAGGTTGCACCCAAAACGCAGACGGAAACAAACGAAGCTCTCGTGATCAAGATTGTTGATCCCAGCGAAGCAGAAAACGCTTTCTTCGAGAAGATGACTTCCGGTGATCCGGAAACCCTGCCCGAAGGTGCCAAGGCCGAAGAACTGGCTGAACTGCTTGCCCTGCTCGTTTCCGGAGCCAAAGAGGGTATCGGAAATGTGGTGGCCAATCTTGTGACTACGACCGTGTATGAAGCAGAGCAGAAAGTTCATTGCTATGCTGGCGTCCTGAAGGATGAAAAGGCAGCATGGGAAGAACTGTCTCCCGTTGTTGTGAAGGAAGACGGATCCCTTGACATCCAGTTCACCGAACAGCAGCTGCTGACCATGCAGGCTGCCGAAGATGTGTTGTTCGCAGTGTTTGTTGAGGCTGCTGCTGAATAATCGTCAGACCGTCAAGGACATTTCAGAACCTGACCATTCGGTCAGGTTCTTTTTGAACCCGGGAAAGAAGTCTGCGTGCGGATCGTTATCTCATGTGAATCTTGCTATTGTGTCATCACGGAAGTTTTGATATCATAAGCAGGACTATTGACAGATGGCCTGAGGACGTGTTTCCGATGACGGACTGCTCAATTGCTTCAGAGGAAAGGAAGTGCATGCAGCCGTACGGCGTTTTCATGCTGTGCGCTGCGAAACAGAATGAAGAGAATTCTAGCGATATGGCTTGTGCTTGGCCTGCTGATGTCCATTGCATGTGCGTATGCAGAAGGGGAAGATGACGAAGACGAGGATGTCTATGTTTCCGAGCAGACCATGAAGGAAATCGAGGAACTGGACGCCATTGACGAGGATGAAGTCGTCTATGTTGTCGGTGAGACCTATCATGAACCGGATGCGAAAGAATTTAATGCCTCTTCTCCGGCAATCTATACCTGCAAAACACTCGACGGGAAGATGGGCATCATCTATGCAGAACGTTCCATTGATTCCCCCAAGCTGGTGTCATCCAACGACCGGCTGAATCTGGACCTGCTGTCGATCGGTCTTGTGTGGTGTGTAGTGAGGAACAACAAAACGATCGGCTATATTAAAAGGGAAAAGCTGACAGCGTTTCAGCCCGTTGACCCGGTGAATACACCGCCCTATGGCACCATGAAGCCTGCTTATGTTGCAAGGACGAACGGTACAGCGCATGTGCGTAAATCCATGAGCGAACAGGATGCCGACTGGGTGGTTCTCAAGCCTGACACCAGAATCAGCATCTGGCGGATTCAGAACGGATGGGGCATTGTCATCTACATGCGTTCCTATGGCTACATCAACATGAATGAGCTGAAGGATCTGATTCCAGTTTCCCCGACGGACGATCCGATCCGGGCGGATTCACCCATTGGTGCGTTCACATCGTTTTATAGGATGACGGACAATGAAGCCAATATCGGACGAATTCACAATATCGCCAATGCGTCCAGACGTCTGAGCCGTGTGATGCAGCCGGGTGAGGACATCAACTACAATAAATCAGTTGGTCCATTCCGTGCCAGCAATGGATATGAGAAAGCGCCTGTGCTGGTCAACGGAACCACCACGCTTGGACATGGCGGCGGAGTATGCCAGGTTTCCTCAACGATTTACAATGTACTGCTGCAATTGCCGCGTATCACCATTCTCCAGCGGCGCCCGCATGGACCCAGTGGTGCATCCTATCTCCCGCATGGAGTGGATGCAGCCAGCGGCGGTACGAATCTGAATCTTCGTTTCCGCAACGATTATGATTTCCCGATTCGTATTGAGGCAGAAAGCCAGGGAGACGGTGCTCTCTTCATGGCGATATATAAAGTAAACAACTGATTGGAAAACCGGCATGAGTCATGCCGGTTTTTTCAAAATATGAATAACAGTGAAGTCATTTTTCATCTTCTTTTAAAAATTGATTCATAATTATCCTGTATACTGCATATGGAGGTGTGGGAATGTTTGGCTATATCGACCTGAATCCCAAGAAGCTGACACCTGAGCAGACCGGACGCTATAAGGCATGGTACTGCGGACTGTGCAGAGAAATCCGCAACCGATATGGTCAGCTGGGGAGGATGGTGCTGTCCAATGACATGACATTTCTGACTGTCCTGCTTTCATCGCTTTATGAGCCGGAAGAGGAGAGCGGAAGTGCAAACTGCCCACTGCATCCGGTCAGAAAACGGGATTTTATTCAATCCAGTGCAACTGCTTATGCTGCGGACATGAATCTTCTGCTGGCGTACTGGAAATACAGGGATGCTGAGCGAGACCGGGAAAAAGGGATTCAGAAGCAGCTGGCCTCCAGGCTGAATTCGGCCTATGATGAGATCTGCAAAGCGTATCCGGAACAGGCTGCGGGTGTTGAGAAAGCACTTGAACAGATCTGGGCAATGGAAGATGGACAGGAGCCGGATGTGGACAGGCTCTGTGCTCTGAGCGGGGATATGCTCGGCTCGGTGTTTGCACCGAAAGAAGACGTTTTTGCACCGGTCCTCCGTGAAATCGGCAAGGGACTTGGAAAATTTGTCTATCTCATGGATGCGTATGAGGACTATGAGAAAGACATCAAAAAGGGAAGGTTTAATCCACTGGATGCACTGCAGGGGCCTGGGTATGAGGAGCTGATCCGGGACAGCCTGACCGGCATGCTGTCAGAGGCCTGTCAGGCAATGGATCTTCTCCCGCTGTCGCAGGATATTGAACTGCTGCACAATGTGGTATATGAAGGCGTCTGGAATCGTTATGCACTCCTGGAGGAAAAGAAGAAGGGCGGAAAGGAGAAAACCGAATCATGAAAGATCCGTTTAAAACACTGGGTATTCCGTCCTCTTCTTCTGAAGATGAGATTAAAGCGGCTTATCGGAAACTGGCCAAGCAGTATCACCCGGATCTGCATCCCGGAGACAAGCAGGCCGAGGATAAGATGAAGGAGATCAATGAGGCGTATGCCGAGGCAATCCGGGTTAAGAAACAGGGCAGCTATAATCCGGACATGTACGGAACAAACAGTCAGTGGAATTCCAATTCCAATCCTTATACCAATGCGCAGTGGGGAAATGCCTGGGGGAATGCATGGGGGCCTTTCGGAACAGCCTGGGGCAGTGAGAGCAACTGGAATCCGTTTGGTTCCTCCACACAGACCGGAACCTATCAGGACTCCCGGCTTCAGGCAGCCAGTGATTACATTCAAACCGGTCGGTTTCAGGATGCGCTGAACATTCTTCAGGGAATTCAGGAGGAAACAGCGCAGTGGCACTATCTCAATGCGCTTGCGCACCGCGGACTCCATAATCAGATTGCGGCACTTTCACATGCCAGACAGGCCGTGCAGATGGCGCCGGACAATCTGACATACCGGCAGCTTCTCAATGAACTGCAGGGACCTTCCAGACAGTATACAGAACGCGGCGGCAATCCGTTCGGCGGCAGCATGTGCGTGTCCAGTCCCTGCCTCAGCTGTCTTGCACTGAATTTTCTGCTGAACTGCATTTGCGGACGCGGCGGATGGTTCCTGTGCTGCTGATGCAAACACGCAGAGGAAAGTTGAATCAGTCAATTACCCACGACTGAAGTCGCGGGCTTGTGAAAACGAGTCCGGAGTTGACTAGCCAAAGATCTGCGGGATCTACGTTGAGAGAGTCATAACACCCATGGACATATCACCTAATCTGCGGCTCTGTTGATCGTCATTAAACGTTCTGCTGGGTAGGAACAGTGTGGCGGTCGTGACAAGCTCTTTCAACATTGGCGAAGGTGACACAACGGTTTCATACGCACCGGGTTACAGCATAAAGCGTATGAGATAATATGAAGTGACCTCACCATTTGCAGCAACGTGGATTTACCCGTATAC
>R21__coassemble_379_pt1 | contig 37253 bp, 25 predicted proteins | sample R21__metabat2_high_PE_034 | metagenome-assembled genome bin R21 | reverse complement strand
CAGTGCCGAAAGTACTTGGCTGGAGACGGCCCGGGAGGATAGGTCGCTGCCGGATCCCATATTCCTCAGTAGCTCAACGGCAGAGCATTCGGCTGTTAACCGAAGGGTTGTAGGTTCGAAACCTACCTGGGGAGCCAAAGGAACCTTGTCCTGAAAAGGACAAGGTTTTTTTCGTGCAGCAGGATCCTTACAGAACCTCAGTGGCAAGGTCAGCCGTATCACACAGATCCCGTATACCAGTGAAGGGAAGATCGATCGGGCGAAGCAAATGAAAGCGAGTCACTCCCATGAATTTGTTGGCGGAAGAATAGAAAAAGCTCTTTGAGCCGGGAATCTCTGATGACGAACGGCAGAAAAGGCAAGAAATGTTTCTGGAATTATACTATCGAGTCCGTGAAAAGCATGAAGCAGGTATTCTGGTAGGATTATCAATGAAGACCAGAAAACGAATTAGCATGGGGACGGTTCTGTGTGAACCGTCCCTGTTTTCATGCTGGGGTTCCTGCGATGATTTCCTGCAGCCGGATGCGGCAGCCGGAAGGATTCTTTTACAGGGATAGAGAATGTTAAAGCGACAGGAAACACGGCAGGGGTCGTGTGTACAATCAGATATACGCGCATGAAAAAGACCGCCGGCAGCACGGCGTGAGGAGGCAGAAATGATGAAGATCAAAAGCAGTCAGTGGATTACGGTATCACGGGATGCAGGGGATATCTGTCCGGTATTCCGCAGACAGTTTGCAGCGGAGAAAGAGATGGTCAAAGCCGAGCTGCAGGTGACAGCCCTAGGTGTCTATTTTGCACAAATCAACGGACAGCGTGTGGGCTGTGATGTACTGGCTCCCGGCTGGACCAGCTATGATCATCGCCTCCAGGTGCAGACCTATGATGTCCTTGACATGCTGGACAAAGAAAATGATCTGCGCATCACCGTCGGCCGCGGCTGGTTCCGCTCCCCCATGCCCGGCTGGATGGACAGCGCGGACAAACAGAGACGGTATGCCCAGCCCTGCGGTCTGATCGCCTCTCTGACGATCAGCTATGCCGACGGAACGGAAGAAACCATCTGTACAGACGAAACGTGGCAGTGGGCGGAAAGCGCTGTCCGGTTCAGTGAAATCTATGACGGTGAAACCTTTGATGCCAGGGTGAATCCATCCATCTGGGAAGCCGTCAAACCGCTGGAGTGGTCGAAGGATATTCTGATCCCCCAGGAGGGTGAACGTATCCTGGAAACCGAGCGCGTGTCGGCCAGACGGATTTTCCGCACACCCGGCGGGGATACCGTGGTGGACTTTGGTCAGGAAGTCACCGGCTATGTTGAGTTCACACTCTGTGCTCATGAAGGGGATGAAGTCCTCTTTGATCATGCAGAGGTTCAGGACAGGGAGGGCAACTGGTACAACGAGAATTACCGCAGTGCAAAGGCCCAGGTCCGATATATCTGCCGTGACGGCCAGCAGACCTGGCATCCGCAGCTGACCTTTTTCGGCTTCCGGTATATCCGCCTCCTTTCCTGGCCGGGAGACGCATGCACAGAGAATTTTACGGCCATTGTGGTGCACTCTGAGATGCAGCGCACGGGCTGGCTGAAATCCGGCAATGCTGAAGTGAACCAGCTGTTCTCCAATATTGTATGGGGCCAGCGGGGCAATTTCCTTGATGTCCCGACAGACTGCCCGCAGCGCGATGAGCGTCTGGGCTGGACCGGCGACGCAGAAGTGTTTATCAAGACAGCGAGCTATCTGTTTGACACAGAGCGTTTCTTCAAAAAATGGCTGCATGACATGGCAGCGGACCAGCGTGCAAGCGGTGAGATTGGTCAGATCATTCCTGATGTGATGCCGGAAGCCGACAGCAGCAGCGCTTGGGGCGATGCCGCAACCATCTGCCCGTGGCAGGTCTATCAGACCTACGGGGACAAAAAGGTTCTGGAAGACCAGTTTGAGTGCATGCGCAAATGGGTGGACTTCATTGGATCTGTGACCAAAACGCCCAATCTCTGGACCGACCACTTCCACTTCGGCGATTGGCTGGGACTGGATGCGCCGAGCGGCAGCTATAAGGGATCCACGCGCGAGGAGTTCATCGCCAGCGCCTACTATGCGCATTCCGCGGAACTGGTGGTCAAGGCTGGAAAACTGCTGGGCAGGGATGTGTCTGCCTATGAAAAACTGCATCAGGATATCGTGAAGACCTTCCGGGCTGCCTATCCGGATTACCGGACGCAGACCGAGCACGTGCTGGCCGTTCATTTCTCTCTGGCAGAGGATCCTCAGAAGACAGCGGATGCGCTGGCGGACATGGTCAGGAAGGACGGCGTCCAGCTGCGGACTGGCTTTGTCGGCACGCCGTATATTCTCCATGTGCTGAGCGCATACGGACATGCAGACCTGGCCTGGAGCCTGGTGCTGCGCAGGGAATATCCCGGCTGGCTGTATCCCGTGACCAAGGGTGCGACCACGATCTGGGAGCACTGGGATGGCATCCATGAGGATGGTACCTTCTGGAGCAGAGACATGAACTCCTTCAACCATTATGCCTACGGCGCAGTGGCTGACTGGATCTTTGAACAGGCGGCCGGCATAGCACATGCAGAGGACAAGCCCGCCTTTGAAGAGGTCATCTATGCGCCGCATCCGGACGAGCGTCTGGGCTGGCTGCAGGCCAAACTGAACACCCGTCACGGCACCGTCAGCGCGCTCTGGGTCTGCCAGGAGGATGGTGTGCGCTATGAGCTGGAGACTCCCGTACACACCCGCGTCTGCCTGAATGGTGAAGAACATTGGGTGAACCCGGGCAAATACACGTTCTGGACGACGAAATAAGGAGAAAACAGCAATGCGCAGCATGAAGATCAATCAGGGATGGTATTTCGGCTTCGGCGTGGTGGATCTGGGCAAACGGGTGCGCGGTGATTTCGGAGACCGTATCGTCAATCTGCCGCATGACTATATGATTGAAAGCGATGTGTACGCTGAGGCTCCGTCCGCGCAGGCGAGCGGGTATTACAACGCAGGCGTGGCCCATTACATCCGGGAGATTGATATTCCGGAAGACTGGAAAGAGGACCGCATTGCCCTCCGGCTCGATGGTGCCATGATGAATGCCACCATTGAGGTTAACGGAAGCCTGGCAGCACTCCAGCATTACGGATATGCGCCGTTTGAAGCGGATATCACCCGCCTGGTGTACCCGGGCGAGAAAAACAGGATCTATATCACCGTCAACCCCAGCATGCAGCCCAATTCCCGCTGGTTTTCCGGGGCCGGTCTGTTCCGGGGTGTGGAACTGGTGCATATGCCGAAAGTGCACATTGCTTTCGGCGGGCTGTACGGCTATACAAAAAAGATTGAGTACCATGCGGACGGCACTCCCGAGACCGCCTATCTGAAGGTCTCGGCGGATGTTCAGAATGAGGGTGCAGAAAACTGCCTGGCAGAAGTCACGTTCTCCCTGATCTGTGATGCCACGGGCGAAACGGTCAAGACCAGTAAAACCCTGACGCAGGTCCAGCCTCTGTCCACGGCAGCAGCCTATATGACGCTGACCGTGGATGAGCCGCAGCTCTGGGATGCGGAACACCCCACGCTGTACCGCCTGCAGGCGACAGTGAAGCACATCGGGACCTTCAAAACGCATATCATTCCCGCAGCGCATCCCACAGAGGACACGGAGAGCGTGCTGTTCGGCATCCGCACCATTGAAGCCGATGTGAAGCACGGCCTGCGCATCAACGGAAAGACCGTCAAGCTCCGCGGCGGCTGCCTGCACCATGACAACGGCCCCATCGGCGCGGTGACCGTCTATGATGCGGAGGCGCGCAAGGTCCGGAAGATGAAGGAAGTGGGTTTTAACGCCATCCGCACCACGCACAATCCGCCGTCTGCCGCACTGGTGGAAGCCTGCGACCGCCTGGGCATGTATATTTTTGATGAGGCTTTTGATGTGTGGGGCATGGGCAAGCAGCCCGGAGATTATAACCAGTATTTTGCCACGGACTGGAAAAAGGACCTGACCGCCTTTGTACAGCGGGACCGCAGCCATCCCAGCGTGGTGATCTGGTCCACAGGCAATGAGATCACCGAGCGCGGCGGCCTGGACGACGGGTATGTGTGGGCCGTGCGGCTTGCGGAAGCGATCCGTGCGCTGGATCCGAGCCGGCCCGTTTCCAACGGCATCTGCTCGTTCTGGAACGGCCTGGATGATCAGCTTCAGGCAGAGCAGATGCGCAGATGGAAGGCCAGCGCAGAGGGCGGCATGCAGAACGCCGATATCGGGGGCAAAAAGGACCTTCTCTGGGAGGAATACACCGAAGGCTTTGCCAACGGTCTGGATATCGTGGGCTATAACTACATGGAGAACAAGTATGAACAGGATCATGTTATGTTCCCTGAGCGCGTGATCCTGGGCAGTGAAAACTACCCGGTGGAGATCGGCATGCACTGGCCGATGATTGAAAAGACGCCGTGGATCATCGGCGACTTTACCTGGACCGCCTGGGACTATATCGGCGAGGCCGGGATCGGAAAGGCCAGCTTCTATGAGCCCGGCGATCCGCGCATCGGCAATCCCTGGGGCGCAGGGTCTCCGTATCCGTGGCGCACGGCAAATGATGCCGATTTTGATATCACCGGCTGCGTCCGTCCCCAGGGCGTGTATCGGCGCATTGTATGGGGCAGTCAGGAAACCGCCGTGTTCTCCTATGACCCTGCCGTGATCGGCAAGGTGGAACAGCTTTCCAGCTGGGGCTTCCCCGGCGTCTGGCCGTGCTGGAACTGGCAGGGACAGGAGGGTAAGCCCGTGGATCTTGCCGTGTTCAGCAGCGCAGAGGAAGTGGAACTGCTCGTCAACGGCAAAAGCCTGGGCCGCAAGAAAGCCGGTGAGGCACAGATCCACAATATGCCGCTCACCTTCCTCTTCCGCGGGGAATATCAGCCCGGATGCGTGGAAGCCGTCAGCTACACGGCTGGAAAGGAAGTCTCCCGTACCGTGCTGAAAACGACCGGAAAGCCTGTTGCCATCCGTCTGACGGCGGAAACAGAGGCCCTGAAGGCAGACGGCGCGTCCCTGTGCTATGTCCATGCAGAGCTCGTGGATGCGCAGGGCAATGTGGTGCCGGATGCAGATGTGCCTGTGAAAGCCGAAGTCAAAGGGGCTGCGGAGCTGCTGGGCTTTGGCAGCGGCAACCCTGTGACGGAGGAAAACTACACCAGGGGATGCTTTACCAGCTACCACGGGAAGGTGCTCGCTGTCCTCAGGGCCGGGTATGAAAAGGGCGATGTGTGTCTGACCGTATCCGCGGAAGGTCTTGGGACGGCGGAGATCACCCTGACGGTTCAGTAAAGCAGGAACAGAGGAATTCATTGCCATTGGCCGCCCGTTCATGGGCGGCCTTTTCAGAAGGAAACGGTGGAATTGACGCGGAAAGTTCTGCAATGATATAATCAAAATACATTTATGCCGAGACAAAAGCAGAATTCTTTTCAGGGGGCCTGTCCCATGAAATACGATGTTTTCATCAGCTATTCGCACAAGGATAAGCAGACAGCGGATGCGGTATGCGCAAAACTGGAGCAGCAGGGCATCCGGTGCTGGTATGCTCCGCGGGATATCACGCCGGGAGCGGACTGGGCGGAGTCCATCATCAATGCCATTGAGACGGTCCGCGTGATGATCATCATTTTTACAGACCATTCCAATGCGTCCAAGCAGGTCATGAATGAGATCAGCAATGCGGTCAATGCAGGGGTCACGATTGTTCCCTTCAAACTGACGAATACAGCGCCGTCCAAAGGCATGCAGTATTATTTTACGGCCGTCCACTGGCTGGATGCTGTCGATAAGCCCATGAAGAGCAGCATTGAGGAACTGTGCACAAGAGTCGAGGGGATCCTGTCTCTGAACCGTTCGGATGAACCGGAGAGGACAAAGCCTCAGACAGCCGCTCCGGAAGCCATCCGGAAACCGGAGACATCCCACAAACCGAAGTGGATCCTTCCGGCAGTGCTCGCGGCGGTTTTGCTCGCAGCGATCATGCTGGTGTGCGTGCTGACAGGTATCCTGGGTGGAAACGGCCGGGGAAAGCCGGGCGGGGAGCCGACAGCCGCCCAGCCGCCTGCTGTGACAGAAGCAGCCCAGCAGACAGAAGAACCGGATGTTCAGGAAACCGCGGAGCCGACAGAAGCGGCGCTGCAGACAGCCGAACCGACGCCTGCAGCGACAGCTGAGACGGCCGCTGCACCGATTGAGCTGCCGACCATCAACCCGAACAACAGTGCCTATCACTTCCTGCCGGAAGGCACAGCCGTCGTCAGCACCGCCTCCAGGTCGTGGACGGTTCCGGCGAACAGTCTCTTCGGACTTTCCGTCAGTGGAATCTCGAGGGATCTGCTGTTCCGGTGGGACGTGGAGGACCTGCCGAAACTCAATAAAACCGGAAGGATTGAAACCGAGCCGTACGGCGACGCGAACGAATACCATAAAAAGTTCCATTTTACCCTCCGGGACGGAAGCACGGCAGATCTGGATATCCAGACCGCCTTCTCCTATCTCTGTTTCCCGGGTGATGGCACAACCGTGACGCTGCCGTGGTCAGAGATTGTCTCTGTCTCCCTGGACTGGGAGAAGCCCTGCATGTCGGACTGGCCGGCCTATGCGCGCTTCCATCTGCAGGACGGGACAACCGTCATTGTGCCTTCCCATACCCTGACGGTCGGAGCGCATAAGAAGCCGGATGAGAATCAGCTTTCATTTAACCTGTATTATCAACTCCCTTCCACCCTGAAGACAGCCCGCGGGTATGAGGCGGACTTCAGCGAGATCCGGGCGATTGCATTTGGAAAAGGCGCCTATGCGCCGAATCCGGACAAATGGACGGAGGAAATCCAGCCCGGATGGATCACGGATCTTCCGGTATCGATCCTGTTTCGGGACGGAAGAGTGCTGGAAACCACGGTGGCGATGGACTGGGTCAAATTCTTTGCCCTGGATGAATTCGGCACCTTTGCGGCGATCCCGGATCAGATCCGTTATCTTGATTTTGTCACTGATCTGTCCGAGGAGACCGAACCGCCTGCGGTCCGGGATTCCGCGCAGCTTCCGGAATGAATGTGTGCCGGCAGCGTCTGAAAAGACAGCACTTCGCATTTGTGTGCGGAGTGCTTTTTTGGGGGCGAAAAATCGCCCCGGACACAGAGAAACAATGGTCATCCGAGGGAAAGACAGGTATAATGGAGGCATCAAAAAACAGAACAGGGGATGCGGTATGGCATACATCAGAGAGAAAACGGAAGAGTTGACCGGGTATCAGGAACGGCGGCCGCTGAAACCGTCCATTGACCTGATGTGCGACTTTGTCATGGTCTACGGAACCGATGAAACCATGCCGGAGCGCGTCCGGCAGTTCGCGGACGCAGGCTATGTGGTGCATCTGATGACAGGGATCGCATGGGGCAGCTATCAGGAGTACCTGAATGGGGAATGGGATGGACGGAACCACTGGGATGAAGCGCAGAGGAACCGGCAGGGGGAAGACGTTCTCCATAATCCCGGCGTGCCGTATATGGTGCCCACGGTGTCCTTTGCAGATTACCTGACGGAGCGCCTGAAGGCCGCCGTGGACAGCGGGGTTGCCGCCATTCATCTGGAGGAACCCGAATTCTGGGACTACAGCGGGTACTCGGACGCGTTCCGGCGGGAGTATGAGCTGCGCTATCATGAGGCGTTTGTCCCGCAGCACGAGAGCCTGGACGGGCATTACCGGTGCGCAAGGCTCAAGGCGGAGGTGTATGCCAGGGCGCTGACGCGCGTGAGCCAGGCCGTCAAAGAGTATGCGAAAGTGCGCTACGGCCGTGACCTGCGCTTCTATGTCCCGACCCACAGCCTCATCAACTATACGCAGTGGAAGATCATGAGCCCGGAAGCCGCGCTGATCGGCATTTCTGAGGTGGACGGCTATATCGCGCAGATCTGGACCGGGACCAGCCGGGAAGCCAATATGTATGAAGGCGTGTACCGTGAGCGCACCTTTGAGACGGCATTCCTCGAGTACGGCGTGATGCAGGAGCTGGCGCGGGGCACCGGAAGGCGCATGTGGTTTCTGAACGATCCCATTGAGGATCGTCTGTCCTATACCTGGGAGAACTACCGCTATAACTATCAGAAGACGCTGATTGCCTCCCTGCTGAATCCGGAAGTCTGGCATTACGAGGTCTGTCCGTGGCCCGGACGCGTGTTTGAGGGAAAATATCCGCGCATCCAGCCCGACGGCATGCACTATGATGTGACAAGCAGGGCGACGCAGGAAGCCAGGACCATCCCGGACAGCTACCGCACGTTCCTCTCGGGCATGTTCCAGCTTCTGGGGGATATGGACCAGAAGACATGGCGCTTTGAGGGAATGCAGGAAAGCGTGGGCCTGTTTATGTCCGATACCGGGCTGTTTCAGCGGACCTATCCGGACACGGTACCCTGTGTGCCCGATTTTGAGGACATGGCGCGCAGTGTGCGCGTGAAAAATTCAGACGAGCGGACCGAGGCGGAGGAAGCGGCGCGGCAGGAAAAGGCGGCGGCGCTGAATCAGGCCATTGAGACGGACGAGGCCATGATGAACAGCTTTGTGACCAGCGCAGCGTTCCCGCAGTTCTTCGGCCTGGCCATGCCGCTGCTCAAATACGGGCTCCCGGTCCGCCCGGTGCAGCTGGACAATGTCCGCCGGTTTTCGGGCTACCTGAAGGATATCCGGTTTGCGATCCTCAGCTATGAGTACATGAAACCGGTCTCCCCGGATATCCATACCGTGCTCGCGGAATGGGTGCGGTGCGGCGGCACCCTGATCTATGCGGGCGACGGCAGCGATCCCTTCCACGCGATCTCGTCCTGGTGGCGGGATGCGGGCTATGAGAACCCGGCGCAGCATCTCTTTGAGACCCTGGAGCTTGGGCGGTCACCGGAGGAAGGGGAGTATGCTTTCGGAAAGGGGCGTGTCGTGGTCTGCTGTCTGCTGCCGGCCCGGCTCAGTCTGAAGAAAGCGGATGCGGACGCGTGGAGAAAAGTGGTGCGCGATACGCTCCGCAGGGGCGGCGTTGAGTGGACATGGCGCAATGACATCACCCTGCGGCGAGGGCCGTATATCATCTGTGAAGTCATGGATGAGAGCGTGACAGATAGGCCGAAAACGTTCGAGGGACGGTTTGTCGATCTCATGGCGGATGGATTTCCTGTCATCACGGGGAAAACAGTCCGCCCGGATGAAGGCGCGCTGCTGTACGACCTTGACACCCTTGGGGCAAAGGATTTTGCGATCCTCGGCACCTGCGCGAGACTCTGGGATGTGGAGATCAGCGGGGATGCCCTTTCCTTCCGTGCAAAGGCGGCCGATCAGGTGCTGGTGCAGCTCCGCCTGCATCTTCCCTTCCCGCTGAAGGATGTGTCCGCGGCGGATGAGGACGGACAGGCCGTGGATGTGGCATGCGCGATGGATGAGAAAACGGGGACAGCTCTTTTGACCTATAGGAGCGTGGACCGCGCAGTGACCATCCGCGGAAGACGGGCAGACTGAAACGGCGTTTGAAGGGATATTGCATTTTGGCGCATTTCTTCTCCATGCCTTGAGTGGACATCGGATTCCATGTATAATGAAATGCAGTTTTCCGTCATAAATCACATGCGCTCTATAACGAAACATGATAAGGTGGATGAGTATGGATATCGAAAAATTGATTGCTGAAATGACACTGGAAGAAAAGTGTTCCCTTCTCTCCGGCGCCGATTTCTGGCACACCAAGGCCGTGGAACGCCTCGGCATTCCGGCGACCATGGTCAGCGACGGCCCGCACGGACTGCGCAAGCAGGACGAAAAAGCGGATCACCTGGGTGTCAATGAGAGCATTAAGGCCGTCTGCTTCCCGGCAGCCAGCGCGACTGCGGCCAGCTTTGACCGTGAAGTCGTCCGCAAAATCGGCGAGGGCGTCGGTGATGCCTGCCAGCATGAAAACCTGAGCGTCATTCTCGGGCCTGCAGTCAACATCAAGCGTTCACCTCTGTGCGGGAGAAACTTCGAGTATTTCAGTGAAGACCCCTATCTGACGGGCGAACTGGCGGCCTCCCTCATTGAGGGCGTGCAGAGCCGGAATGTCGGCACGAGCATCAAGCATTTTGCTGCCAACAGCCAGGAACACCGCCGCATGTCGAGCGATGCGGTCGTCGACGAGCGCACGCTGCGCGAAATCTATCTGCCGGCGTTTGAGCGCGCGGTCAAAAAGGCCCAGCCCTGGACCGTCATGTGCTCGTATAACAAGGTCAACGGTGAGTATGCCTCCCAGAACAGATGGCTGCTGACGGATGTCCTGCGCAATGAGTGGGGCTTTGAAGGCTATGTCATGAGTGACTGGGGCGCTGTCAGCGACCGCGTGAAGGGCGTGCATGCAGGCCTTGACCTGGAAATGCCCGCCAGCGGCGGAACCAATGACGCACGCGTGGTCGCAGCCGTCCGTGAAGGCCGCCTGGATGAAAAGGATGTGGACACCTGTGTCCGCCGCATCCTGACCATTGTGGACCGGTATCAGAAGAACCGCAAACCGGAGACCGAATGGGACAAGGAAAAACAGCATGCGCTTGCCCGCGATCTGGCCGCAGAGTGCATGGTGCTCCTCAAGAACGAGGACGCAGTCCTTCCGTTCGCCAAGGAAGAAAAAGTGGCTGTCATCGGACAGTTCGCAAAGAAGCCCCGCTATCAGGGCGGCGGCAGCTCCCATATCAACAGCTTTAAGGTGGAAAGCCTGCTGGACGCCCTGGAGGGCATGAGCGGGATCACCTATGCCCAGGGCTACGGCATTGTGGGTGAAGAGCCCGACGAAGCGCTCATCGCAGAGGCCGTGGAAGCCGCAAAGGCCGCGGATAAGGCGGTCATCGTGGCCGGTCTTCCGGACTCCTTTGAGAGTGAAGGCTATGACCGCACGCATATGCGCATGCCCAAATGCCAGAATGAGCTGATCTGCCGCGTGGCAGCCGCCAACCCGAACACCGTGGTCGTGCTCTATAACGGATCTCCTGTGGAAATGCCGTGGGCAGACTGCGTCAAGGGCATTATCGAGGCTTACCTGGGCGGACAGGCTGTCGGCGGCGCAACAAAGGCGGTTCTCTACGGTGAAAAGAACCCCTGCGGCCGACTCCCCGAGAGCTTCCCGTATCAGCTGGAAGACAATCCTTCCTTCCTGAGCTATGGCGGCGAGGGCAACACGGCGGTGTACAGCGAGGGCGTGTTTGTCGGATACCGCTACTATGACAAGAAAAAGATGGCTGTCCGCTATCCGTTCGGATACGGCCTGAGCTATACCACGTTTGCCTACAGCAATCTGTGCGTGAGTGCAAAGAGCATGGATGACACGGAAAAGGTGAAGGTCACGGTGGATGTCACCAATACCGGAAACCGTGCCGGCAAGGAAGTGGTCCAGCTGTATGTGCGCAATGCGCCGGCTTCTGTCTTCCGTCCGGTCCGTGAACTGAAGGGCATTGAGAAGGTCGAGCTGGCCCCCGGCGAGACGAAGACCGTCAGCTTTACGCTCTGCAAGCGCGCGTTTGCCTACTGGCATGCACAACTGCAGGACTGGATGGTGGAAACGGGCACCTTCGGCATTGAGATTGCACGCAGCAGCCGGGATATCGTGCTCTGCGAGGATATCGAAGTCCGCGGCACGAAAGCACTTCCTCAGGAACCGGTTTCTCCCGATTCCATCATGATGGATCTGGAAAAGAATCCGGCAGCCATGGCCGGCCTCCAGCCGCTGCTTACCGCGGTTCAGCAGGCCCTGGGCATGGGCGGGAATGAAGAAAAGAGCGAAGCGGCTTCCGAGGCAGTGACGGAGGATATGGGCAAGGCCATGATGGCCTATATGCCGCTGCGCGGTCTGGCGAGCTTTGGCAACGGTGCGATCAGCTACGATCAGCTCAAAGCCATGTGCGATCAGATTAACGCTCAGAAATAAGGCAGACGAGAAAAGCAGAGCCGGCAATGATTGATCCGGCTCTGCTTTTTGCATGTGCAAAAAAAGGACTGCGCAGAGCGTTGCGCAGTCCGAACATGAAAGCGGTTTATTCGTGATGTCCGCAGCCATGTCCGCAGCCGGTGCCTTCTTCGCCGTGATGTCCGCAGTCATGGCCTTCGTCGTGGTGGTGATCGCATACGGCCTCCGGGTCGTACTGGAGAGAGCCGGAAGCAAGGGCGCGGGCCGCAGCGTCTGCAGAGCCTGTGACGCCGCCATAGAGCGTGATGCCGGCCTCAGCGAGCGCCATCTGGGCACCCATGCCGATGCCGCCGCAGATCAGCGCGTCCACCTGTGCGGCCTTCAGGAAACCGGCCAGGGCACCGTGTCCGCTGCCGTTGGTATCCACAATCTGTTCCCGGACAATGGTTCCGTTCTCCATATCATAGAGCTTGAACTGCTCGGTGCGTCCGAAGTGCTGAAAGATGTCCCCGTTTTCATAGGTTGCTGCAATTCTCATGTCGTCATGTCCTTTCTGCATCATGGATTCGCCCGGGTGCACCGCGAGACGGTAACTGCCCCCGCGAATCTGAAGGGTTTTCCCGTTGACCAGCGCATCGGCCAGCTTTTTTCTGGCCGAGTCATAGATGGCTGTGACGGTGGTACGGGCCACACCCATCCGCGCGGCACACGCTTCCTGCGTCAGTCCCAGATGATCCAGCAGCCGAATGGCTTCGTATTCATCCAGGCTCATGACAACCGGTCCGCTCTCGGAGGGTTCTGCAGGCGAAAAGGACCAGTGATCCGGGTAGCTGTCAATCCATCGGCAGCGCTGTTTTCGCGGCATCATCGGCACCTCTTTCCTGACATATGTCAATAATAGGGTAGCACATGCTGCGATTTCTGTCAAACCGGAATCCGACCGGGTTCTGCCTGATGACCCAATAGATGAAATATGGTATGATTGTCGTCGGCTGCCGCCGGAAGGACGTGTACAGGGGAGTCCATCGACAATCTGTGCGGCTGCCGGGAGGAAAAGAGATGCAGAAACAGGATCTGACTCAGGGGAGCGTGTTTGGAAACCTTCTGCGGTTTTCGCTTCCGTATCTTCTCAGCTGTTTCCTTCAGACATTCTATGGCATGGCGGATCTGTTCATCACCGGACAGTACTGCGGCGCAGACGCTATTACGGCTGTTTCCGTGGGATCCCAGGTCATGCACATGCTGACAGTGGTGATTGCAGGCCTGGCGATGGGTACGACCGTTACCATCAGCAGACGCATGGGCGCCGGTGACCGGCGCATGGCGGGTCGGGCGACGGGCAACACCGTAACCCTCTTTGCCGGGGTTTCGATCCTGCTGACAGGGATTCTCCTGGTTGCCGCAAACGGCATCATCCGTCTGCTTTCTGTGCCGGCGGAGGCGGTCGAAGGAACAGGACAGTATCTGACGGTCTGTTTTGCGGGCATCCCGCTGATCGTCGGGTACAATGTGCTTTCCGGCATATACAGGGGGATGGGAGATTCCAAACATCCGATGCTCTTTGTGGCCTTTTCGGGCGTTGTCAATATCGGACTGGATGTGCTGCTGATCGGAAAGATGGGCATGGGTCCCTTCGGCGCGGCCCTCGCGACGGTCATTGCGCAGGGCCTCAGCGTTATCCTCGCGTCCGCTTTTCTTCGGAGGATTCTGTCGCTGCAATTGACGCGGGAAGACTTCAGACCGGACCGGGAGATGATGCGCACGCTGCTGGCCATCGGATTTCCGGTGGCCTGTCAGGACGGATTCATCCAGGTGGCCTTCCTCGTGATCACCGCCATCGCCAACCGGCGCGGCGTGGATGTTGCGGCGGCGGTTGGGATTGTGGAAAAAGTCATCAGCTTCCTCTTCCTCGTGCCCTCGGCCATGCTCTCCTCGGTCTCCACGCTTTGTGCCAGAAACGCAGGCGCCGGACTGCATGACAGAAGCCGGAAGACCCTCGCGGAAGCCATGGGCATCTGCATCGCCTTCGGACTGCTGGCCGTCATTGTATGTCAGTTCCTTTCAGAGGACATTCTCCGCCTGTTTGCCAGGGAGGAAGATGCGGTCATCCGCCTGGGCGGGCAGTACCTTCGCACCTATGTTCTGGACTGCGTGTTTGCAGGCATTCATTTCTGCTTCAGCGGCTTCTTCTGCGCTTATCAGAAATCCCTGCTTTCCTTTGTTCACAATACGATTTCGGTTCTCCTGGTGCGCATTCCCGGGGCCTACCTGGCGACTGTGGCTGCACCGGATACGCTGTACCTGATGGGACTTGCGCCGGCCATGGGATCGCTGCTGTCTGCCGTGATCTGCCTGGGCTTCTATCTGCACTTCAGGCCGGTCTGGAGCGGAGAGGGCGAAAAAACAGATGCATAGGAAAAAGGGCAGATCCCCGCACGGGGGTCTGTCCTTTTCAGTCCGGGAAAACCGGATCATTCGGCGGCTTCGCTGTAGTATTTCTCAGCGCTGACCAGCTTGACGCACAGGGCGAAGAGCTGGGAGGCAAGACCGAGGTCCTGCAGGCTGGGATACGTCGGCGCAATGCGGATGCTGTTGTCGTTGGGGTCCTTTCCGTAGGGCCAGGTGGAACCGGCGGGGGTCATGATGATGCCGGCTTTCTTGGCGCGTCCGACAATCGCCTTGGCGCAGCCCGGCAGGCTTTCAAAGTGAATGAAGTATCCGCCCAGCGGGCAGGTCCAGGTGCCGATGTCCAGGCCGGTCAGCTGCTCGGCGAGGGTATTCTCCACCAACTCGAACTTCGGACGGAGAATGTCGGCATGCTTGCGCATGTGCTCCACCATGCCGTGGATGTCCTTGAAGAAGCGGACATGGCGCAGCTGGTTCACCTTGTCATGGCCGATGGTCTGATGGCGCAGCTGGTTGCGGATATCGTCCATGTTGTTGGGCGATGTGGCCAGGGCGGCAATGCCGGAGCCGGGGAAGGTGATCTTGCTGGTGGAGGCAAACTTGTAGACGAGGTCAGGATTGCCGGCGCGCTTGCACTCGGCGAGAATCTCAATGAGATAATCCTGATGATCGTCATACAGGTGATGCATGCCGTAGGCATTGTCCCAGTAAATGCGGAAGTCCTGCGCGGCGGGGTTCAGGCGGGCAAAGCGGCGCACGGTTTCGTCGCTGTAGGAATAGCCCTGCGGGTTGGAATACTTCGGCACGCACCAGATGCCCTTGATGGCCGGATCCTCGGCGACGAGTTTTTCGACCAGATCCATCTGAGGGCCTGTCTCGGTCATGGGGATCGGAATCATTTCGATGCCGAAATATTCAGTGATGGCGAAATGACGGTCATAGCCGGGCACCGGACAGAGGAACTTGACGCGGTCCAGCTTGCACCAGGGCGTGGAGCCCATGATGCCGTGCGTATAGGCACGGGAAACGGTGTCATACATGACGTTCAGGCTGGAGTTGCCGTAGATGATGATATCCTTGGGATTGTTCTCCATCATGTCGCCGAGCAGTTCACGGGCTTCCTCAATGCCGATGAGGGAACCGTAATTCCGGCAGTCGGTTCCGTCCTCGCAGGAGAGGTCCGAGGTGGAGTCCAGAACATCCATCAGGTGCATGGACAGATCCAGCTGTTCCTGGCACGGCTTGCCGCGGCTCATGTCAAGATGGAGCTCCATATTCTGGAACTTCCGGTATTCTTTTTTGAGCTGGGCGATTTCCTCTGCCAACTCGGCTTTCGTCATTTCCTTATAGCTTTTCATGTCCAACATTCCTTTGAATGGATTTCATCCGCCCCTGTCAGGCACGGCCTGACTATCATAAGCGAAAAAATCTGGAAAATCAATTGGAAAGTGTACTAAAATTGCATTTTTAACGTATTTATATGAAACTCAACTCTGAAAATGCATTTTTTGAGAATGAATCATGCAATTTTGACAAAAAACGATCGGCGTCTGAGCAGGGGAGAGGCGGATGCGGAGAGGTTTGCTTTTTCAGGTGGCATTTGCTATCATCGCATGGAAATGAACAGAAAGATGCAGATCATGCGACGGAGGAAACGCGATGCGCTATACAGACATCAACGCCGCGACCATTGATCGCTGGGTGGACGAGGGCTGGGAATGGGGAAAACCGATCTCCCATGAGGACTTCCTTGCGGCTAAACGGGGTGAGTGGCAGATGCTGCTCACACCGACCCGGCCGGTGCCGAAGGAATGGTTCGGCGAAATCCGGGGCCGGCGCGTGCTTGGCCTGGCTTCCGGCGGCGGACAGCAGATGCCGATATTTGCAGCCCTGGGGGCCGAATGCCATGTCCTGGATTATTCCACGCGGCAGATTGAGAGTGAGAACAGGGTGGCGGAGCGGGAAGGCTACCTGATCCATGCGGTGAGGGCGGACATGACGCTTCCGCTGCCCTACCCGGACGAATCCTTCGACCTCATCTTTCACCCGGTCTCCAACTGCTATATCGAGGACGTGCTGCCGGTATGGAAGGAATGTCACCGGGTGCTGAAGCACGGAGGCCGTCTGCTGGCCGGGCTCGACAACGGTCTCAATTTCCTGGTGGATGAGGACCGGGGCGGGGACCGCGTGACCGGTTTCCTGCCGTTCAACCCGCTGAAAAACCCGCAGCAGCGGGCAGAGCTGGAGGCGGCCGACTGCGGCCTTCAGTTCAGTCATACCATTGAAGAGCAGATCGGCGGTCAGCTGAAGGCGGGTTTCCGGCTTCTGGACGTGTACAGCGATACCAATGCGTCCGGTCCCCTCAAAGAGCACGGCGCGGCTGCCTTCTGGGCAACCCTGGCCATCAGAGACAACTGACACTGCCGGAAAACGGCATGAAAAATAGTAAAGGATGGGATACAGCATGAAAAAAGTGAATCATCTCGACTACGCGGAACAGATCATCCGATCCATCCCCAAAGGCATCCTTCTGACCACCAGGGCTGAAAAAGTCAACAGCATGGTCATCGGCTGGGGGACCTACGGCGTGGAATGGGGCAAACCCATTTTTGCCGTTTACGTGCGGGAAGGCCGCTTTACCCGGAAACAGCTGGATGCCCATCCGGAGTTCACGGTGAATATTCCGCTGAGCGGCAGCAGGCTGGACCGGCATATTATCGATGTCTGCGGCATGCACTCCGGCAGGGATCTGGACAAGGTTGCCGAGGCTGGTCTGACGCTGGTGGAGGGCGATGCGGTGGATGTGCCCGGGATTCTTGATGCCCCGCTGACGCTCGAGTGCAAGGTGGTTTTCCGGCAGAAGCAGGACCTGGACAAAATTGATCCGAAGTTTATGAGTTCATACCCGCAGGATGTCCCGGGCACGGCCCCGCTGGGCAACCGTGATGCCCATATCGCCTATTACGGGGAGATCATCGGGGCCTATCTGGCCGAATAAAAAACCGCCCAAAACAGGCGGTTCATCCATGCCAGTAAGAGGAGAGGCAAAAGGAGAGCAGAAGAATGTCGGCGAGCAGTCCGAGCCACATGCACACGCGGCTGGCGAGCCGGTCGGCATAGAACAGTTTCAGGCAGAATCCTTTTTTCAGGGGATAGAACAGGCGCAGGGGCTTTTTGTTGAGCAGATCCAGAAACAGATGGGAGAGGCAGCCTGCGCCGACCGCGTACCCAAACAGGGGCAGGATCTGAGCGGCCCCAAGCGCAAGCAGGAAGCTGTAGAGCAGAGAGTGCGTAAAGGAACGGTGCTCACTGAAGCGGCCCATGATGCACAGGAGCACCATGATGAGCAGGCCGGATGCGGCCTGTGCGGCATGGTCTGAGATCAGGAGATCCCGAAGCCCGAGGTGAAACATGGAGTCGGCGATGAGCGCGGCGGCGGTCATGACAAGGACAATGATCCGGCTGACCAGAGCATCCCGGTCGCGCTTGGCTGAGCGGACTTCCATGTCACACAGAATGCCTCCGGCAGCACCGCCGACGGCACAGATGATGCAGTCCACGGGTGTGGAGGGCAGGCTGACAGCCAGTGCAGCAGCAATGCCGCAAGTGATATGGGCTTTGCCCAACATGGGATCACCGCCTTTCAGAGCCTACTTCACGCTCAATGCGCTCGTGCAGGGATGATATCATAAGATGCACAAAATGTCATGGAAGATATTTTCAGGAATGGAAAGACAGGAGGAACACGCTGATGCGGATTCTGATGCTGGGCAACAGCTTTACCTTTTTTCATGATATGCCGGACATGGTGCGGGAGATCACCGGCGCGCATGTGGAGTCGCATACCCGGGGCGGCGCACATCTCTCCGAGCAGCTGAATGCGGAGACGGAGATGGGTGCTGCGACACTGAAGTCCCTGGAAGAACACTGGGACTATGTCGTGCTGCAGGAGTATTCGAACGGACCGATTACAGGAAGAGAAGCCTTTCTTCGCAGCGTGCGGGGACTGTGCGAAAAAATTCGCGCATGCGGCGGCGTGCCGGTGCTCTACGCGACCTGGGCGTATGAAAAGGGCGGCCCCAAGCTGCAGGCGATGGGCTGCACCTATGAAGAAATGGCGGCAGGACTCCGGGAAGCCTATCATGCGGCCGCGGAGGAAAATGGCGCGCTGGTTGCGGATGTCGGGGACCGCTTTCTGGAAAAGGCAGACACCCTGCAGCTCTATGAGGAGGACAGCTATCATCCGAGTGCATGCGGCTCCCGCCTGGCGGCGCAGACGCTTTCCGACGTGATGCTGGCGGACTGGACCAGACGGGAAAGAGAATCGGCCGAGTGATAAACAGAACGAAATCCCGGGATGCGTGTGATTGCGGTCCCGGGATTTTTATATGCAGGCAAAGGGCAAAACGGGGTGGATTCAGTCAGGTTTTTCCTGCTTTCTCTCTGGAATGCAGTGCCCCGGCGCGGTATGCTGTTCTCATCTGAAAACAGGAAGGACGGGAATGCGTATGCAGATTCATGCCATGCACGCAGACGGTGCGGTCACGCTGTGGTGGGAAAAACCCGAACAGGCATCGGGAAAAGAAACCTTCACTGTGACATACGGGGATACACAGCTTCAGACGGAGAAAACCCACTGCACTTTGAAAGAGCTTCCGGAAGAAACGGTCTGCCGCTTTTCTGTCTTCATGGGGGACGAACTGCTCGGCGAAACCACCGTGAAAACCGGAAAACGCCTCAGAAAGATCTCTGTAACGGATTTCGGCGCGGTGGGCGACGGGAAAACCATGAATACGCAGGCACTGCAGAAGGCGATTGACGCGTGCGGTCCGGACGCATGCGTGATGATTCCCGAAGGCGTTTATCTCACCGGTGCGCTTCATCTGCACAGTGATATGGCGCTGTGTGTCGGAAAAGGCGCGGTGCTGAAGGGCTCGGAAGCGCCGGAGGATTATCTCCCGAAGATCCACAGCCGTTTTGAAGGCACGGAGATGGAATGCTACCAGAGCCTCCTGAATCTGGGCACCCTGGACCATACAGCCCGGCCGAACTGTGAAAATGTCCTGATCTATGGGGAGGGCGAAATCTGCGGGGGCGGACAGCCGCTGGGCCTTCGCATCATTGAGGCGGAGCGCGAACGCCTCAGGAGCTATATTGAGTCCCTCGGCGAAAAGGTGAAGGAATACGAAAACAACAATACGATTCCGGGACGTGCCCGCGGGCGGCTGATCAACCTGAGCAACTGCAGTCATGTGCGCATCACCGGTCTGACGCTGAAAAACGGCGCAAGCTGGAATGTGCATATGATCTATTCGGACCATATTGTCACGGACCACTGCTTCTTCCAGTCGTCCGGCGTCTGGAATGGCGACGGGTGGGATCCGGACTCCAGCACGGACTGCACCCTCTTTGCCAGCCGCTTCTGCACCGGGGATGACTCGGTGGCGATCAAAAGCGGAAAGAATCCGGAGGGCAATGTCATTGCCCGGCCGACAAAGCATATCCGGATCTTTGACTGTTTCAGCGAGGGCGGCCTGGGCATTGCCGTCGGCAGTGAAATGTCCGGCGGCGTGGAGGATGTCCGGATCTGGGACTGTGACCTGGTGCATTCGCTGTATGGCGTCCAGATCAAGGCAACCCGCAAGCGCGGCGGGTATGTCAGGGATATTTTTGTCTCCGACAGCCGCCTTTCCCGCTTCCTGATCTGCGCAGTGAAATACAACGATGACGGCGTGGGCTCAGATAAGCCTCCGGTGTTTGAAAACCTTGGCTGCCGGCGCGTGCATTTCAGCGGCTGGGCCAGGGATTACTGGGAAAAAGAGGACCACGAGGTTGCGTGCATTGAATGCACAGGCTTTGATGAACCGGGGTATGAGGCGAAGCATCTCCGCTTTGAAGCGTGCACAGCCGAGCGCGGCGCAGAGCCGGTCCTGGTCCACTGCCTGAATGTGAAGGCCGATGTGGTGCCCTCAGGCGCCAGGGCGGAATAAGAGAGAACGAATATAGGATACAGTCTGTTAAAAAATAGAATACATCCGATGCAAAACAGCAGGGAGCGGTCGATTTTAGACCGCTCTTTGTGCATTTTTCACTTTATAGCAAAGTTCGGAAATGAAGCAGGTTTATGACGAAATCAAACATGTTTTACACACAACTGTTACATATTTTCAGCTGAAATCTAAGGGTATGTGGAGGGATTAGAAGTACAGTGATAATATCAGGAGAAACATTGAAATGAAAGAGCAGCATATAAAAGAACACCCCCTCATGAATGAGGGGGCGGGGGGAGCTGATATGCGAAGCACTTTTTTATTTCTTTTGCTCTTCGCTCTTGAGGCGGATGGCCTTCCATTTGCCCTGCTTATAGCGGGCAAAAACGAGCAGGGTGCGGGTCAGCTGATCGGCTGCGACTGCAATCCATGCGCCATAGATGCCGAGGCCGACACTGACGAGAACCAGCGCGAGGACTGGGCGGATGATCATCATGGTAATCATGGTGATGACAGCAGTTGCCCGGGTATCCCCGGCACCGCGCAGACCGCCGGCCACGATGAACTGGGAAGCCTGGAAGGGCTGGACAAAGGCGACAAAGAGCATGATGCGTCCGCCCATTTCGACGATCTGCGGATCATTGTTGTAGAGGGAAACGATGGCTCCGCCGAAGAAGGCAAAGATGACGGTGAGCAGAAGGCTGACGCCCATGCCCACGCGCTGGGCGCGGGAGCAGTAGGCCTGTGCCATGTCCGGGCGTTTCTTGCCCAGGGACTGCCCGACGAGCGTGGTGGAGGAAATGGCGAAGGCCTGACCGGTCATAAAGGAGAGCGCCTGAATGTTCATGCAGACCTGGTGTGTGGCAAAGGCGATGGTGCCCAGATTGGCGACGGTAATGGAGAAGATCACCATGCCCACGCGCATGAGCAGCTGTTCTGCCATGGTCGGTAGGCCGATGTGCAGCAGATCACCGAGTGTTTTCCGGTCCGGACGGAACCCTTTTTTCAGTTCCAGCTTCAGGAATCCATTGCCGCGCAGGATCAGGATCAGCGCGATGATAAAGGCGACGAGCTGTCCGATGACGGTGGCGAGAGAAGCGCCGGCAACGCCGAGCTCGGGGAATCCAAAGTGGCCGTAGATGAGGAGATAATTGAAGACCACATTGACGCAGTTGGCGATGAGATTATAGAACATGGAGGAGCGCGAATCCCCGACGCCGCGCAGCGAGGCGGTAATGGTGCTTGTCAGCGCCATGGTCAGGAAACCGGCCAGCTGGATCTGGAGGTACTGGGTGGCCCACAACGTGACGGTCTCCTCGGTCGATCCCATGAAAATGATCATGGGGCGTGCAAAGATGATGCCGATAACGGAGAGGATGACGGTTGTGACAAAGGTGAAAAGCAGGCCCTGACGAACGGCCAGATTGGCTTTTTCACGTTCTCCCGTGCCCTTGTAGCGCGCGACCGTGGCAGTGACGCCGGTATTCATGGCGATGAAGGCGGCCATGAGCAGAAACTTGGGCTGATTGGTCAGTCCGACAGCGGCCAGCGCCATGGCACCCCAGTCCGTGTGTGCTGCGCCGCCGATGGAGCCGACCATCATCAGGTCAACCATGGAGGCAAGCTGGGTGAGGATCAGTTCCACAAAGCCGGGCCAGGCGATGCGGATGACGTCCTGATAGAGTTCACGGCTCTGAACGCCTTTGGGGAGTTTTGCTGTGACGCGAAGTGATTGATCCGGGATGGGACCATCCGGCATATGGTCGAGGGCTGTGCTCAGCCGGTCCTTTTTCTGGGTCTGCATGGGTGCACCTCCGATTCTGATATAGAAGATATCATGAACGGCGCATGCTGACAATCCAAAAACGCCTGGTGAATTACGGAAAACCAAAGGAGTTTGGGCGGAAGAAAGAAAAAAATCATGGTTTGTGCAGGGTTCATGCGCAGAAAAAAACACAAAGCAGAGCGCTCCGTGTTTTTTTCAGGCTGTACCTTACAGGACACCAAAGAGGGAAGAAATATCTGCCTCAGGAATCACGCGGTCGGTGATGCAGGCGGCATTTTTCAGCATGCTGTCCACTTTGCTTTCGAGTGCCTGGGCGATGAATGCGTCCGCATTTGCGCCGCGCAGGGTGAAGAAATAGAATGGGTTGTCATCCAGGCGCACACCGATGGCATACATGACGGCCGCGACATGCTTACACATATAAGCCCAATCGGGACAGGAACAGTCAAAATGGATTTCCCGGGGCGAAGGGAACAGCCCGCCCTTTTCGAGAAACAGATCCTTGAGATTGTCGGGGAAGCGGCCGTAGATCAGGTCTTCAAGATTGTGGATCTGACTTGAGCATTTTTCAATGAGTGCTTCCTGCTTTTTCTCAGAGAGCGGGTCAATCCGGACAATGACATTGTAAGGCGTGCGCCGGGAACCCTGGACCTTTGCACGAACCATACCAGCCTCAATGGTGAGATCAATGACTGCACCGGAGGAGATATAGCGGCGCCCACGAGGAAGACGGCTGTCATAGTCGGCATACCGCTCCATATTGCTGCACCAGGCCTTTCCCCACCAGCTGACGCAGATGGTCCGGCTGCTGCCTTTGGGAATTACCGGCTGATAGACTCTGCCTTTTTTTCCGGCCTTGGCGATGCTCTCCTCTGCATGTCTGCGCAGAAGCTCTGCCGAGGGCTGGCTGTAGGAAGGACCGAAGGAATCGTAACCCCGACGTGCCATCTGTTATACCTCCAGCTTCATCATGTTCAGGAGTTCCTGATCGCTCATTTCCGTGATCCACTGTTCGCTGCCTTCTCCGACAATACGGTCGGCCAGCTGCTGCTTGGAGCGGAGAAGTGTGTCGATTTTCTCTTCGATGGTGCCCTGCACCACAAAGCGGTGGACAAAGACATTCCGGGTCTGTCCGATGCGGAAGGCACGGTCCATAGCCTGGTTTTCCACGGCCGGATTCCACCAGCGGTCAAAGAGAACTACATGGTTTGCGGCCGTAAGATTCAGTCCGGTGCCGCCGGCCTTGATGGTGAGAACCATGTAGGGGATGTAGTCGTCCCCGTTGAAATGCTCCACCATGGCTGTGCGCTCGCGGACCGGGGTTCCGCCATGCAGCAGCATGCCCTCACGACCAAAGACATCCTTCAGGAAACGGTGCAGGGGCAGTGCCATTTCCCTGTACTGCGTAAAGACGAGCACGCGCTCGTGACGATCGCGGATGGTGGAGCAGATTTCGGCAAGATAGTCAAACTTGCCGGACTCTTCAGGCACAAAGGTGGTCTGACCGAGGTACTGATCGGGATGATTGCAGATCTGCTTGAGCTGAGTGAGCGCTGCGAGCACCATGCCTCTGCGCTGGATGCCCTGGGAGGAAGGCAGGCTCCGGGCAAGATCGTCGACTGCCTGATGATACAGAACAATCTGCTTTTTGCTCAGGGAAAGATAATCCGTCTGATCGATCCTGTCAGGCAGGTCCGAAATGATGGATTTGTCGGTTTTCAGACGCCGGAGAATAAAGGGTGAGACCATCTGCTTGAGGCGGGCATAGCCCTCGGGCCGTGCGGAGAGCTGTTTGGCAAAACGGTCGAACTCCCGAGCCGTGCCAAGAAGGCCGGTATTGAGAAAATCAAAGAGCGACCAGAGATTGGTCAGATCGTTTTCAATGGGTGTGCCGGTCATGGCGATGCGATGGAGGGCGGGGATGGTTTTGACGGCTTTGGACTGGCGTGTCCCTGGGTTCTTGATAGCCTGCGCCTCGTCCAGAATGAGTGTATTCCAGTGTACTGCTCTGAGCCCCTCCAGACGTGCGGCCATGCCGTAGGTGGTTAGGAATACGGAGGCGTCAGAGCCGGTCAGCAAGTGCTCCAGTTTCGGCGTGGTCAGACCGTGCAGGCGGCAGACCTGCAGGGAAGGGGTAAACCGTTCGATTTCCTTTTCCCAGTTGCCGAGCAAAGAGGCCGGCACCACCAGGAGCACCTTTGCTTCCGGCTGATGCTCGAGAAGGGAGGCGATGAGGGTGAGCACCTGTAGCGTCTTGCCAAGGCCCATGTCATCAGCAAGACATGCGCCAAAGCCGAGCCGGTACATCTCGGAGAGCCAGGCATACCCGCTCATCTGATAGGGGCGCAGCGAGGCATGGACAGCGGCAGGGAGCTGCTGCGTTTCTGCCTTCTTCGGCCGGGACAGCGAGGAAAGGAAAGAGGAGAGCCATTTTCCGTTGGTGATTTCAGCACCGGATGGCAGGTCTTTTACTGTGGAAAGACCACTTTGCATGCGCAGGGCGTCCATGAGTGTGAATTCCCCGTCAAAGCGTTCCATTTCCTCGAGCAGCTGTTTGAGATGTTCATGGTTGACTTCCACCCATTTCCCCTTGATCAGGGCAAGGCCGTTGGCCTGGGAGAGCAGGAGTCTGATATCCGTTTTGGTCAGGCGTACGCCGTCCACAGTCAGAGAAGGCACCATGGAAATCAGGCTTTCAAGACCAAGCAGGGAGGCCTGCTTTTCCCCGAGTTTCACGGTCAGGGAGACAGAGGAAGCCTTTCTGCGCCACCAGTTGGGCAATCGGCAGGCAATGCCGGCTGACTCAAGCTCCGGGACTGATTTGAGGAATTCCCATGCCTCATCGGCTGTCAGCCGCAGTGCATGGAAGAGTTCGCCTGAGGTCATCCATCGGGAAACCGGAGCAGAGCATTCAGCTGCATCATTGAGACACGAAAGCATAGACACCAGTTTGTCCCGACTGTCTTTGAACTCAGTGAGTGCATAGCTCAGCGGCATGTGCCGCACATGGCCCTGTGCATCCCGGGTGGTATAGGTCGCGAGAAAGGCGAACGGAAAGGCTTCATCTTTGCGATTTTCGACGAGATGGAAAAAAATCCGTTCAGGAAGCCGCAGTTTTTCTGCCTTTTCGGCGAGGTACAGGGAAACGGTTCCCGGATAGTCCGCAATTTCCCGGGAAAACACACTTTCGAGGTGAGTGAATATGCCGGTGAGCCAGGGTTGAGTAATGTACTGAGTTCCAAGCCCGAAGGGGACTGCGTCGAGAAGGTCCGAAAGCACATCTTCTGTCAGGGGAATCGTAGTCTGTTCACGGGTGATTTCAAGGGCAGGCTGCGAGGTGAGTTCCCGAACGAAGCGGCCGGAGAGATGAAACAGATAACGCAGGGCAGGGGATACGGCATCAGGCGGGGCTTCAAAACCCAGATGGAAAAGAAAATGGAAACGGTCCGAGATGTACAGTTCCTTCCATGCTTTGATGCGCGTGTCTTCCGTATCCGGCGGAAAATCCACTGCGAAGGCATCCGGGGTGAACAAAACACTGACAGAAGAGAGAGTTTGAGACTGTGACATGGCAGACCTCCGAAATGCGCGAGGGCGTCAGTTCTTGAAACCAAAAATGGCCATAAACAGCGAGGTTATGGCCATTTTCTGGTGCCGTGTGCAGCTTGGTTTTTTCAGTGTATTGCTTAGCGGATCAGTCAGCAGAGACCTCGCACAGTGTGCCCTGCGCATAGCGCGCTTCGGCCTCGGCCATGATCTTTTCTGTTGCGCTCACGCCGCAGCGGGATGCGCCGACAGCGCGTGCCTTCAGAACCGTGTCCAGGTCACGGATGCCGCCGGAACCCTTCACGCGAACGGAGGGGGAGACGGCTGCGCGCATGAGCTTCAGATCCTCAATGGTGCAGCCCTTGGTGCCGTAGCCGGTGCTGGTCTTGACAAAGTCGGCGCCGGCTTCCTCGGACAGGCGGCAGGCACGGATCTTCTGCTCGTCGCTCAGATAGCAGGTCTCAATGATGACCTTGACGATGGCCTTGTTTTCATGGGCCAGAGCCACGATCTGCGCGATCTCATTTTTCACATAGTCGTCGTCACCGTGGAGCAGACGGCCGATGTTGATGACCATATCGAGCTCTTCACAGCCTTCTTCCAGGGCAAGGCGGGCTTCGGCCACCTTGATGGCGGTCTCATGGTCGCCGTGCGGGAACCCGATCACGGTGCAGACCTTGACATCGCTGCCTTTGAGCAGGCTGGCCATGAGCGGGACGTCACAGGGACGGGCACACATGCTGGCGGTGTCATACTTGAGGGCCACTTCGGCGCCGTGGCGGATATCGTCCTCAGTCAGGTAGGGCTGAAGGGTCGAATGATCCAGCATTTTGGCAATATCATGGGGTGTGATGGACATGAAAAGGACCTCCTTGTATCAAGATTGGGAAGACCATTTCGGGGGTGTGTCCGGGCAGCGGCTGAAGCGGCTGGCGGCACGCGCCTCCACATAGCAGCCGCACAGGAGGCAGGTGCCGTCCACGAGATGGCTGCATTGTAAACAGAGATTGAGCCGGGCCTGGTACTGCGTTTCCTCCAGCCGCTCGTCCTCCGGCATGGAATCGAGGACGGAGCGGATCAGCGTCTCCATATCGGGATAGGCGTCATGGAGCAGGCACCGGCAGGGAATGCGGTCAGGCATTGAATTTCAGCGTGACCACGGAGCAGGCAGGCATGGGGACCACAAGGCCGCGTTCTGTCCGGACAATGCCTTCGAGTGTGACGGGCTTGACGGTGTCGGGATGCTGGAATGTGTTGAGCGCATCCATGGCGCCGGCCAGGACAGTGCCGGTGACAGCTGCCTTTTCCATGCCTTCCACGTTCACGAGGACATCGGCTTTTTCCGTGGCATGCAGGTTGGCCATGGTGACCGTGACGCTGCCGTCGCGGATGGAGGCTGAAGCGGAAATCTGCTTGAGATCCTCGGTGACGGTGCCGGAGAAGACGCAGCTCTCGAGCAGCTCGGCATCCTGATGATCCTTATACATGTTGAAGACATGATAGGTGGGCGTGAGCACCATCTGATCGCCCTCGGTGAGGATCATGGCCTGGAGCACGTTGACCATCTGAGCAATGCAGCACAGGCCGAGACGGTCTGCGTGCGCATTGAAGATATTGAGCGTGATGGCGGCGACCATGGCGTCGCGCATGGTGTTCTGCTGATAGAGGAAGCCGGGATTGGTGCCGGGCTCCACATCGTGCCAGCAGCCCCATTCGTCCACGAGCAGCTTTACGCGGTGATCCTCGTCATACCGGTCCATGATGGCCAGGTGTCCGCGCAGGAGGGTTTCCATATAGGCAGCCCTCACGAGTGTCTCGTAGTAGCGCTCCTCGGTGAACTCGGTGGCGCTGCCCTTGTCCTTCCATTTGCCCGAGGGCACGTCATAGTAGTGAAGGGTCAGGCCGTCCATGTATTTCGCGGCCTTCTTCATGAGGGTTTCGGTCCACTCCCAGTCATCGGTGTTGGGACCGCAGGCAATGCGATAGAGCTTGTTGTCGCCATAATCGCGGCAGTAGGTCTGGAAACGGCGATAGACATCGGCATAGAAGTCGGCTTCCATGTTGCCGCCGCAGCCCCAGCTCTCATTGCCGACACCCCAGTACTTGACGTTGAAGGGCTCTTTGCGGCCGTTGGCCCAACGCTCCTGCACGACGGAGGAATCGCCCTCGCTGTTGAGGTATTCCACCCATTCCGCCATTTCGCGGACCGTGCCGGAACCGACATTGGCATTGATGTAGGGTTCGCAGCCAATCTGACGGCAGAGCTCGAGGAATTCATGGGTGCCGAAGCTGTTGTCCTCGACCACATAGCCCCAGTTGGTGTTGACCATGCGTTTTCTCTGTGCCTGGGGTCCGATGCCGTCGCGCCAGTGATATTCATCGGCAAAGCAGCCGCCCGGCCAGCGCAGGAGCGGAACTTTGGCTTCTTTCAGGGCATTGACGACGTCTGTGCGCATGCCGTTGACATTGGGGATGGGAGAATCTTTTCCGACAAACAGGCCCTGATAAATGCAGCGGCCGAGATGCTCGGAAAACTGACCGTAGATGTTCTTGCTGATTTTGCTCATGGGATGAAGTGCATCGACATGGACAGAAAGCTGCATAGGAAAATACCTCCAGGCATTTTAAATATTTGCTTTGGGATGGTTTAAAGAGCGGCAAACACAGGATCGGCAAGGTTTTCAATGCAGATCTTCCGTTTACCGGCTTCTTCCTCATGAATCATGGCCGTGAGCCGGTCACAGACCGGCGTCGCGACACCGAGCGCGTGCCCTTTTTCCGAGATGTATCCGTTGAAACAGTCGACTTCGGTCAGACGTCCGCGCTCAAGGGACTGCAGAGAGGAGCTCTTGAGGCGGCGGTACTTGATGCCGACCACGCGGATGGTCAGATGGCGGCGGAAATCATCCAGAGGGGAGGATCCGGCCATCAGTTTGTGGTAATTGAGTCTCCCGGCATAGGGCGGGATGGTCAGGTGCATGGCGTCTGCCGTCTTCACGGCCTCTCCGACAATGGCCAGAAAGATCTTCCGCGCATCCCTGCGCTTCATCATTTCACCCAGCCGCAGACCGCAGATCGCGCCGAGACTGGTGATGCAGGCATTGACGATGAGCTTGGAATAGAGCTCGGCATAAATGTCATCGGCCACCCGCGTGTGGGTGACGTGCGAGAGCACCTGGGCGAGCTCCTGAAGGCGCGGGCTTTGTTTCCCGGTCTGCCCGATAATGAAGTCACCGGTTCCGGTCATGGTGATTTCACCCTGTGCTGTCATGGTGCCGCCAATGCCGATTGAGCACCCGACGGTCCGCTCTTCCCCGACAACGGAGGCGAGCAGTTCCGTGCAGATGCCGTTCTGCATGGAGACGACCAGGGAGTCTGCTTTCAGGTGGGGCAGCATGGCCCTGGCACAGGGCGGCATATCGTAGACTTTGGTGGCAATCAGACAGAAGTCGAAGACGCCTTCGAGCTCTTCAATGGTAGTCACCGCTTTCATGGGGATCCACTGATCCCCGCAGATCCCGGTCAGGTGCAGGCCTTTGCCGGAAATCTGCTCCGTGAGAGAGGGATGCTTGCAGACGACCGTAATGTCTTCGCCTGCTTTGGCAAGGAAGGCGGCCGTGATACCGCCGATGGCACCGGGTCCGATGAGAACAATTCGTTTGGACATGACAAATCGCGTTCCTTCTAAATGAACATTTGAAGCATAGCATGCACTTCTTTAAAGGTCAAGAAGACACGAAAAACCGGGAGCACCAGCTCCCGGAAAACGGATCATTATTCCTGCTCCACCCGGATCATGGCTTCGAGACGGCAGATGGACTCGTCCAGCAGGGACAGCGCACGGCGGATGGACTGTTCCGGAGCCGGGTGCGTAATGATGATCAGGTTGGCCTTTCCCTCGTCAGCCGCTTCCTTCTGCAGCATGGAGGCAATGGAGACGGATTCTTTCGCAAAGCATTCACTGACGCGGGCCAGAACACCTGGCCGGTCCACCGCGGAAAGGCGGATGTAAGCGCAGGTCTGCCAGTTGTCGGTAAACGTAAAGGCAGGATCCGGATGCGCCGTGTTGCGGAAGGTGGGATAATGCGGTTTCTCGGTCAGCGCAGCCTCCACAATGTCCCCGCAGATGGCGCTGGCAGTGGGCATGTCGCCGGCCCCGCGTCCCTGGAGCATCATATCCCGGCAGTAAGTGCCGTGAATGAAGATGGCGTTGAGGGAGCCGTCCACCCGGGCCAGCGGATGCTGGGAGGGCAGGAAGGTGGGATGCACGCGGGTTTCCACGATGTCCCCGTCCTTCTTGGCAATGCCGAGCAGCTTGAGCGTGTAGCCCATCTCACGGCCGAACGCGATATCCTGGGCGCTGACCTGCGTGATGCCCTCACGGTAGATCTGCTCATAGGTGACGCGGCCGTGGAAGGCGAGCGAAGCGAGAATGGAGAGCTTGTAGGCCGCATCCATGCCTTCGACATCTGTCGCGGGATTGGGCTCAGCCAGTCCCAGGCGCTGGGCATCCCGGAGCACCTCGTCATAGTCTTTCCCTTCCTGCGCCATGCGGGTCAGGATATAGTTGGTGGTGCCGTTGATGATGCCGTAGATGCGGTCAATGCGGTCGGATTCAAGGTTGACATTGAGGACGCGGATGACGGGGATCACGCCGCCCACACTGGCCTCATACCAGAGCCCCACATGGCTTTCCTCCGCCTGTGCCTGGAGTTTGTCCCAGTTGAGGGCCAGCGCAACTTTGTTGGCGGTAATGACATGCTTGCCGTGGGCAAGGGCTTCCTGCATGAACCGTGCAGCAGGCTGTTCGCCGCCCATGAACTCGCAGACAATGCTGATGGCGGGATCGCCTGTCACATCCTCCGCATGCTCGGTGAGCAGTTCGCGGGGGACACAGAGGCCTTTCTTTTCATTGATGGCAACAGCCTCATCGATATTCTTGACGAGAATCTTTTTGACAGAGATGCTGATATTGTCACGCTCTTTGAGCGTTTCCTGCATTTCTCCGAGGAGTCTGTATACGCCGCCGCCAATGTTGCCGCAGCCGAGAAATCCAAGACAGACCTGCTTCATATGTATACCTCATTTCCGGGGATGTTCCCCGCAGAGGGGAATTATACAGGAAAACACCTGTAAACGCAAAGGCGAAAGGAAAGGGGGACATGAAAAGAGCAGAAAAAAACCTGCCCGGCACAGAGGACTGTGCGGGCAGGGAGGTTCAGCGATCCAGGGGATTACTTGAGGTTTTTGCCGCAGTTCGGGCAGAAGTTGGGAACCGAGTCACCAAACTCATAGCCGCAGTCAGGGCACTTGGTCAGGGTCGTTTCCGGCTTTTTTGCACCGCACTCAGTGCAGAAATTGCCGGTGTTGCCTGCATGGCCGTTTTCGCAGGTCCAGGTGCCGTCGTCAGCAGCGGGTGCTTCAGGAGCGGACACGGTGGCGGCTGGGGCGTCGAACTGCAGGATGGTGTATTCGCGGTTTCCGTAATAGATCAGGACGGTGGTGCCGTCATTGCTCACGTTCATGGAGCGGCAGTCGGTGTAGGGCACCAGGGTCTTGCCGTATATGTCAATGACGCAGGTCTTTCCGTCCGCATTTTCACCGACGAAGGCTGCATTGCCATGGGAGGAACCATAGATCGAGACTTCTGCGAAATGCTCCTGGAGCTCGCCGGCGCCGGCCGTCAGGACAATGATGGTGCCGTCGAGGTTCTTGATGGTGGCAAAGGAGCCGCGATGGCTGACGATGTCGCTGGAGTATACGAACGGGCTGGTGACATTGCCCTGGGCATCGACAAAGCCGAATTTTCCGTCCTTGACCACGCCGGCAAAGCCTTTGTACATCAGGTTGTTTTCATAGGAGCTGATGGAATCATATTCCGGGGGAAGCACTTCATTGCCCTGCAGGTCAATGATGCCGTAGTGGCTGTCGAAATAGACGGTCGCATAGCCGTTGAAGAACCTGCGGACGGTGGAGTAATCGTGGGCACCCTTGAAGACCTGATTGCCCTGCAGATCATAGAGGACGCCGTCTTCAAAGCGGTAGGGGCTGAGCACTTCATCCGCCGTCAGCGTGCAGGAAGGTACGAAAGCCTGCTGGCCGGTGCCGTTGTGCACATAGGTGGTCTTGCCCTTGTTGTAGGTCTGGGTGTACTCACCGGAAGCGTCGCCGGTCACGGGAGACTTTTCCATCTTGCTGTTGTAATAGGTGCGCACGCGCTCCATGTTGGTCACGGCAAGATAGGCATTGTAGGCAGTGCAGTTGCCGCCGCCGTATTCCGAGCGGTTCAGGGAGCCGACCTTGACGCCGTCAAAATAGATGTCCGCGGTGTCAATGCGGTAGAAGCTCTTTTCATCGGTCCTGTAGTTGGTGAAGGTATAATCCTTGTCATCTGCAGCGCAGGGGGTCAGCAGGATGCCGGCCTGCCAGCGGTTGGAGATGATGTTGACATCAGCGTACTGGGCAGGGACGAGCACATTGCCGTAGCCATCGACAAGGCCTTCGTCATGGATGCCGTCCGCAGATTCGACTTCCACGGTGAACACGGGATAGCTGGAAGAAGGATACACACTGGTATATTTGCGGTCTGTACCCATCAGCTCATTGCCGGCGGCGTCAATGATCCTGTAGTAATCGGAGCCTTCATCCTTGACAGAAAAGGTTCCTGTAAGATAATTCATGTTCATGTCCCTTGCATGCAGCGTGATCTCACTGGACGCGGCTGAGGCAAAGCTGCAGAGGGAAAGAATCATCAGAACAGACAAAACCAAAGCAAAAAAACGTTTCATGATGGCATCTCCTCCTGTTAAATTCATAAAAATGATAGCACGCTTTTTGATACAGTGCAACAGAATCCTGCCTGTAAGTACTGGAGATGCTCAGCTGTGCGGTGCAGAGCAGGTGTACGAATTTGCATGAGGGCTTGACGCAGCAAAAAATACAATGGTATAATACCTTGTTCATTCTTTATCGATTTTTTCCGACTTATGGAGGGATTCAGATGTCAGGTCATTCCAAGTGGCATAATATCCAGGCAAAGAAAGGCAAGGCTGATGCAGCGCGCGGTGCTGTGTTTACGAAAATCGGCCGCGAAATCGCCATCGCTGTGCGTGAAGGCGGTGCAAATCCGGAATCCAACGGAAAACTGCGCGACGTCATTGCCAAGGCCAAGGCCAACAATATGCCCAATGACAATATTCAGCGTTCCATCAAAAAGGCAAGCGGCGAACTGTCCAACGTGGTCTATGAGCAGATCACCTATGAAGGATATGCACCCGGCGGTGTGGCCGTGATCGTGGAGACCATTACCGACAACCGCAACCGTACTGCCAGCGATATCCGTCACTGCTTTGCCAAGAATGACGGCAACCTGGGCACCACCGGCTCTGTGAGCTTCATGTTTGATGAGAAGGGCCTGATGGTTGTCGAGCGCACCCCCGACGCCGATGAAGACGAAATGATGATGATGGCACTCGATGCCGGAGCAGAAGACGTCAAGGCGCTCGATGACGCGTTCGAAATCTATACCGCGCCCAATGATTTCTCCACTGTGCGTGAAGCGCTCGAAAAGCAGGGCCTGTCCTTCCTGTCTGCGGAAGTTCAGATGATTCCCCAGAACACGGTTTCTGTGGAGGATCCGGACACGCTCGCCAAGATTCAGAAGCTGCTGGATATGCTCGAAGAGAACGACGACGTTCAGAATGTATTCCACAATGCAGATCTTCCCGAGGAAGAGGAAGAAGACTGATATTCCGGTGCAGGATGAATGCCTGCACCTTTTTGTTTGACACTGGAGGGGGAGACAGAGATGAAAGGGATTCCTGCAAAGCATGACAGCCAGCGCCTGATTGATCTGGGCGGCGGCACCACCCGTCGGATTCTTGCCTATAATGATGACCTGATGAGCGTTGAGGTTTCCTTTGAAACCGGCGCAGAAGGCGCAGTGCATACCCATCCGCACACACAGCTGAGCTACGTGCTCTCGGGCCGCTTTGATTACACGGTGGAGGGAGAAACGGTCACGCTCGAACCCGGCGACTCCATTGTGGTGCCTTCCGGGCTTCCGCACGGCACCGTCTGCCTGGAAAAGGGCGTTCTTCTGGATGTATTCAATCCCAAGCGCGATGACTTTCTGAAGTAAGCGCGGGCACAGGAAAAGGACAGAAACAGATTCGTCTGCTTCTGTCCTTTTTTTCAGCCTGAAAAGGAACAGCACCCAGAGAAGTGAGCCGGCTCCCCTGGATGCTGGGGAGAGGGTTATTTGATCATGGCCTGTGTGGCAGCCCAGCCTTCATCGATCGTGGTCTGATGGCTTGTGGCATACGGTCCGATGGCGGCGACCTGTGCGGATGTGCGCGGGAAGTGGATGCACAGATGGCCTTCAAAATTGTTGGTCGTGATATGCTGGACGCCGTGAGAGTGGGAATGGGTGCTGGCCATATAGGTCGAACCGTTGGAGAGAATGACCCAGACAGCGCGCGGCTCCCAGGTCTCCTCGCCGAAGACGCGGAGCATTTTGGAGGTATCCAGCGCGGTCAGGGGTTCGCAGTCGGCATGTGCGCCGACGGAGAAGATGTGCACCTGCCAGGAAATGCCGGTCTTGTAATCATAGACGGTGGCGTACTGGAACTGCTTGACAATGGACTTCACCGTGGTGTACCAGTTCGCATAGATGACATTCCGGGCAGACGAGGTCTGGGCTGCGGAGTAGGGGACAGCCGTCGGGATGGGGGTCGCGGTGGGCTTGGGCGTGGTACCGCTGGCATTGACTGCATTGTCCGAAGACAGAATGTTGAGCGTCTGCGCGCCGGCAATGCCGTCCGCCTTCAGGCGGTTGGCTCTCTGGAAAGCGAGCAGGGCCTGATAGGTCTTGTATCCGAACACACCGTCGGCCTTGCCCGTGAGATAGCCCAGGGCAATGAGCTGGGTCTGCATGCTCTTCACAGCATCGGAGGAGTCTCCGCGCTTGAGGAGAGAAGAGGACGGCGCTGTGGTTGCCTTGGGGGCCGGGGTTGCGGTAGCCTTGGGCTTGGGCTTGGCGGCAGAGGAGGAGAACAGCTTGGCCTGGGTGCGGCTGCCGGCCACACCGTCCTTGGACAGCTTGTTGGCGGCCTGGAACGCAGCGACAGCCTGAGCCGTGGCGGTTCCGTAAACGCCGTCTGCCTTGCCGAAGAGGTAACCGAGTTCAATCAGGCGGTTCTGCAGTGCGATGACCGCTTCCCCCGTGGACCCCTTCTTCAGGGTCGCGGAGGTCGGGACCGGCGTTGCGATGGCCTGGGCATAGGATCGGGCAGAGGCACTGTAGAGCATGATCTGCGTGTCATAGCCTGCCACGCCGTCGACTTTCAGGCCGTTGTACTGCTGGAAGGTCTTGATGGCCGCGACATCGTCCGCCTTGCAGACGCCGTCGAGCGCGGCGCTGTAGTAGCCCAGCTCGGTCAGACGGGTCTGGAGATAGAGGACGGCCGGATCCTCAACACCCAGCGCGATGCGCACCACATTGTCTTCCGTGATCGGTTCCATGGTGGGGACGGGTGTGGGGGTGGGAACCGGTGTCGGCGTTGCGGGAACGGCCGTGGGTTCCTGATTCTTGGCAAGCGCGTTATAGCTGAAGAGCACGGCATAGGTGGATTCCCCGGCAATGCCGTCCGCCTTGAGATTGTGCTTGGTCTGGAAAGCTTTCAGGGCAGCCACGGAGGTGGCGCCGAACTGACCGTCCACTTTTCCGGTCAGGTAACCGAGATCCTTGAGCCGTTTCTGGACCAGCTTCGCATTCTCGCCGGAGGAACCCCTGCGCACGGTGCCGGAGGGAACCTGGAAGGTCGGTGCCGGCGTGGGAACCGGGGTCGGGGTCACCGCTGCATTGGCGTAGGCACTGTCAGAGAAGAGGAGGTTCTGGGTTTCCAGGTCGCAGACACCGCTGGCTGTCAGTCCGTTGTACTTCTGGAAGTTCTTTACGGCTTTGCTTGTGGCCGAGTCATAGACCAGGGTAATGGTGCCGTTGTAATAGCCGAGTTCATGCAGACGCAGCTGAATGGTTCCGACGAACTCGCCCTTCTTGCCGCTGGTGACCGAGACGCCGGAAACCGGGGCAAGCGTTTTGACGGAAGTCTTCTTTCCGCTGGAGTTGAGGGGCTTTCCGGAATACAGGAAGGCCTGGAGGTTGGCGTCAACCACGCCGGTCTCAGGATACTTGTTCTTCTTCTGGAAGGCGAGGACAGCCTGGGTGGTGGCGGCGTCAAAGGTGGAGGTGACTTTGCCCGAATAGAATCCGAGCTCGTCGAGCGCCTCCTGAAGGGCACGCACGGCAGAGCCGGAGCTTCCTGCCTGAAGAACCGGATAATTGGAGGCGTTTTCCTGTGCGGAAAGGGTCGGCACGGCGGTCGGAATCGCAGTGGGCTTCGGGGTGGGTTTCACCGTGTTGATTTCCAGGTAGTCCTTCTTCACATACCCGGAGCGCGTTCCATAGTTGACCGCGGCCCAGGAGCCGGTGATCTTGGTTACGGTGACGGTGGCACCCTTCGGGATCTTCTTGAGAATGCTGGAATACAGAGAGGCCCGGGCGCGCAGGTTGACCTTGTCGGTGGTCACGGTCTCATAGGGATAGACCGTGGAGGTCGGAATCTCGGTGGGCGCAGGGGTCACCATGCTCTCTGCATCCGTGGACAGGTAGGTCTTGAGAATGTAACCGGTCCGGGATTTGTAGGTCACTTTGAAGTAGTTTCCGCTCTCCCCTGTCACGGTGACCGTATCACCCTTGGCGACACGTTCCAGAATGATCGCATGGGCAGAAGCCGACCTGCGCATATTGACTGTGTCAGTCGCCACAGTGTCAAACGGGAAGGTCAGCTTCGCCGCCTGGGCAAATGTGCAGACGGAAAAGGCGATCACCAGGGCGCAGAATGCACTCAGCAGCCTTTGGAAAGTGCGTCCCATAAACAAGCCTCCTGTAAAGAACGGGGAAAATCCCCGGAGTTCATAAAGTTACAGAGTGATTGTAAGACAAGTATTGCAAAAAGTCAAGAAAATATGTCACGGTTTGACATAAATTCAGACATAAATGTCACAAACATCCAAATCTTGAGGAAATACAGAAGGGGAGCACACAAGTTCTTGCACTGCCTTTTTTCATGCGTTATCATACCGTTGCATTTGAGGAGGGAGAACACGGTGAAAGAGAGATTTCCCTGGCGGGAATTCCTTGGAAAAACGGCAGCGATCGCCCTGCCGGTTGCCCTGCAGAATCTGCTGATGACAACGGGCAGCATGATTGACACCATGATGATTGCAGGGCTCGGCGCGATGAGTGTCGGCGCCGTGGGTCTGTGCGCCCAGTTTTCATCGCTGATGTTTTCAGGCTACTGGGGATTTGTCGGCGGCGGCATGCTGTTTTTCGGGCAGTACTGGGGAGCCAAAGACGAGGAAGGCATCCACCGGTCCTACGGCATGACGCTCGTGTGCATGATGACCGTGGCCATTGTCTTCTGCCTGATGGGCACCCTGTTCCCCGGGTTCGTGCTGGCCATGTACACGGACAAGGCTGCCATCTCGGAGATCGGG
>R21__coassemble_372_pt1 | contig 37559 bp, 29 predicted proteins | sample R21__metabat2_high_PE_034 | metagenome-assembled genome bin R21 | reverse complement strand
TTTTTCCGGTTCGATGACCCATCCGGATTCGGAAGAGGAATTCCCATTGCTTCCAGCGCCTTTTCCTGCTTCGGCTCGATTTCGCCGTAGTCGTTCTTCACGTCGAAGACATGACGCTCATGGACATGAGGCGTCGTTTCATCCAGATGAAGCGCCCAGTCCAGAATATGCACATGTTCTCCGAAACGAGCGTTAAAGCGCTCACGATAATCATCGAGTACATCCATCAGGACGGAAGGCGGGGTTTCGCTGCCCTGTTTTCCGATCTGGTAGATCGTTTCTTCCGGGCAGGTCCGCCTGTCTTTCAGCAGAGCTTCCGCAGTACGGTTCCGTTTGGAATGGCCGGCTTTCCGATTCCGCTCATTCTGACCGGCGACGAAGTCGGAATAGCGTTCCGTGTAGAACTGCTTCTCGACATCCGCAAAAGACGGATATTTTCCATTCTCCTGTTCTTCATGGGAACGCAGACCATTTTGATAGTCCCAGTACATATTCAGATGCGTCCGGGAAGAATCAATGTGGTCAGCATTTTCCGCGTCGAATTTCCGGTCATTGTGCTTGGAACTGTAAGCACCGCTTTTTCCAGCGCGACCGTTATGGCGGGATACACGTTGAGCTGCCATAGTAATATTCACCTCCTTTCTGGGTTGGGATTGTTGGGGTAGAGGGAAGAAGCGGGGGACGCGATCCAGGAGACCTGGCTTTTTTAGACAGGTAATACCCAGTACTATGTGTCGAACCCTACGGGCCGCTGCGCTTTCAACACATGACTGGGCCACGGGCGCTGCCCTTTGGATTCCCGGCAAGGGTCTTCCCCTTGCATCCCGCGCAGGCGCTGCCGCCCTGCACCCAGCCCAGAGTGTTCCCCTCTGGACTCCCCGCATGTGATATCGCCCTGATATCGCTTCATTGTTTCCAATAAAAAAGCGATATCGGACTGATATCACAAAATAGAAAAACTCGGTCTACACTCTCATGGGCACCACCTCCTTTGCGTGTTTTTCAGGGCTCAACGTGAAAAGATTGCCTGTGTGAACACCGCACAGACCCTTTCCTGAAGAGCCCCTTCGCCTATTAATACGGAGAAAAACGCGAGGAGAGGCCAAAAGAAACACATTTGCAATTTTGGATCTGCTTTTTTTCCAAAACTGTGCAGATATGCACAGCCCGATAAGGAGAGTATTCGAAAGGATGAATGGCGTTTTGCACGAGGTAGAATTCCTTGTTCGCCTTGTGATTATTGGCTTTTCATGATATGATGTGACCCATAACCAAGGGCTTGGAGGTGATGTCATAGAACAGGCATGGCTGCCGGGAAAATTGCGGGAACGTATCACGGATCTGTCGAAGGATAAAAAGGTTTCACAGGTAAAGCTTGCGGAGGCTACCGGAATCAGTCGGAGCAAACTCAGTCGCTTTCTCAGTGGAAAATCTGACAGCATTTCACATGATGACATTATTGCCATCGCTCATTACTTCAAGGTCTCGACAGACTTTCTCCTGGGAGAAACGGATGCTCCCGACCGTAAGAACTATGATATCGAGGAGCTTGGTCTGACGGTTCAGGCTGCGAGAAATCTGTATATTGGCAGAGCGAATCCGGAAATTGTCAGCCAGATGCTGGAACATCCGAGCTTTGGAGATTTGACGGCCAAGATCAAAATCTTTAAAGACGGCATCATCTCCTCCGAGATTGCCATGCAGAATCAGGTATACGCTTCCCTGGCAGAACTGATTACGCAGCATGCGAAATCCATCCCGGAAGACAAAGCTGCTTCCATGGATGTCCTCCAGACTGTGAAAGCGCTGTCCCAACCACTTTTCCGCAGCGAAATAGACAGCATTCAGACATCATTCATGCAAATTATCCAGGATATCAAGAAGACAGGACCGCAGCCCCATGTACAGGCAAAGGCCATTACAAAAGAAGCGATGCGGAACATGACAGACACGCTGACCAAGGGACAGAACATTCTGGATCTGCAGCAGATAACGCCGGATGCGGTAGTGGAAGGTATTTTCAATCAGTTGTCCGCCATTTCGGTTCCAGAAGCGCTGAAGCCGGAAACTGATACGGTATTGCAGCGGCTGAGGGAAGATCTGTATGATTATTTCTCAATCCTGAATAAAGCAAAACCGGAGCCACCCCATGACAAATGAGGAATTATGCCTTCGATACCAGGCTGGGGATTCAACCGCCGCAGAGGAGCTGATTGCAGAGAACCGAGCGTTCATCCATGAACTATCCGTCCAGTTTTCAAAACAATACACAAGGTTGCCGTTGGAAGCGGATGATTACGATCAGGAAGGGAGTATGGCCTTACTTCGCGCAGCAGACCGGTTCGATCCAGGCAAGGGAAACTTTCTTCCTTTTGCGAGGCTGGCAATTCGGAACGCGTTTATTGATGCGATCCGCATGGTATACTCACATGGCGAAGTACTATTTTCGCAGGAGGATCTTGTATTCGATGAAACAATGACTGATTCCGGCCGGCTGCAGGATACAGCACGGATCAGCATGCAGATCCGAACCCCTTATGACACTGACCCCGAAAGGATCTATCTTCAGAAGGAAACTTTGGAGGAGTTGTATGCTGTCCTGTATGATTTGACCAGACGGGAGCAAGTATGGATCAGATGGCGGTACGGATTTGAGGACGGGGATTCCTATCCACTGGCTGAGTTAGCCAGACGGTATCATCTTTCAGAGAACCGCGCGAGCAGCATGGAAAGAACAGCACTGCTCGAGATGAAGAACAAACTGACGATGAAAGATCCAGTAAAGCAGGTGCTTTAATGAGGCAAGAGGGCTTCAGAGGACAAGGAAAAACTTGAACGTTTAATGAAGGAACCCCACATGTAAACGGCGAGTGTTGTTCCTGAACTGGGTGGCGGATGGATTCCTGGACTGCCACCGTTACCGGCAGTCTAAAGGTACGTCCACCACTTTCACCAGAGCACCAGTGCTATTTATAATTTTATATCTTGACTTTGTTCCCCAAAATTGATATAATAATAATAGTCTTCATTGAAGGCAAATCCAATTTATGAGGAGGTACGATTCTATGAAGAGTATCATTGAGGCGTTGAAAGAGTACAAGGAGAAGCCTGTAAAGGTTGAGGGCGGTGTGTGTCCTAGTGCGATTCCTTACAATCCGGTAAAAATCTGTTGATTTTGATTTGAACTTTACAATTAAATTAGAGTCGTTTGATTTTCTGGCATTAAATCCTGTAAGAATGCGGGAAGAGCTCATATTTTGGGAAACGATGACTTAAGTCCACACAGCGTCATAGCTAGTGTGGACTTTTTCGCAGGAGGGAGGACCAATGAACATTAAGTTAAAAGCTAACGCGGATTTGCACTGGTGGGGAAAGTCACTGCTGATTATCTTAAACGCTAAACAATACTATATTTTAAACAATGAGGAGCAATACCTTGTTAAAAAAATGAGCAATACAAACAATATAGAAATGTTAATTAGTAATATTTCTGCAGAATTAAATGTGTCCCCTAAAGTTGTAGAAGAATTCATATATACATTTATGAAGAATTTTTCGGAGTTTTTCTTTTTTGCATCTGATGATCTCGCATCAAAACTATCAATATCGGGAGAATATAATAAATATTATCCTATAGAGCTACATCTTTCCCTTACAAATTGTTGTATTCAGCACTGCAAGCATTGTTATAAGTCAGCTGGGTTTGAAGGGATATTTATAAATGAAGATAAACTATTTAATTTCCTTGACAATATGAAGGGATATACTAAATATTTAAACATTTCAGGTGGTGAGCCGACGATACATCCTTCTTTTGATCGGTTGATAGAGAGATATTCGAAAGATTATCAGATTTGCGTGCTCTCTTCTGGAATTACAATTATGCAATTTCTGGAATCGCTAAAAAAGGCATCGCGCGGGATTGTGGTTTCCCTATATAGCAGAGATCCTAAGACACATGATGCGTTTGTTGAATTCAAGGGATCGTATCAAAGAATAATGGATGGAGTCCGATTAGCGTTATCAATGAACATCCCAGTAAGTGTAACAACATTGTTGTTTCGTTCCAATTTAGATGATATAAAAGCTTTAATAGAAGAACTTATTGCCATTGGAGTAAAGAATATAAGCGTTGGATCGATTTCTGAAATAGGCCGAGCAAGGGAAAGTGGACTAATTCAAAACATGTCGCTTGAAAAGACACATGAGCAAATGAAATTATTAAAGGAAACATATCCGCAAGTGAGCGTGTTAGATGAGGCGCAGCCAACTGGGGATAGTAAACTTTCGTTTGCTCCATTTAATTGCACGGCAGGATCTCTGTCGTGGGCGGTATTTGAAGATGGCGATATACAGCCATGTGGCGTGTGCCCAATTTCAAAGTTTTCGTTAGGCAATATAGCTATGTTTAACAATGATATACTTTCCTCTAGAACGGGTTATATACAAAATGTTGTAAATTCAGAAGAATACAAACGAATGGTTCAGAACAATTCAAACCGCCCATTCGTTTTTCAGTCTGAAAGGATATAAAGCAATGAGAAAAAATATAACAATTGAGGCAAATGGTATATTACTTGATCTAGATACTTTTACTTTAAGACAAGGGGATGAAGTATTAAGGCTTAATCCACCTTATTCAAAAACGCTAAATAAGCGAACGTATCTGAAAATCACGAATTGCTGTAATGCTCAGTGCCAATATTGTTTTCAAAGGATCCATGGCAGCAAGAAATCTAACAAGTTAACGGATTATGAATCTTTATTAAAGCGTATTATTCAAGCTGATCAGGAGATTGTTATTTTTGGAGGAGAACCTTTTTTAAAGCAATGCATTTCGGACATAGAATATCTTTTTTCACTTGATGAAAATAAAAAATTTATAATTTTCACAAATGGATATTTTGGAAAAGAAGCACGACAATTCATCAATGTAAAAAAAGAACAGTTTAAATCGATTATAATTTCTGTAGACGGGCTCGAAGAGACTCATAATCATCGCAGACCACTAATTAATGGAAATGGATTTTTGAAAATCCTTGCAAACTTAGATTCGCTTCATAATGCAAAAATACCAGCAACGATTCAAATAAACATAGATAAACGCAATTATCATGAAATATACGATCTTTTACTGTTTCTGAGAAACAAATATGGAACATTTTTTCCCGTTCAGCTAAATAAAGTTCTTCATTCGAACAATGAATTGTCAACGACGGATTTGCTAAAACTATATATAAAAATCAAGCAGGAAAATGATTATCCAAATTTGTTTTTGAACTCTGTAGTAAAAGAAAAAGTAATTAATCTGCTAACAGAAAAAAGTCTTTCTTGTGCAAGATGTGATATTGTTACGACAAGAGTTTATGATTTTACCAACAACACAATTTATTGTTGTCCACAACTTGAGCATTCGATTATTGGGTCTTTCAATAGTCAGAACGAAATAATATTGAAGGAAAAAACACTACATTATTCTCGTGTAACGATGAAAGAAAGTGGACCTTGTAGTGATTGTCAGCTGAGGTGTTTGTGTGAATATGGATGTTTAGATGATAATGAGGAATTCAAGGCAGACTGTTTTGAAAACACGTTAGATGCCATAAAATTAATCATTTTGAATTACATGATTTTTCTCAACTAAATCATTTTTATGCATATTGTATTATGACTTGAAGTGGAGGATAAATGAGTTGAAAAAGCTGATGTCCTTGACGGAAAGGAATCGTTCATCGTTCTTCATGGCTCTTATTGTAGGCATCTTATTTTCTGCCATCAGTGTTGCAGGGCCGACTATCTCTGGCAAACTTGTTTCAGCAGTGGTTAAGGAAGCACCGAATACTAACCTGCTTCTAGCAGTGTTTCTAGGCATCAGCTTATTGCAGATTTTGCTCTCAGAATCGGATCAACACGCAGGAAGCACACTGAAGATTCGTCAAAAAAGCCAAATGAGGAGAAAAGCTTTTGAGGGATTTTCTTATTGTGATGTCGGACGCGGTGATATTTCTGGCTTTGTTTCCTTTGTAAACAACGATATTCCGAGTATTGCTGAGCAGTATATAGTTGGAACAATTGATATCATCAAATGTGTTAGCATTATCCTGCTCTCTACTACTTCTCTGTTTTCTGTTCATTGGCTACTGGCAACTCTCATCATTGTGATCAGTATTCTAATTGTAGTGATTCCCAATAGCATGAGAAAACAGGGAGGGCAGGCAAGAAACGCTTTGCAACATGCCTACTCTGGATATAATACGACTTTACAATCTCTACTGACCGGGCTGAGCATTTTGAAAATCTATAAGGGTCATCAATACGCAAGGTTGTCTTTAGATAAAATGGATGATCGGGTTGTTGGCGGCGAGCAGAAAATCTTGCGGCAACATCTGATAGTACAGGGTATAACCGCGTTTTTACAGGTGTCAAAAACGGTGGCTGTTCTGGTGATTGGTTTGTTACTGATTTCTCGTGGTAAAATTGAAGTGGGCGGTTTGGTCACCGCTTTGCAACTGTCAGAAATGGTTAGCGCCCCGATTGAAGTGCTTGCCTTTTTGCGGCATGGGAGAAATGAAGTACTGCCTCTCATTGATCAATATAATCAGTTTCTCAGCATTCTTCCAGATAAAGAAAAAGTTGGGACGACTGAAAACAATGTTCACGGTCTCACTATTACGCATCTTACTTATGAAACCGGCGGTAGAACTATATTAAAAGATATTTCTGTCAAATTTGAGGAAGGGAAAAAATATCTTATTGTAGGGCCAAGCGGTAGCGGAAAATCCTCTCTGCTTCGCCTGATAGCACGGGTCGGAGATCAAAATTATCAAGGCATTATTTCGACAGCACAGAACGATATTCATTCTATTGCTCTCGATTCTTATTATGAAAAGCTTACGCTTGTTTCGCAGGAACCCTACCTGTTCTTTGCGTCCATCAAAGAAAACATTTGCCTTGGTAGAAATATAGCGCGGGAAGAGTATGAAAAAATACTTCGGCAACTGAATTTGGGAGCACTTGTGGAGCGGTTACATGAAGCTGAATTGACACCTGAGTTAGTGGACAAGCTTTCAGGTGGGGAACGTCAGAGAATTGCTTTAGCCAGGGCGATGGTTAGAAAACCATCAATATATTTGTTAGATGAAGTAACTTCAGCTCTAGATAAAGACAATGCGGAATTGGTTGAAAATCTGATTCTCCATACGAATGCTATGGTAATCCATGTTTGTCATAAACCAAGCTCTGCAACGGCTGTTATGTATGACAAGATCTACCAGATGGTAGATGGAGTTTTAGAGCCTTACGTGTTTAGGCCTCTTTTGTCTTAATCATCTGAAAGTGTCTTAATGCATCTTCGATAGCCTTTTCCTTGTCCGGCGGACACTTAGGGACTCTGTTTCCTTCTGTTTTTGGCTTGTTATAGCATTCGCGTTCGATGATGCCGTGCTTGGCCTTGACCTGGGCGATATACAAACAGGAAACTTTTAGGCCGGTATGTTCCAGCACATAATCCTGAATTTGTTTGTATGTGGCGTCGTTCAGGAGACAGGAGGTGTCCAAGTCATCCAGCGGGTATTCGACCTGGACACTTTTGTGCTGGATGTTTCCCTTGGAAAGTTGAACCACCGCCTCCACGTGCTGTGTTCCAGGAAACATATCAACAGGAATGATAGCGTCAACATGATAATGCCTGCTGAGTACAGACTGAAGATCACGGGCCAGGGATTCGGGATTGCATGAAATGTAAAGAAGCTTTTTGGGAGACATGGAGCAAACGGTATTCAGAAAGAGATCGGAACAGCCACTTCTCGGGGGATCCATGATGACCAGGTCGGGCAGGATGTTCTTTGCAGCGAGTCTGGCAATATAATTACCGGCATCCCCGGTATAAAATGCCGCATTTTTCACTTGATTGATCTCTGCGTTGATTTTTGCATCAGCGACCGCTTTTCCGTTGATTTCAACACCGATGATCTGTTTTGCACGATCAGATGCGCAGATGCCGATTGTCCCGGTTCCGCAGTAGGCATCCAGGATGGTTTCGGTGCCCGTGAGCTGGCACAGGTCAATGGCCGTGTTGTAAAGAATTTCTGTCTGTCGGCTGTTGACCTGATAAAACGACCGCGAAGAGATGCGGAATCGCTTGCCGCAAAGCAGATCTTCGATGTAGCCGGGGCCGTAAATGACTTTTTCCTGCGTTCCGAGAACGGCACTGGTCTGACGGGGATTGGCATTGAGCACGATCGTTGTGATATCGGGATGGAGTCTGAGCAGCTGTTCAACAAAACGTTCCTGCTGAGGATATTCCAGGGATGTGGTGACAAGGGTCACCATGACCTGGGAAGTTGTTTCACTGACACGAACGACAACGTGGCGCAGGAGTCCCCTGTGGGTATGCTCGTTATAAATGGACCATGGGAAAGAAGGAAGAAGGTCGACGATCGATGCAATGATCTGGTCGGCCTTTTCGTTTTCGATCAGGCAGTGCCGGACAGGAACAACATGATGGGTTCCTGCTGCATAAACACCGGAGACCGGTTTGCGGGCGCGGTCGAGCGCGAAGACAGCATGAACCTTATTGCGGTAATGCTTTGGATTTTCCATCCCGATGATAGGCTGAACACTGCCATAGGCAGAGAGCAGCGATTCCACCCATTCCTGCTTTTTGCGGAGCTGGGCAGAATAAGGCAGTTTCAGAAGCTGACATCCGCCACATGTTTCAGATTGCGGACAGCGAAACCAGATGCTTTTTCCGGATGTCTTGACCTGTTCTGTGCGATCTGCCATAACGATTCCTCCAGATGATGTGAAAAAGACCTTTCAAGAGTAGTCTCTGCCTATTGTACATGAATGCAGGCGGGGATGGAAAGGGGAGAAAAGAATAAAAAAAAAACGACCTGACAACCAGATCGTAACGGACCACCTCCAACCAGATTCGAACTGGTGTTTCCGCCTTGAGAGGGCGGCGTCCTAGGCCACTAGACAATGGAGGCAAAAGAGCTGGGGAGCCAGGACTTGAACCTGGACTGTACGAGTCAGAGTCGCATGTGCTGCCATTACACCATTCCCCAACATGCTGCAGTTCCTGACTGCGAGGTGCATTATAGCAAAGGCCGGCATTTGTGTCAAGCATTTTTTTTGCACAAATCCAAAGCGGGACAAGTGAAGTCGTGCATGCCGTAAAACCGTTGGGACGCAACCATAAGGGCAGGGGACTGGGGCGGATGGCCGCTCCAAAAGAAAAAAGGTCAAAAAAATACGCCCTGCAAATGCAGGGCGTATGAATCTGACTTAGTCGTTCAGAGACTTGAGATCGGTGGTCACTTTCGTGGCGGCAACCCATTCAGCAACTGCTGCGGAATAGGCTTCGTCTTCCTTGGTGCTCTGGACTTCGTTCTTGATGGTGTCATAGACAGTGCCTTCCAGGGCGACAGGACCTTCTTCAACGTCTCCGACATACTTGATGATGTAGTAGCCGTAGAGGTCGCTGGCGATCTTGTCGGAAGTATCGCCCACCTTTTCGAGTGCCATGGCGGCATTCACGAAGGCGGAATCAAATCCGGACATGTTCTCGCAAACAGCATAACCGGTTTCAGCAGTGCTTCCGCTCTGCATGCCGGGATCTTCGGTCTTTTCAGCCATCAGAGTATCCCAGTCAGCGCCGCCGGCGATTTCAGCCAGGATTTCATCAGCGCGGGCATCGATATTGACATAGGCCTTGGCCTTGGCTTCTGTCTGCATGGCGGTGTAGGCAGCCAGTTTCTCCTGAGCTTCCTTCAGAGCGCGGACATTGGCCTTCACGGCGTCGTCCAGATCAGCAGCGAGCGTATCGGTGGTCTCACAGGTGTACTCAGGCGCTGTGGTCACAGCAGGCTCTTCAGCGGGGAGATCGGAAGGAGTGGCTTCCGCCAGATCCGTGGCGGTTGCTTCTTCGGTCTCTTCAACCGTTTCGCCAGTCTCTTCGACGGCTGCTGTTTCAGCAGGCAGGTCGCTTTCGGCCTTTTCTTCCACAGCTTCGGTCAGAACAACTGTCACCTGGGCAAGCAGGGCATCCACATCTTCCACACCGTCGTCGGTCAGGGTCTTCTGGAGGGAGGAGATGGTGGTGTTCTGAGAAGAAATCTTGCTGCTCAGATCATCCATCAGGGCCTTGTCGTTGTCGTTGAACTTGGTGAGGATCTGCTTGACCAGACGGTATCCGGCAGGACGATAGTACACAACGGAACCGTTGTTGAAGGAAGAACCGTAAGCGCTCAGGCTGGTCTCATAATTTGTCTTGGCTTCTTCAACATGCTTGTCGAATTCGGCCTTGATTTCATCCTCGGAAACCGTGACATCCTTAACGGTGTCGGCACGGAGCAGTTCCTGAACCTTGGAAGCCTGAAGAGATTCCTTGGTCATTCCGAAGTAATTGGTGACGTCGGCGGTGATAGCCTTGTCCAGTTCCTCTTCGGAGAGCTCGCTGTCGCTGTACAGATAGCTCTTGATCATGTCATAGTAGGACTGCCAGAGATCGTCAACTTCCTTCTGATCTTCTTCGGAAAGCTGATCGAAACCGAGCTCCTTGGCTTTGGCTTCGACAACCGTCTGTTCGGTGAGCTGATCAATGACGTTCTTCTGAGCGTCCGCAATGATTTCAGCATTGGTGACGTCAATGCTCTGGCCATAGTACTGGCTGTAGTAGGACTGCATCTGTGCAAGATATGAATTAACAGCGCTCTGAATCTCACCCTTGGTGAATACTTTTTCACCGACGGTGAGAATCGGGGTTGCTGCATCAACTTCCAGATCTTTTTTTACGAGCGAGCAGCCTGAAAGTAACATCGCTACCACCAGCAGGCATGCAAGCAAAGCTCTCTTGTGCATAGTTCTCGTCTCCTATCTATATAATCAAATGGATACTTGCGGTATTATAGCGCACTGCTTCGTTTCACGCAAGCGGAAAAGGCGTCTGACCTGTAAAGGAATTGTGAATTTCAGGGAATTTCGGCGGTTTCAGTCCTTCAGAGAGACAGTGAAACCATAGCCGGCCAGATAGGAAATCAGCGCGTCAATGGATTTTCTCCCGGGGAAAACGGTCAGGGATTGAATCGGATTGTCGTCCATGGCGTCCTCAATGCTGGCATAGAGAAGAACATTGGCGATGGCGGAGGTGGACGCATCGTCCGCAGGCATGGCGACCTCGATCGAATAGGTCCCATCGTTGAGCATGGAAGCAGGCGAGGTCAGTGTTCCACTGTACGGAGCATAGAAGACCATCTGATGCGGATCCACGTTTTCAGGAAGCGTCAGGGTGATCCTTGCCGTCGGGTCTTCCACGAGGCACAGCTCAGAAGGCCCGAACACAAAGGGCAGGACAGAGGACGGATCGTCAAAGGAAAGCGGCACTGCATTGCCGGCATGAAGTGTCAGCTGTTCCGAAACGGGATACACAGGATTTGCGGCCAGGGCCGCAGCAGCCTCTTCGCCCGAGAGCAGGCGGAAGGAGTCAAGGAAGGCCGTTTCACTCTGTGAGAACGGGAGGGCAACGGTGAAAGAGAAAGTCAGTGTGTTTTCGCCTTCATGCAGGGAAATCGCATGGCCTGCCCAGTCACTTTTGCCGCCGAAAACAAAGACCGATGCATTTTCAGCCGTGTTCACGGTCAGGAGATTGACACCGGGTGTCGAATCCGTGCGGTACTCAAAGGCCAGGGCATCGCCTTCATGGGCACTGACCTGAACGGTCAGGGAGGAAATGGCACCGGACTCAAGCGGGGCTGTTGACTGCAGCACGAGACGATCGCCGTCCGTGGCAGTCTTCATGGGCCAGACAAATGGACTTTCGGGATTCCGGAAGGTGATGCCTTCGCCAAGCGCCTCGGCCAGCTTTTCCGGCGTTTCACTTTCCGCATCTGCGCGTCCGGACGGAAAACCGTTGAGCGGAACGGATTTTGTATAATAATCTGAAGTCATGTAGTCAAACAGATGGATGAAGTCGTCGGCCGAGGATCTTGCGCCGGCCTCTTCCAGGACGATCTGACCGAAGCGGTCGACTACAACCGTGACGGGAATGGCACTTGTGTCAAACTGAGCGGAGATGCCGGCCCCGGCATCAGAGCCGACAGAAAATGACAGACCGTTCTCTTCGGCATAGGACCGGAGTACATCCGTGGTATCATTGGGCTCCACGGAGAGGGCAAGTACGGCTACGGAATCCGCATACTGTTTGTAGGCCTCCTCCATGTAGGGAAACTCCATCTTGCAGGGCCCGCACCAGGACGCAAAGAAGTTGATGAGAACCATCTTTTTTTCCTGAAGAACTTCAGAGAGATGAAAGGAGCCATCCAGTGTCTGAACGGTAAAGTCCTGCATCTCGCGCGTTTCCGCTTCAGAGGACGGGCAGAAGAGACAGAACATCAGGACAAGAAGAGAAAGAATTCGTTTCATGGATTACCTCCGGCCGGATCAGAAAAGCTCATCCAGCTGATAATGATATTTGAGGAAACCATCAAGATTTCCGTATTCACTGACAGTGATTTCGGGAATCTGCAGCGTGCGCATGCAGGCAATCAGGATACAGATGCCATGGACAATAATGTCGGCACGGTTGGGCTGAAGGCCGGGGAGCAGTTTGCGCTCTTCAGGCGACATCGGAGCCAGAAGCGAAGCTTCCTTTTCGATCTGCTGACAGGTCAGTTTCGTCCCGTGCATGTGTGTCCTGTCTGTCCACGGCACGCCGTTGACCATGGCGGCCAGGGTGGTGAAGGTGCCGCCTGTGCCGTACCAGGCCGGGGCAGGAAGCAGAGCGGGAAGTGTGCTGAGCTTCTCTTCAAGAATCCGACTCGAGGCATCGATGACAGCCGTCATTTCCGGACAGGACTGGAGCGGGTAGAGACGGCTGAGCCGCACAGCGCCCATCTGACAGGAGAAGGAGGAGGAGAGGTTCACACCGTTTCCGATAATGATCTCTGTTGACCCGCCTCCGATATCAATGACTCCGCACTGACCTTTGCCGGATGCGCCGAAAAAGGACAGCTGAGCTTCAGACTCGCCGGGAAGAATCTGCAACTCGAGGCCGGAGGTCTGACGGATGAGAGCAGCGAAGACATCCGAGTTGGAAGCATCACGCGTTGCGCTTGTTGCGAATAACAGGGTTTCCTCAGCGCCGGCCTCCAGGGCAGACTTTGCCATGGCCGCGACCGAGTCCACGCTGGTTTTCATGGACTGCGGGCTCAGGCGGCGCTGCGCGTCGAGCCCGGCAAAGAGGCGTGTGCCTGCGCGTTCGCGCCGGACACGGTGGCCGATATGGTTTTCAATGTCTGCGACCAGCATTCTGACCGAATTGGAACCGATTCCGATGACAGCAACGCGCATAAGATGCCGCTTCCTTTCCAGGTGATTTCTTCAGAAAAAGCCCATGCAAAGCATGGGCCCCTGTTATTCGTTATCCAAGGCCTTCTGTTCCATCAGAATGTTCCATTCCTGCGGCGTGTAGTTGTCTAGCAGTTCTGCGTTCTCAATTTCAAAGCGGATTTCATCCGGACGCAGATAGAGCAGTTCTGATCTGGCGCGGCTCTCAATATAGGCTTTGGAGCCGACGGATTTGAGTTTATCTTCGAGCTTATCACGGTTGTCTTCACTCAGCGAGAGCTGATACTGAAGCTGGGAGCTGTTGTTCCTGGCGGTCTTCAGGCTGTTTGAATTCCACAGGAGGCCTGCAATAAAGGCGATGACGATGGCGGCAACGATCAGAAAAAACGCACTCCAGCGGACCGTTTCCGTCCTCCATCTCTTCCACATCACGGCATCCCTCCTTTTCAGACAACATAATATTCGATCAATGCAGGACATTTCCTGCAAACATGGTTTTTTTACGATTGGGCAACGCGCTCGATCAGGGTATCGAGTGTGGCAAACCACTTTGCATTGTGTTCGGTCTCCCACAGAATGGATTCGGCGAGCATGTAATAATATTCGGAAAGCCGGACATAATCCTGACGCCTGAGCGCGCCATCAATGGCCTCTTTCAGCGCAGCGGGATCCTGCATGTTCAGGGCGAGCGTTTCAAGGTTCAGCCGGCACGAATGCAGAAGGGTGGGAATATCCATATCGTATTCCTCCCGCTGCATGATTTCACTGAGTCGGCTGAGTTTTTCCAGCGCTTCCTCAGGCGGCAGCCCGCAGCCGTACTGCTCCATGAGCCAGAGCCAGCATTCGCACATGGTGTCCCAGTTATCCATGACGTGCCCGCCGGAGAGCACCACTTCACCCTTGTCCAGGGAGAAATCCTCGGATGCACGCTGGATGACCATAAGGGGCATGCCGCAGCGCTTGTGCAGGTCCAGCCATTCGTGGGACTGGAAAGGTTCAGCGGAATCATAGCGGAAGAGGGCTGTATACAGCCCGCAGGGACTCCTGGAGATCAGCAGGCGGCAGGTGCCGTCTGTGGCTTCACCGAACCGATGCCTGGATATCATGGAATACAGGAAGGTATCGTTGGCATCTCCGTCCTCGCGGGCCCGTTGCTGGATCTGGTCCGTGAGTTCTGCGAGTGTATAGGGTGGCCGGTCTTCCGGCAGTTCCAGGTACCCTGCATTGTCCAGAAGGACCATGGCGAGGCGAATCATATCCTGCTCGTTGCCGACCACGACAATGCGCTGGCGGTACAGGGTTGACATGGTATGCATCTCCTTTGACGGTAATCAGAACATGGAGATCTGGCTGGTTTCATCCAGACCCTCCAGCGTTCCGTGCTGGCGGAGCATTTCAATGATGCTGGCTCCGACGTGGCCGCGGTTCTGGAGGTCTTCAATGGATACGAAGGGCTGCTGATTGCGCGCGGCGACAATGGACTCTGCGACGGATTCGCCCAGCCCGACCAGGCTGGTGAAGGGACAGCGCAGATCCCCGCCTTCAATCTTGAATTTCCGGACATCGCTTTTGTAGAGGTCGACCGGAAGGAAGCGGATGCCGCGCATGTTCATTTCCAGAACCAGTTCCAGGGAAGTCTGCTGTTCTTTTTCCTTGGCAGAGGGCTTTTCAGCGTTGCGTATTTCACGGATTCTGGCCCGGCAGGTATCCGGGTCAATCAGCATGGTGCCTGCATCAAAGCCGTCACCGCGCACCGTGAAGTAGGAGCAGTAGTAGGCAGAGGGGAAGTGCAGTTTGTACCAGGCCACGCGCAGCGACATGGTCACGTAGGCAACAGCGTGCCCCTTGGGAAACATGTATTTGATCTTGCGGCATGAATCCATGAACCAGTCCGGCACGTTGTGATCCACCATTTCCTTTTCCATTTCCGGCTTGAGACCTTTGCCTTTGCGGACGCTTTCCATGGTGGTAAAGCTCATCTTGGGTGCACAGCCCATGTTGATCAGGTAGTTCATGATGTCGTCACGGCAGCAGACGCATTCAGAGAGCGTGGCGGTGCCGCTGGCGATCAGCTCCTGGGCATTTCCCAGCCAGACATCGGTACCGTGGGAGAGACCGGAAATACGGAGAAGTTCCTCCATGGTATCGGGCTGCGTTTCATCCAGCATGCCGCGCACGAATGCAGTGCCGAACTCGGGCACGCCATAGGTGCCGGTATTGCAGAGAATCTCATCCTCTGTCACACCGAGCGCATCCGGCGTATGGAAGAGAGAGCGGACACCCCAGTCATCCAGCGGAACATCCTTGAAGTTGATGCCGGTCAGTTCCTCGAGCATATGCATCATGGTCGGGTCATCATGGCCGAGACAGTCAAGCTTGACGAGAATGTCATGCATGGAGTTAAAGTCAAAGTGTGTGGTGGTAAAGTCGGACTCCAGGTCGTCGGCAGGGTGCTGAACCGCGGTGAACTGATAGATTTCATATTCCTTGGGCACAACGACCATGCCGCCGGGATGCTGACCGGTGGTGCGCTTGACGCCTGTACATCCGATGGCCAGACGGTCTTTTTCCGTGTTGCCGCACTGAATGCCGCGCTCCTCCATGTACCGGGAGACATAGCCGAAGGCTGTCTTGTCGGCGAGAGAGGAGATGGTGCCTGCACGGAACACATGGTCATGACCAAAGAGCTCTTCGACATAATGGTGAGCCTTGTTCTGGTATTCACCGGAGAAGTTCAGGTCGATATCAGGCACTTTGTCGCCTTCAAACCCGAGGAAGACCTCGAAAGGAATATCAAAGCCGTCCTTGACCAGAGGACGTCCGCAGATGGGACAGTTGCGGTCAGGCAGGTCCACGCCGACGTGATATTTGCTCTTGTCGACATCAAAGAAGCCGTGGTGGCAGTAGATGCAGCGGTAGTGGGGCGGAAGTGCGTTCACCTCCGTAATGCCGCACATGCGTGCCACAAGGGAGGAACCGACGGAACCACGGGAACCGACCAGATAGCCGTCTTCAAGGGACTTGGAGACCAGCTTTTCCGCGATATTGTAGAGCGTACAGTAGCCGTAGCCGACAATGGACTTGAGCTCTTTTTCCAGACGCTTGAGCACAATCTCGGGCAGCGGGTCGCCGTAAAGCTCCTTGGCGGTATTCCACGTCATGTTCTGGATGTTGTCAGCAGCATCCTCCCACACGGGCTGGAAGGTATCCTCATCCTTGGGATGCTTCGGGAAGAGCCGGAGCGGTTCCACCATGTCTGCAATTTTGTGCGGGTTGTCAATGACGACCTCGTGGCATTTCTCGGGTCCAAGATAGCTGAATTCCTCCAGCATCTCATCGGTCGTCTTGAAGTAGAGCGGCGGCTGATTGTCGCAGTCTTCAAACCCCATGCCGGCCTGAATAATGGCACGGTTGATGGCGTTGTGCGGATCCATGAAATGGACGTCGCCGGTGGCGACAACCGGGATGCCCAGTTCTTCGCCCAGGCGCACGATCTGCCGGTTCAGGTCCCGGAGCGCATTCTCATCGGGCACCTGCCCCTCGCGGATGAGAAAGGCATTGTTGCCGATGGGCTGGATTTCGAGGTAATCATAGAAGGAGGCCATTTCCTTGAGCTTGTCCCAGGGATCCTGGCGGAGCACAGCGCGGAACAGCTCTCCGGCTTCACAGGCACTGCCCAGAATCAGCCCCTCACGGTACTTCTGAATCATGCTGCGGGGCATGTGCGGGCGGCGGCGGAAATAGTCCAGGTGTGAAATGGAGACCAGGCGGTTGAGATTGACCAGCCCGGTCTGGCTTTTGGCCAGAAGAATGATGTGATAGCTCTCGCCGATGGCACCGCCCTTGAGCTGTTCATCCAGTTCATCCAGGTAATGCATGCCGTTTTCTTTGCATTCATCGTACATCCTGGCCAGGCAGTGTGCCGTCGCTGTGGCATCATGCACGGCGCGGTGGGCATTTTTGAGGCTGACGCCCAGGCGCTTGCAGAGCGTCCCGAGCTTATGGGTTTTCATGTCGGGGTAGAGCTTGCGCGCAAAGGCCAGCGTGTCCAGCACTGGCCCCTGCCATGTGAGCCCCAGACGCCGGAGCTCAGCCTGAAGAACCGCACTGTCAAAAGCGGCGTTATGGGCAGCGATCGGGGCGTCCCCGATGAATTCCATGAGCTTTGGAATCACGGTTTCAGCGCTTTCCTTGTCGGCAAGCATATTGTCCGTGATACCGGTGAGCTCGGACACTTTCGGCGGTATGGGCACATGCGGATTGATGAGAATCGACAGGGAATCCTCAATGGCACCGCGCACCAGGCGCACTGCACCGATTTCAATGGCGCGGCAGGTGCCGGTGTTCAGGCCGGTCGTCTCAAAATCCAGAACAATGATCGGTTCATCAAAAGGACGGTGTGACGCATCCCGCACGATGACCGGCTCGTCGATCAGGTAGCCTTCACAGCCGGGGATCAGCTTGATTTTTCCCTTCGCGGCCTTGAATGCGGCCGGGAAGGACTGCAGGACACCGTGGTCGGTAATGGCAATGGCCGGGTGCCCCCATTTGATGGCGCGCCCGATCAGGTCTTCGGCGGGAGACAGGGCATCGAGCGTAGACATGTTCGTATGCAGATGGAGTTCAATGCGCTTTTCAGCGGCATTGTCCTCGCGCTCGATTTTCTCCATGGGGACCAGGTCGCGCACCGAGATGGAGAGCTCGTGCGCGAAGTTGTCATACATGCATTCGCCGCGCAGTTTGACATTCATGCCGATCTGGATCTGTTTGACCTTCTCCATGACCGCATTCCGCTCTTCCTCAGTGATTGGATGCTCATCAAGATCAGCCTTCTGACGTCCGAAAGCGGACCGGCGGTAGCGCATGAAGACCTTGCAGAGAACCGAAGAGGTATAGTCTGTGACGGCAAAGGTGACAAGCAGCATTTCGCCGCCCTTGAGTTCCTTGGTTTCAAACTTGAAGATATCGCCCTGGACAACGACGAGCCCGCTTTCGGCATTGAGCCCTTTCATCTCCATGGGATGGTCTGCAATGGAGCGTCCCATGATCGGCTTGCCGATGGCGTTGTCGGTCATCTCAGGCACTGTCGGATCCCGCGGCTTTTCCGGCTCCTTCGGCGTGCGCGGACGCACGGGGCGGGGCTTGTCCTCACGGGGTTCCCGGGTGACCTTCTTTTCGGGGGGCACCGCATGATCCAGCTCATGGATGGTGTAGAGATGCTGTGAAATGGCCTCGTTTTCCTCGCGCAGCGCCTGGATTCTTTTCTCCTGGTCACCGGCGACCGCCAGATCGACACGGCATTCCTTGTCAAAGATATCCAGGATGGCACGGCCCAGACGCCCGCGGATGTTCTGCCGGGCCATGTAGTCCATGGAGAAGGAATCGGGAAACGTCAGGGTGATCAGGTTATTCTCGCTGACATGCCAGTCAATCTGGGAAATCCATGCCGAGGAGGCGGGGTAATTGCGACGGAGAAAGTCGACCAGCACCTGCTTGTAATCCTCAATATGCTCGAGGAAGGCTTCCTTCAGGGAAGGACTCTTGACGCGCAGGGCGAGGGGATGCGCAGGAAAGCACTCACGCAGTACGCGCTCCATGGTCAGGAACGCCTTCTCATCCACAAGCGTGCGGCTGTAGAAGGTAATATAGACCTTGTGCTCGGACTGAATGTACACCACCTGCGGGGGATCCAGCTGTCCCCGGAGTTCGGGGAGCTTCTGGTAGATCAGGGCAAGAAGGTCCTGGTAACTCATTTCGTCCCACCTGCCATACGCTCGGCCAGAGCGTGTGCTTCATCGATCAGAATCCTGGCGAGATCGCCCTCAATGCGCCGGGGTTCCTCACCCTTGATGAAGAGCGCACCGCAGCCGTCGCCGCCTGCAATGCCGATATCGGCTTCGCGCGCTTCACCGGGGCCGTTGACCACACAGCCCATGACCGCAATCTTCATGGGCACACGGATATCCTTTACGCCCGCTTCAACCTGTGCGGCAATCGCGGGCAGGTCGATGCGCGTGCGTCCGCAGGTTGGGCAGGACACGAGCTGGACACCGTTCTGGCGGATGTCCAGGGCACGCAGAATATCCCACGCTGCTTTCACTTCGGGGAGGGGATCACCGGTCAGGGAGACACGGATGGTATCGCCGATCCCGTCGGCCAGCAGGCTGCCGATGCCGATGGCACTCTTGATGGTGCCCTGACCGGGAAGACCGGCCTCGGTGACGCCGACGTGCAGGGGATAATCACAGATTTCACTTGCCAGACGATAGGCGGCAATGGTTTCACGGACACCGGAGGCTTTCATGGAAAGCACAATGTCGGTAAACCCGACCTTTTCGAGCATGCGGGCGTGGCGCATGGCGCTGTCCACCATGCCCTTGGGCGTGACGCCGCCGTCGCGGTCGAGAATATCTTTCTCCACAGATCCGGAATTGACGCCGATGCGGATCGGGATGTGATGGCGCTTGGCGCAGTCAGCGACAAGGCGCACATGCTCCTCACCGCCGATATTGCCCGGGTTGAGGCGGAGCTTGGCAATGCCGTTTTCAGCAGCGGCAATGGCCAGGCGGTAATTGAAATGAATATCCGCCACAAGCGGCACAGGGGAAGCGTCCACAAGCGTCCGGACAGCTTTTGCACATTCCTCGTCGTACACAGAGACGCGCACAAGATCACAGCCGGCCTCGGCAAGCGCACGGATCTGCGCGGAGGTCGCCTGTGTATCACGGGTATCGGTATTGGTCATGGACTGAACAAGAACCGGGTTTCCACCGCCGAGTTTCAGCGGTCCGACTTGTACGGTTTTCGTCATAATTGCCTCCAGAGAGCATCAGCAGGGTTAACGGATCAGATTCATGATATCACGGTAGGTAAAGAAAATCATCAGGCTGAAGAGAAGTACGAAACCGGCCAGGTGCACAACCGCTTCCTTTTCGGGCGGGATCGGCTTGCGCCGGATGACTTCGAGCACCTGGAACAGGAAGCGGGAACCATCCAGTCCGGGAATGGGGAGCAGGTTCATGATGCCCAGATTGATGGAGATCAGGATCAGAAGATTGATAAAAGCATCTATGCCGCCGGTGCGGACTTCGGAGCTGACCATGCTGACAATGCCGACCGGACCGCTGGTCTGGTCGAGGCCTTCCCCGCGGGTGACAAGATTTTTGAGCGCAGTGACCATAGCCGTGCCTGCATATGTGCAGTTGCTCCATGCGATGGAAGCAGCCTGAACGAGTGTGGCGGGACGGGTGATCACGTGCACTCTGCCGTCAGCACCGACGGTCGTGCGCGTAGATGTGCTCACCGAAATGCCGAACCGATAGCGGTCGAGCTCCTCATCATAGAAGGGCGTCAGAGACAGCTGCAGGTTTTCGCTGCCCCGGATCACGGAGAGCTGCAGGGGACTGCTGCCTTCCTGATAGCCGGAAATAGCCTCTGTAAAGGTCTCGAGTGAGGTGTCCACCAGATTGACGCCATCGATTTCGATGACCTGATCACCGGCAGTCAGTCCGGCAGCCATGGCAGGGCTGCCTTCTTCAACGGAGGCGATCACGGGCACCGTGGAAGCGGTGCCGCCGATCCAGATGTAGAAGAAGAGCACGGCGAAGGCCAGAAGAAAATTCATGCCGGGTCCCATCAGGACCGTAATCATGCGCTTCCAGACCGCCTGCTTGGCAAAGGCACGCGGATCGGCAAGCGACTGTTCATCTGTTGTGTCCTCACCGTAGAATGCACAGTATCCGCCCATGGGAATCACGCGGATGGAAAACTCCGTTCCGCTTTTGGCAGTCCGGTGAAACAGCTGCGGACCAAAGCCGATGGAATACTCGCGCACCGCAATGCCGCAGGCGCGCGCTGCAAGAAAATGGCCAAGCTCGTGCATGGTAATGAGAATACCCAGCAGAAGGATGGCAGCGAGAATAGAGAGCATATCAGAATCCTTTCGCGATGATTTCCGTGGCCCGGACCCGGGCAAGCCGATCGGCTTCAAAAATATCTGGAAGCGTATCGGCAGGGAGCGTTCCGAGGGAGGAAAGCGTTTCTTCGACTGTGCGGGTGATGCCGCCGAAGGGGATGCGGCCTTCCCGGAAGGCGCTGTTGGCGATCTCATTGGCTCCATTGAGCACCGTGCAGGCAGCACCGCCTGCATCCAGGCATTCCCCGGCAATGCGCAGGGCCGGGAAGCGCACGGGATCGCCTTTTTCAAAGGTCAGGTCATGGAGAGAGAAGAGGTCCAGCGGCTGTGTGCCGGTTTCAATCCGCTTCGGATAGGCCATGGCATAGGCGATCGGGACGCGCATGTCCGGCACGCCGAGCTGGGCAATGACCGCCCCATCCCGGAATTCAACGGCCGAATGAATGACGGATTGGGGATGCACAACCACCTGGATCTGTTCATGCGGCATATCAAACAGCCAGTGGGCTTCAATGATTTCAAGAGCTTTATTGAACATGCTGGCCGAGTCAATGGTGATCTTGGCGCCCATGCTCCAGTTGGGATGGTGGAGGGCTTCTGCGACCGTGGCCTGCTCGATTTTTTCACGCGTCCAGGTGCGGAAAGGACCGCCTGACGCAGTGAGCAGAATCCGGACGGGCGTGTTCCCGCCTGCACCCTGCAGGCACTGGAAAATGGCACTGTGCTCTGAATCGACGGGCAGCAGCATGTGTCCGGACTCCCGCGCGGCATCCATGACCAGATGACCGCCGGTGACCAGGGCTTCCTTGTTGGCCAGCAGCACCTGGCGTCCCGCATGAATCGCATCCATGACACTCTGAAGGCCGGCAATGCCGACAATGGAGACCAGGACCTGGTCTGCCTCGACTTCCGCTGCTGCAATGTGAAGGGCTTCCGTGCCCATTTCAAAACGGCAGAAGGAGAGATCGGAAGGAATTTCAGAGCGCGGGATGGGCTGAACCAGACCGGCCATCTTTGGCCGGAACGTGCGAACCTGTTCAAAGAGCTGCTCGGCATGAGAGTAGGCAGTCAGTGCGGACACCTCATACAGGTCCGGATGCTGACGGACCAGATCCAGCGCCTGGGTGCCGATGGAGCCCGTGGAACCGAGAATGGAAATGCGTTTCATAGAGAATCCCTCTTTGTCTGTTAAAAGCGCTCAGCCGCGGATGGAGAGGTAGACATAGATGACAATGGCCATGAACAGCAGTGAATCCAGCCGGTCCATCATGCCGCCGTGTCCGGGGAAGAGATTGGAGAAGTCCTTGATATTGCAGTGCCGCTTGATCAGTGAGGCGAAAAGATCGCCGAGCTGGGAAGCGATGCCGCCGAACAAGCCGATGAGCAGGCAGACCCACCAGGCGGGAAGATGCGGCTGGGTCGTCGGTGCGCAGATCAGGAAGGCCAGAAGCCAGACAATCATGGCCCCGGCAACCGACCCGATGAGGCCGCCGACTGCACCTGAAATGGTTTTATTCGGACTGACAGCCGGACAGAGCTTCGGACCGCCGAAATGGCTGCCGACAAAGTAGGCAAAGGTATCACCCAGAACAGGGACAACAATGAGCAGAGCGATGAGTGTGCGCTGCACAGAGAGGGGCTGGATGTGGGAAAGCGATACAATGCACAATCCGGGGAGCAGCACAGAGAAGAGGGGAACCAGGCTCATCAGACCGTCTTCGAGATGCGGATCCTTGCGGAAAATGACCAGCGCGATGGTCAGAAGACAGGTGACCATAAGGATCGGCGAAAACACCGGACGCTTGAGGATCGCGGCCATGGGAATGCAGATGATCATGGCGACCCAGGTAGGCCATGCAATCGGCCGGTGTCCGGCAACGGAAAGTGCATGGTATTCCTCCCGGAGTGCGACAATAAAGCAGAGCATCGCCCCGACAGCGAACACGGTTCCGCCAAAATAAAGCACAAGGACACCGAAGACGACCATAAAGGAGGCCGTAATCAGACGCTGAACCATGGCAGTCACCCCTTCTGTGAAATGGTAAAGAGAGCATAGTCTCCGTACATGAACTCAGTATGATTTACAGGCGCTTGCCGAACCTGCGTTCACGCCCGCCGAAATCCAGCAGCGTCTCATCATAGTCCCTGACGGAGAAATCCGGCCAGAGCGTTTTCGGGAAGACGAACTCGGCATACGCACACTGGAAGAGCAGGAAATTGCTCAGACGCATTTCACCGCTTGTGCGGATGAGCAGATCCACATCCGGCTGACCGCGGGTGTAGAGATGATCGGCGATCATCTGCTCATTGATCAGCGCAGGATCGAGCATTCCGCCGGCCACCTGGTCAGCAAGTTCACGCGCGGCCCGGGCGATTTCATCCCGTCCGCCGTAATTGATGGCAATATTCAGATGCAGTCCGGTGTTTCCAGCGGTCCGCTCCTCCGCCTCGATCAGGGTCAGGCGCTGCTTTTCAGGAAGGCGGGACTTGTCGCCGAGAATGAGGATATGCACATTCTTGGCATCAAGTTCATCGATCTCAGAGGCAAAGAAATCGAGGATCAGCTGCATGAGGGCGTCGACTTCTTCCTGCGGTCTGGACCAGTTCTCCGTGGAAAAGGCATACAGCGAGAGGGCGTGGATGCCCAGGTCATCCGTATGCCGGATGATTTCGCGCAGATTCTCTGTGCCCTGACGATGGCCCCTGGAGACGGAAAGACGATGCCGCTTGGCCCAGCGCCCATTGCCGTCCATGATGATGGCGACGTGCTGGGGGAGGCGCTTGAAATCCCTGGCGCTCATACCGGCTGTGCTTTTCTTTGACGGAATAAAGCGCTCTTTCTCCTTCGGCGCGAAAAACTTCTTGACTGTATCCTTGAACATGATGATCTCCTGCTTTCAGTCGCGAGTGAAAAATGCACAGGTCCCTCAGCGGGAACCTGCGCATTCAGAGGCATTCTTCATGGGCATCCCGTCCAGAAAAGCTGCAGAAACAATACCGTTCCCGTCCGCACGAACAACGCGAAGCGTTCCGGCTTCACGTCCATGCGGATCTGAAGTGACTGTGACGGGGAGCGTCAGGCCGGCTTCATGGAGGCGGGCTTCAGCCATGGACAAAGGAAGTCCCAGCAGTGATGAGAAATCAAAGGACATCAGACTTCCATGATCTCCTTCTCTTTTGCAGCGCAGACTTCGTCGACTTCCTTGATGGCCTTGTCGGTCAGCTTCTGAATATCTTCTTCAGCCTTGCGCTCGTCATCTTCGGTAATCTCAGAATTCTTCTTCAGCTTCTTGAACTGCTCAATGGCATCGCGGCGGATGGAACGAATGGCCACCTTGGTGTCTTCTGCACCCTTGCGGGCCACCTTGGTCAGTTCCTTGCGGCGCTCTTCGTTCGTGGGCGGGAAGACCAGACGAATGACTTTGCCGTCATTCTGGGGATTGATGCCCAGATCGCTCTTCTGGATGGCCTTCTCAATGGCGGGAATCATTTTTGCTTCCCAGGGATTGATGAGCAGCAGACGTGCTTCCGGAGAGGAAACGCCGCCGACCTGAGGAATCGGCGTGGGGGTTCCATAGTAATCGACCATGATGCGGTCAAGCATCTGGGGATTGGCGCGACCTGCGCGCAGCGCAATCATCTCGCGCTGATAGACTTCACGGGATTTGCCCATCTTCTCCTTGGCCTGATTCATAATTTCGTTGACAGTCATAGGCTTTGCCCTCCTTCGGTTTTATCCGGCGATGCCGGCAAATTTCAAATGTGAGGATATTGTACCGTTTTTTCCATCAGATGGCAAGTAGTTCAGTCACTGCCCGAAACAGAGTCGTCAGGGATGAACAACCGTTCCCATGGGATCTCCCTCAAGGACACGGACGAGATTTCTGGGATCATCCAGTCCGAACACGCGCACAACCGGCACCTTGTTGTCAAGGCAGAGCTGGAAGGCAGCGGCATCCATGACTTTCAGGTTCTGATCGAGTGCATCACGATAGGTGATGTCCCGGATGAGTTTGGCATTCGGATCCTTCATGGGATCGGCGGTATAGACGCCGTCGATGTTTTTGGCCATCAGAATGGCATCCACCTGCATCTCAATGGCGCGCAGGGCGACAGCGGTGTCGGTGGAGAAGAAGGGATTGCCGGAGCCGGCGGCAAAGAGGACGACACGGCCTTCCTTCAGATACTTCCGTGCGGTCATGGTATTGAAAGGTTCACAGAAACGGTTCATATCCACGGCGCTCATGACCACCGCGTCGAGACCGACCTGACGGAGCGCATCGGCGACACACAGGCAGTTGATCACCGTGCCCAGCATGCCCATCTGGTCGGCTGTGACAGCGTCCATGTTGGCGCTCGGGCCCTGACGTCCGCGCCAGATATTGCCTGCGCCGATCACGATGCCGATTTCAGGCGTAACTTCATGCATGTCCCGGATGATGCCGGCCATCTGCTGGATTTTGGCAAAATCGAAAAGGTCGTTCCCGGACTTGAGTGCTTCTCCCGACAGCTTGAGCATGACACGTTTGTAAACTGACATGGTATCCCTCCGATTTTTTTCTAAAAAAACGGGGACTGCACATACATACAGTCCCCGAAGTTCGCTTGATTAAGCCTTCTGCATAGCAGCGATTTCAGCAGCAAGGTTATCCTTGCGCTTCTCGATGCCTTCGCCTCTTTCAAAGCGGGCAAAACGCACGACGTCGAGGGGTGCGCCTGCGGCTTTGCTGACCTCAGCCATGAGACCCTTGATGCTCTTGTCAGGATCCTTGACGAACTGCTGGTCAAGCAGGCAGACTTCCTTGTAATACTTTTCGATCTGGCCGTCAACAATGCGGTCAACGATCTTTTCAGGCTTGCCGGCTTCAAGAGCCTTGGCGCGCTGAATCTCGCGTTCCTTTTCAAGCTTTTCGGAGTCCACTTCTTCACGGCGGACAGCCTCGGGCTTGGCAGCAGCGATCTGCAGACACAGATCATGAGCAAACTGCTTCACGTCTTCGTTGTTCTTGCCTTCTTCGCTGGTGGCGACTTCAACCAGAACGCCGACCTTGCCGCCCATGTGAATGTAGGTGGCAACGACGCCTTCGGTCTGGAAACGGGCAAAGCGGCGGACGGAGATCTTCTCACCGATAGCAACGGTAGCCTCGGAAACGAGGTCGGAGATGGTCTTGGTCTCGTCGTCAACGAACTTCTGGTTCATCAGCTCATCCACGTCGGCAGGATTGGCCTTGGCGATGTGCTTGGCAACGTTGTTGGCGAAAGCAGCAAAGTTGTCGGTCTTGGCAACGAAGTCGGTCTCGCAGTTGACTTCCACGATGACACCGGTGCATCCGCAGGGGGTCACATACTGGGCGACAACGCCTTCAGCAGCAACACGGCTGGCCTTCTTGGCGGCCTGAGCCAGTCCCTTTTCACGGAGCCAGTCAATTGCCTTGTCCATATCACCATCAGCGGCGAGGAGAGCCTTTTTGCAGTCCATCATGCCGGCATTGGTGCGCTCGCGGAGTTCTTTTACCATTGCAGCTGTTACAGCGGCCATGTGAATCATCCTTTCCGGTTGTTGTTTGGATTATGCTTCGACGGGGGTCTCGACAGCTTCTGCGGTGTCAGGCTCAGACTGTTCGCCCTGCTTGCCTTCGAGGACAGCGTCAGCCATCTTGCCGGCGATCAGCTTGACAGCGCGGATAGCGTCGTCGTTGCCGGGAATGACATAATCGATTTCGTCAGGATCGCAGTTGGTGTCAACGATAGCGACGATCGGGATGTTGAGCTTGCGGGCTTCGGTCACGGCGATGTGTTCCTTGCGGGGATCGACGACGAACAGAGCGCCAGGCAGCTTCTTCATTTCGCGGATACCGCCGAGGTTGGCTTCGAGCTTTTCACGCTCGTTGTTGAGCTTGGCGACTTCCTTCTTGGGCAGCACGTCGAACTGGCCATTCTCTTCCATCTTGTCGATGGCGTTGAGGCGTTCGATACGGGTGCGGATGGTGCGGAAGTTGGTGAGCATGCCGCCGAGCCAGCGGTTGTTCACATAGTACATGTTGCAGCGCTTGGCTTCGGATTCGATGGACTCCTGGGCCTGCTTCTTGGTGCCGACAAACAGAACGGTCTTGCCTTCCATGGCGACATCGCGAACGAATGCATAAGCTTCGTCAACCTTCTTGACGGTCTTCTGCAGGTCGATGATGTAGATACCGTTGCGTTCGGTGAAGATGTACTGAGCCATCTTCGGGTTCCAGCGGCGGGTCTGGTGACCAAAGTGGACACCGGCTTCCAGCAGCTGCTTCATGGAAATAACTGCCATAGGGAATTCCTCCTTGTTTTTCCACCCTTTCTTCCATGGCGGTGAGCCGCCACTGTCCGTGGCACAAGCATCCGCGGAAAAAAGGTGCGTATTCGGATGGGGATTATAGCATGCCATGTGGGAAAAAGCAAGCACAACTTCGCACGTTTCGCGGAGGTGATTCAGCATCTGAACGGAGCCATATAATATAATGAAAAACGGATAGAAACATGTTGAATCAGGAACCGACATGGGCCGGTTTGAACAGGCGTGCATGATCGAATAGGAAGAGTGCCTCCACTTGACAGCGGAAAATGTCCGTCTATACTGCTGAGGAGAAGATGAAATTTTGCCCGGAAGGCTGTTTCCGGGCCGAGCAGGTGCAGTGCCATGAAAAATGTGACGATTTATGATCTTGCCAAGGAAGCCGGGGTTTCTCCTGCGACCGTGAGCCGGATTCTCACAGGTTCTACCAATGTCAGCGAAGAAAAACGCCAGAAGGTGCGGCAGCTGATTGAAAAATATGATTTTGTTCCCAACGCGATGGCCAGAGGTCTGACTGTTTCCTCGTCCAGGACAATCGGCATCCTCGTTCCGGATGCCATGAATCCCTATTATAATACCGTGTTTTCCTATTGCTGCAATGAAGCCTATGCAAGAGGCTATTCCATGATGCTGCTCAATACATTCTCTGACACCGTCCGGGAAAACGAAGGATTTGCCAAACTGATCGAACAGCGCGTGGATGCTGTCATTGTGTGCGGCGGGAGAGTCGATCTGGCTGAAATGAGCAGGGAAGTTGAGGAAGACATGAAAGTGTCGGACCCCAGGTGCCGTGTTGTGATTGCTTCCTATAGTGATTTCCCGTTTACGGCAGGGATCTGCATTGACCACCGGCAGTGCATGGATCTGGCGGTGGATCATCTGATGGCCCTTGGGCACAGGGAAATCGGCTTTGTCTTTGCAGGCACGCAATATATTGGTACAAAGTGGAAACTGGAGAGGCTGCGCGAGAAGCTGGATGCGCTTGGACTTCCGTTCAGGGATGAATGGATGATTGAATGTGATACCTATCGTCTCGGAGGCGGAAAGGATGCGGCCGCCAGGCTGGCAGCGCTGTCCCATCGCCCGACAGCCGTGATCGCACTCAATGACGTGCTGGCTGCAGGTGTTCTGCGGGGGTTCCGGGAAGCGCAGATCAATGTACCCGGTGACATTTCTGTGATCAGCTTTGATAATTCCTCAATCGCAACCCTGCTGACGCCGGAACTGACATCAGTGGGGTACGACTATGAACTCTTCGGAAAGATGCTGGTGGATTATGCAGTGGGAGAGCATGCAGGCGAAAACGGCGTCAATGTGATGATTCCGGGTACTCTTGTGGTCAGGGAATCGACAGCATGTCCGGGAAGAAGCTGACGTGTGACAGACTGGGAACAAATTGCCCAGAAAACACAAACCATGCTTGACAGATGAAAAATGGTATGTTATAGTTGATCCCGGTTAGTTGAAGAAAGAGATTTGAACAGTCTCTTTTTCGTTGATTCGTTTTGAAACCGGTTTCACACTTTTTCACGCAGACATCATGAAACCGGTTTCAAGCCATTCGGACCGGGCTGAGCCCGGCACCTGCAGGGGGATGAAACTATGCGTGAACGTTTTAATCTTGGCTGGCTCTTTCATTATGGGGATGAGCCCGGAGCGGACTTCATGGGATGGGACGACAGTGCCTGGGAGCGTGTGACGCTTCCTCATGACTGGGCTGTGTCGTTTCCTTTTGACCGGAAACATGCCAGCGGAACGGGTTATCTTCCGGGCGGCACGGCATGGTACCGCAAGCATTTCATTCTGACAGCGGAAGAAGCGGCCCAGCAGACAGATATTCTGTTTGAGGGCATTTACAAGCATGCGAAGATTTTCGTCAACAGTCATTACCTCGGCCAGCATGCTTACGGCTACACCAGTTTCTCTGTGGATGTGACGCCCTACATCCGTGAAGGCGAGAATGTCGTCTGTGTCCGGGTGGAACATGAGGACGTGGCCGATTCAAGATGGTACACCGGCAGCGGCATTGACCGTCAGGTGTGGCTGAGAAGGCGGCCGGTCGCCGGCTTCCGGAGAGACAGTCTGTTTATCTCGACAAAGGAAGCGGATGCATCCAGGGCAGTTCTTCAGATTTCATATGAGACGGAAGCACTGGAAGGCACGGTTTCCGTCACCGCAGCAGGACAGACGGTTTCAGGCCCCTGCGGGAAGCAGACCCTGGAGATGGAAGTGCCGTCTCCGGCCCTGTGGTCCCCTGAGACCCCCAGCCTGTATTGTGCAGAATTCGTGTACAGCGGCGAGGCAGGCGAGGAGAAGGAATGCGTCACCTTTGGTATCCGGACCATCTGTTTTGACGGTGATCAGGGTTTCTTCCTCAATGGAAAGAACATGAAGATCAAGGGCGTCTGTGTGCACCATGACGCAGGCTGCCTTGGCGCGGCTGTGCCGAGAAATGTATGGAAGAAACGTCTCGAGACGCTCAGAGAATGCGGATGCAATGCGATCCGCACGGCGCACAATCCTCCGGACCCGAATCTGCTGGATCTGTGCGACGAAATGGGCTTCCTGGTGATGGACGAAGCATTCGATGAATGGGAAGGCACAAAGAACAAGTGGTGGCAGGGCCACAATGTCTATCCGCCGAAGCATTTTGGATACGCAGAGGATTTCCCGGAATGGCACCGCCGTGATCTGGAAAGCATGGTGCTGCGTGACCGGAATCATCCGAGCATTATCATGTGGTCGATCGGCAACGAAATCGACTATCCCAACGATCCGTATGTCACCCCGCTGTTTGAAGAAGTGCTGGGCAACAATGACGCCGGCAAGCCTTCTCAGGAAAGAAAGTATGACAAGAGGAAGCCGGACGCTTCCAGACTGCCGGTGGTGGCCAGAGAACTGGTTGGCATTGTCCACTCCCTGGATACGACACGCCCTGTGACGAGCGCGATGTCGTTCCCGGAACTGTCCAATCAGACCGGGCTTGCCGATGAGCTGGATCTCTCCGGATACAACTATCGTGAATACTTCTATGAGCAGGATCATGAGAAATATCCGGGACGTGTGATTCTCGGATCTGAAAACAGCCATCAGGCATCCTGCTGGTATGCCGTGACGGATCATGATTATATTGCCGGTCAGTTCCTCTGGACGGGCATCGACTTCCTGGGCGAATGCAAAGGGTGGCCGGTGCGCATTTCCCAGGCAGGTCTTCTGAAACTGACGGGTGCGCCGAAACCCCTGTACTATCAGCGCAAGGCGCTTTGGACGGATGAGCCGTTTGTCCGCCTTGCAGCCGGAAGCGGTGAGGAAATGCGCCGCGGCCTGCCGGAACTGCATTTTGCCTGGGAAGGTGCAGCAGGCGAAACGCTGAAGGTATATGCTTTCACCAATCAGCCGGAGGCAGAACTGTTCCTGAACGGGAAGAGCCTTGGAAAACAGGTGCTCAAGCGTGAAGATGACTGCTGTGCCGTCTGGGACGTCCCGTTCGAAGCGGGCGAACTGGTGGTAAAGGCGGGCGAAGCTGAGGACTGTCTGGTGACAGCCGGCGAATCGGCAGCCCTGATGATGATTGCCAAGAGGGATCCGGAAGCGGCTGAAGGCGAGGAAGTCGTCATGGTCCAGATCTCTGTTCTTGATGGCGAAGGCAACCGGTGTGCAGCAGGCCATGAGGAAGTTCATGTTCAGGTTGCTGGCCAGGCGGAGCTTCTGGGGCTTGAGAACGGAAAGCCGGATGATCTGACTCCTTACCGCGCATCTTACCGCAGCGCGTATGACGGAGAACTGACAGCCTATGTCCGTGTACTGAAAGGAGCGGAAAATGTCAGGATCTTCGCATGGACGGAAAGCGGACTTGCCGGCGAGGTCGAACTGTAAGGTAACCATGAGTGCAGGCGGTCCGTGCGAAACAGGGGATCGAGGTTAGGATGCGTCCCGGCGTTGCAATACCGCATTGACATGCCTATGGAATGATGCTAGAATAAATGCATCATTTTCACTGTTTTAATACCAGTTTGGATATCTTTGCTGCATTTTTCATTATGAACCGTTGGGAGGCGTAGTATGACCACTATCAACCCGAAAAAGGCGGCGCCGTACAGTGTTCAGGGATCCCTGAGAAAGAAAATCTGGAATTCCAAGACACTGATTCTGATGTGCGTTCCTGCCATCATCTACTTCATCGCATTCAGCTATGCACCTCTGCCCGGCATCTATGTTGCATTTGTCAACTACAACTACCGCAAGGGCATTTTCGGCAGCCCGTTTGTCGGACTGAAGAACTTCGAGTTCGTGGCCAATTCAGGCAAGCTCTGGATGCTGACCAAGAATACGATTCTGTTCAACCTGGCCTTCATTGTGCTGGACAACCTGCTGGCTGTCATTGTCGCCATCCTGCTCAAGGAAATCCAGTCCAAGGCCTTCCGCAAGGTATCCCAGACCATGATGTTCCTGCCGTACTTCATTTCCCAGGTTCTGGTGGGACTTCTTGTGTATTCCCTGCTGAACTCCGATACCGGCTACCTGAACGTAGTCCGCGGTGCACTCGGTCTGGAGCCCCTGAAGCTCTATAAGACAGGTGATCCGTGGCCGCTGATTATCATTCTGGTGCATCTGTGGCAGAAGACTGGCTACAATTCGGTTGTGTATTTTGCCGCAATCATGGGTATTGATGCTGCTGTCATTGAAGCGTCCATGATCGACGGTGCCAATGCATGGCAGAAGATCCGCTACATTATCCTGCCTTCTCTCAAGCCGACGATTGTTATTCTCCTTCTGTTCGCTCTGGGCGGCATTGTCAAGGGTGACTTCGGCCTCTTCTGGAACCTGGTCGGCAGAAATCCGATCCTGTATCAGAAAGTCGACATTATCGAAATGTTTGTCTATCGTGCGACCATTTCCGACTTTAACTTCTCCACGGCTTCTGCGGTGGGTCTGTATCAGTCTCTGATTGGCTTCATCATGGTCATTACAGTCAATGCCGTGGTGAAGAAGATTGAGCCTGACTACTCTCTGTTCTGATGGAGGTGCACCATGGCAAAAAAACAAGATGATATGCTTGACAGCGTATCCAAGGTGAAACTGACCGGGTCAGACTATGTTATCCGCGGCATCGGCTATGTCTTTATCAGTCTGTTCGCAATTGCAAGCATTTTCCCGTTCCTGATCATTCTGGGCACTTCCTTTGAGACAGAGGAAAACATCATTGCCAAAGGCGTTACGCTGATTCCGAGAAACTTTACGACGGCAGCCTACGATCTGGTCATCAAGGGCGGAACGATCTGGGCTTCCTACGGACTGACCATCATCCTGACCGTGACCGGTACCCTGATTGGCCTGTTCATCTGCTCCATGACGGGTTACGCCCTTCAGAGAAGGGACTTCCCCTTCCGCAACGGCATCTCATTCTTCGTCTATTTCACCAGCCTCTTCCAGGCCGGCCTTGCTCCGTACTACCTGCTCATGACGCAGGGCTATCACCTGAACAACAGCTACTGGGCCGTGCTCCTGCCGCTGATGGTTTCTTCCTGGCTGATCATCCTGATGAAGAACTTTGCCAAGTCTGTGCCGCATGAACTGACCGAGTCCGGTAAGATCGACGGCGCAGGAGACTTCAAGATCTTTGTTTCCATCGTTCTCCCCATGCTCAAGCCTGGTCTTGCCACGGTTGGCCTGTTCCTGGCTCTGGGCTACTGGAATGAATGGTATCAGTCTTCTCTGTTCCTGCAGAACATGACGGTTCTGCCGCTGCAGTACAGACTCTACAAGATTGTCAACGAGGCTTCGTCCCTGAAGAACTCGGTTGCGAGCCAGTATGTTGACGTCAGCAACCTTCCCTCTGAATCCCTGAAGATGGCAACGGCCATGATGACCACCGGCCCGATCATCTTCCTGTATCCCTTTGTCCAGCGCTACTTCATCGGCGGCATTACCGTTGGTGCAGTCAAGGGCTGATCTTCATTCGGTTCTCACCGCGCATGCGGTTCAGAATATGTGAGGGAAAATCCCTTACAAAAAAACAAGGAGGAAAAAACCATGAAATAGTTCCTAGCTCTTCTCATGGCCGCTGTGATGGTCCTGAGCATCTGCTCCGCAGCTCTCGCAGAAGAAATTTCTGTGGAAAATGCGAAAGATGTCTGGGCCGAGAAGTGGGCCGACGTTGACACCTCCAAGCATGTTGTGATCAATTACATGACCACCGGCGATGCTCCCACCACGGGCGCAAACGCTGAAATGCTGGCTGAACTCAACAAGATCCTGACCGACAGGGTCAATGCTGAGCTCAATATCGTCTGGATCTCCTGGACCGATTATCTGGCCAACTACAACCTGAGAATCGCTTCCATGGACGGCTCCATCGACCTGATCGGTTCTTCCACCGACTGGCTGGATGCATGGCCCAACGCCAAGCGCGGCGGCTTCCTCGAACTGTCTGAGGATATGCTTGCCAAGTATGCTCCTGTGACCTGGGCAACTGTTCCGAAGGAGCACTGGGATGTCTGCACCTATGACGGCAACATCTTCTTCATTCCTGAAGACAACTATTCCCAGTGGACCAACCATGGTTTCGCCTATCGTCTGGACTGGGCTCATGAAGCCGGTCTGGCTGACGGTGTGAAGACCTGGGCTGACATGACGACTTATCTCAAGTATGTCAAGGCCACCTATGGCGACAAGCTGATCGCTCTGTGGGATACCGACGGCACGGCTTATCCGGCCAGCGGCTACATCTGCTCCTTTGTGAAGTGGCGTGCAATCGACGGTCTGGCCAGCGGCGCTCTGTGGGGCGGCTATCTGGACGATCCGTACACCATCAACTGCCTGTACCTGGCTGAAACCGACAAGCTGGTTGAATATGCCAAGCTGGCCAAGGAATGGGACGAACTCGGCGTATGGCCGACTGACGTTCTGTCCAACACCGGTGCTGACAACCGTATGGAATTCCGTCAGGGCAAGGTTGCTCTTGAACAGCATCACACCCAGACCTGGACCGGTCTCGTTTCTCCGAAGTCCAGCACGGATAACACCATGTACCTCGAAGACGAAGATGCCGATGTCGGTTTCTTCTACTGGGGCGAGGAAGCCGGTTATGTGACCCGCGACCTCGTGACCCATGGTGTGGCTGCCGTTTCCGCAGCTTCTGCAAATCCTGAGCGCACCCTGATGGTCTATGACCTTCTGCGCAACGACCGCGATTGCTATGATCTGTTCAACTATGGTCTGAAGGACCGCAGCTATGCGATCGACGAGAACGGCTATCGCTATACTCCCGACTCCTATGTTGCCGATAAGGACAGCATTTCCACCAACTGGTGGTGGGGCCGCAATGACGATCTGGAAATCCCGAGCGCAGCCATGAACTGGGATGCCATCAATGCTCTGTATGACGAGTATGACAAGATCGCCGTGATGTATCCTTATGAAGCGTTTGTGTTTGACAACAGCAATGTTCAGTCTTACATCAACCAGTGCAACGAAGTGTACTCCACCTACATGAAGTACATCTGCTTCGGCCAGTATTCCGGTACTGCTGAAGAAATCGTCGCTGAATTCCAGGCTGCCCTCAAGGCTGCCGGCTGTGACGAAGTCACCGCTGAACTTCAGAGACAGATCGACGCTACTTACAAGAAGTAATCGTCGGACAAACCGTTGTCTGCCGGGGTGCCGCTGTGCGGCATCCCGGTTTTTTCAAATCCGGAAAGGAAACAGACAATTGACATGCGGCGGTTTTTGTGGGATAGTTCGGCATGGTTTATGCGCACAGCGCAAAAGAGACGCAATGGATGAACGCTCACTGAACTTTCCAATGAAAGCAGATGAATGATCGATGATGCTGTACAGGAGAAGAAACCGGGGAGATGAAAAGGGGACTTCCCCGGAGGAAAAACGGACGCTTCGGCTCAGAAAGCAGGAGCAGGAACTTGTACTGAAGATGAAAAGGAATGAGCTGTTTGACCCGCATGTGCTCCTTCCGCATGCGGAGCTCAATGAGATTGTGTATAAGAGTGTCAACACGTTTGTCGAAAAGTACCGGGGTGGAGACATGACGCTGACGATTCTGACGGAACCCGTCAATGAATCTGTCCAGAATACGTTCCGGGAAGTCTACAGAGCGCACTACAGGGATGAGTATGACAAGGTTTCCCGGTATCTGATGCGCCGCTTTTCGCGTTCCCTGGTTCTGGTGATTCTGAGTCTCACCGCATTTCTTGTGGGCAACAATCTGACATCCTTTTTTGCTGTGCACGGTGTTTTTCTCAATGTTGTGATCAATCTCGGTGCATTCTGTCTGTGGGAAGTGGGATATACCCAGTTTGCGGCCAGGGATGCCTTTGAGGAAAAGAAACGGATCGAGCGCGCAATCCATGCAGAGATCGAGTTTTACTGACAGCGGGCATTTTGTGGAATCAGGCGTCAGAAACGCACGCGAAAAAACCGGTGAATCACATGCGGATTCACCGGTTTTTCCATGCGCGATTTACATGATGACTGTGATCTGATCGCCGTCGGAGAGCATATCATCGGTCAGAAGATCGGAAGGCGCGGCCTTTCCGTTGATCAGGACACACTGCGCGCCGCCTTCATGATGGGCTTTGTTGTCCACGGTGATATGCAGGTTCTTTCCGCGGAAGAATTTCTCCATGGTGAAGCCATCCCATTCAGCGGGGATGGAGGGAGAAATCCGAAGGCCCATGGGTGTGGGACGCAGACCGAGAATGCCTTCCACCATGCCGACCATGACCGTGGATGCAGTACCGGTCAGCCAGTGCACATGGGCACGGCCGGGCTGCGGCGTCTCATGGCCTTCAATGAACTGGGAATGCACATAGGGCTCGACTTCGCGGATTTCCGCGCGGTCATTGTAGGCTGCCGGGCAGGACTCCTTGAAGTACTGGAAGGCTCTGTTCCCGTGACCGAGAAGGGCTTCGGCGAGGATGGCCCAGCCCTGAGACTGGCAGAAGATGCCGCCGTTTTCCTTGGTGGTGGCGTTGAAGAGGCGCATTCTTGCACCTTCGAAATAGTGCTCTTTGTAGCACGGCGTGAGAAGTTCAATGCCGTTGGGTGTGTTGAGCAGGTCATAGACCGTCTGCATGCTCTTTTCCGCCTGTTCGCGGGTAGCACCGCCGGAGATCACGCCCCAGGACTGCGGGTTGAGCCACATGGAGGCTTCAGGGTCATGCTTGCTGCCGATCACATCGCCCTCCTGGGTGTAGCCGCGGCGGAACCGGTCATCCTCCCAGAAGAATTCATTGATCTTTTTGAGCATATCGTCCGCAGAAGCTTTCAGCCACTGGCGGTATTCGGCATACTCTTCGCGGCCTTCCAGGAGTTCTCCGAGCAGGCGGAACGCCATATAGAACTGGAAGGCGACAAAGCTGCTCTCGCCCTGTGCGCCGAGGACCAGGCAGTCGTTCCAGTCGGCGTGCAGTCCGGCGGGCATGCCGTGGAAGCCCAGGTGGTGCATGGTGAAATCGATGGAGCGCTTCAGGTGCTCAATGACGGTGCCCTCATCATAGTCTGCAAACGGGATGACTTCATCGAGGAAGGCGAGGTCGCCGGTCTCAGCGATATACTTGTAGACGGTGGGGAAGAGCCACATCGCATCGTCTGCGCGGTAGGCCGGATGCCCGGTGGCACGGACATAGCTGTCCTGTTCCGGTGTATCCTCGTGGCCCGGATTGTGATCAAACTTGACCAGGGGCAGGCCGGCTCCGTGATGCACCTGGGCAGAGAGCATAAAGCGGATGCGGTCTTTGGCCATTTCCGGGTCGAGATGGATAATGCCCTGAATATCCTGCACCGTATCGCGGTATCCGTAGCCGTTGCGTTCACCTGCGTAGATCAGGCTGGCCGCGCGGCTCCAGCCAAAGGTTGTGAAGCACTGGAAAGCATTCGAGGTGTTGACCATGGTGTTGAGGTCATGGTCCGGCGTGCAGATCTGCAGATGCGAGAGCTTGCCGTGCCTGTAGG
>R21__coassemble_364_pt1 | contig 37975 bp, 31 predicted proteins | sample R21__metabat2_high_PE_034 | metagenome-assembled genome bin R21 | reverse complement strand
GATACATATAATTGTTTTCGCCGATATATGTTGTGACGCTGCCGTTGGTGATCAGCGGACTGGCAGAACATAAAGAACAGGCGCATATGAATAGAACCAGAAGAAGAAAAAATACATGTGATTTCATACATATCCCCCTCATAGTAAAGCAGATGTGATCTGCACCTTCCAGACATAGAACGATCAGGGCGTTTTGTTTCTTCCGAAGGTTTGAAATAAAAAAACAGAAAAGCAGATTGATCATCCGCATCCAATTGCATATAATAATGTACAGCATAAGTGCACAAATAAAAGGAGGTCATTCCAATGGCAGATAACCATGTGATTACCATCATGAGAGGATATGGCAGCGGTGGACGAACCATGGGGAAGATGCTCGCAGAAGACCTTGGCTGGAATTACTATGACAGAGAGCTTCTCCGACTTGCTTCAGATGAAAGCGGAATCAATGAAGAACTGTTTGCCAAGGCAGACGAAACAGCAAAACGTTCTCTTACATCATTATTCCGTGTACAGCGCGACTGCCTGGATGGAAGTGTCATTCCACCGGATTCTGATGATTTTATCTCCAACGAAAATCTTTTCCGCTATCAGGCGAAAATTATTCGACAGCTGGCTGAAACTGAAAACTGTATCATCGTTGGGCGCTGCGCAAACTATATTTTAAAAGGGTATCCGAATGTCATCAATGTGTATGTTCATGCGCCGGAAAAGGTCTGCGTGAGGACTGTGATGAATCTGTACGGACTGTCCCTTGAAGAAGCTGAAAAGAAAATCCACGATACAGACAAACGCAGGGCGGAGTATGTCCGCACCTTTACCGGCAGAGACTGGCAGTGCGCAGATGACTACGATCTTTGCATCGATTCTTCCAGAATGGATTGGCAGAAGTGTATTCGTATTGTCAAATCCTATCTTGAATGTATTGAGTAAAACAAAAAGCGCTCGCTTTTTGAGCGCTTTTTCATATTGACTGGAAGAAAAAGAGGACTTGCAACGTTTTGTTAGACAGGAGGTGGGAAGGTTTGCAGCTGATTTTGATTCTGCTTCTTCTGTGCCTTTGTCCCGCCTCCATGGCAGAGGGGAACGGAAACGGTCAATTTGCATTAACCGTGGACGGCGGAGAAGAAGCAGTATTAATGGAAGAGGCTGAGGTTTCAGGAAGACAGATTGCTGTCTATGCGCCAGGCACTTGGGTATGCGTGCTCAGCACGCAGGATGAGTGGGCCTATGTTCAGTCACAGGACGGTGCCGTCGGATTCATGGAGAAATCAGCGCTGGAAAATGTACACATTTCTTACCGCCTGTATGGTGTTGTGCACAATCCGAGCGATAGAGAATTCCTGAATCTCAGAGAAGAGCCCAGCAGGGAAGCAGCAATACTTGGAACCTATTATAATGGCGTACCATGCCTGATTCTTTCCCATGACCAGGATGGCTGGTGTCGTGTTCGCGTGCATGGGACGGAAGGATATTTCCGCGAGGAATTCATTGAGGAAAAAACGCTTCCCTTTGGCGAGGAAATCGCCACGGTGACGCCAAGGAACAGGAATGGCGTCAACATGCGTTCGGGTCCGGGCTATATTTTCCCTGCAAGCAGATTATGTCCGGAAAACAGTTATCTGACGGTTATTGAAAAGGGAAATGACTGGTGGATGGTCTCGGACAACGGGAATATTGGTTTTATTCATTCCAGCCTTCTTCAGGAAGGCGTGGTCAATCCGGTGTTTCAGGATGAGGAAGTCACAGGGGCCACGGCCATTGTCAGCAATCCCAGGGCAACCCAGGTGCTGAACATGCGTGAGAAACCGACCCGGTTCAGTGAGTCGATTGCTCAGTACTCAAACGGGACTGTTTTTACTCTGCTGCAGCAGGGAACCCAGTGGTGCCGTGTATCGGATGGGGTTGGAAAAACAGGATGGTGCATGACGGAATATCTGACACTGAAAGGTGCGGCAGAGCTACCCACAAAAAAAGTCACGCATCCTGAAGAGTCGTATGTCAATCTGCGCGTAGGGCCTTCCACAATGGCCAGTGCGATTATCGAGCAGGTGCCGCACGGAAGCACCGTTGTTGTTGTGATTCCTGATGTGGATGGATGGACCATGGTGGAGTATGATGGGCGGACCGGGTATATGTCCTCGGCGTTCCTCAGATAATATGTTTCTGAAATCGAAGGATAAAGCGGTTTCGCCAAAGGAAAAGGAACAGGTCAACTCGCCTGTTCCTTTTCCTTTTTGAAGCATGTGTGTCCGGCTTTATGGATGTCATGCCTGAGGCGTTCGGGTATGAAGCGTGAATGGAATGCCCCACATGTAATACGTGATTTTCAGGTCACGCACGGTATGCATATGGATGTCGGTCAGGATGCTGCATTCCATGATGCCCTGTGACTGGGACGGGAGAAGGTGCTGCGTGGAATCAGGCAGCTGAAGGACGTCTCCCTGCATTGGAGATACCGTGATTTCAATTGTTGAGGCAGGGAGAAAGCATGTGTTTGCAAGATGTACCCGATAGGTGCAGAACTTATAGTCAGATGAAGAATCACTAAGGGTATCTGTAAAAGGCGTGCCGACAATGGCATTGAGACGGAACTGATCCTGAATGGTGGAGAAGAGTTCTTCCTGTGATGAGGCTTCGACGGAGGAGACAGAAACCTCAACAATATCAACCTGGCTTGTAAAGAAAAGGTAAGTGCAATACCCGGCTGTGAGAATGAATATAAAAGTCAGAATCACCGAGATCGCTTTCATCAGTTGTTCTCCTCGCTGGTTGGATTGTCTGTCATGTTCAGGATGGTATTCATTTCCGAAATCATCTCGGCATCTTTCAGTGCAAATTTGAATTCGACACGTCGCGAGGCTTCCATGTTTTCCGTGCCATCTGCATAGTATACAAGGTCATTGCTCGAGCGTCCCTTGGCGGTGAGGATTTTCTGGAGAAGCTGTCTCTGTCTGGCGGAAAGACTGCTCATGGATAGACAATACTCCGCCACCCGCAGTGCACGATTCTGGCTCAGCTGCAGATTCTTGAGATAGGTACCGCTTGAGTCGGTATGCCCCTCAATAATGATCTCTCCGATATAATCTATATACTGATCCTGAAGCAGAACGCTCAGATAGAGGGGGACAAACTGGTCAAGAAGCAGTTTTCCGTCTTCACGGATATCAGAGGAGTTCGTCTGGAAAAAGACTTTGCTGTCCAGGGTGATATCGCCGGTATTCTGGTCAACCTGTGCGGCAATATTGCGCCTGGCAAGAATGGAGGACAGTTCTTTGACGATGGAAGAACGAACGCCGACCATTTCTTCAAGCCGCTGCGTTTGGGCATCGAACAGTTCTTTCTGGGCAGAGAGCTGTAGTTGAAGCGAATTGAGTTCAGTTTCTTTTGATGCGAGCGTTGCTTTCGCTTCTTCAAGTTCATCCATTTTGCCGATCAGAATGATCGTCTGCTGCTTCAGCTCATTTTCACGTGCGGCGAGGTCGAGCTGAGCCTGAGTGAGGGCGGCGCTGGCAGCATCAAGATTGGCCTGCTGAACAATCAGGATTCCGGCCTGTTCCTCCAGCTGATTCTGCTGTGACACGACAAGAGCCTGCTGCTGTTCAATCTCTCTTGTTTTGATGGTCAGCAGCTGATTGTAGTGGTAAAGATTGTAGACTAGAAAGAGGACGAAGACGAGGACAAGCGCGGCCATGATATCTGAATAGGAGATCCAGCTGAATCCGCCGTTGCCATGCCCCGCCCGTCGATTGTGGACATGCTGACGTGCCATGCTCAGGCCTCCTCATTCCGGTGTTGGGCATTGGCTTCATTCATGATTTTTTCCATGGAACTCAGTGTGCGCTGAATCTGTGTCAGCTGTGCAGCGGACGTTTCCGTTGATGAAGCAGACAGCTCGGAACGAAGTGTGCTGAGCATGTCATTGATGCTGCTTTCAAACAGGCCAAGTGATTTGGAAACGCCTTCAACGACGTTCTGCACAAAGCTGTCATAGCTCTGAGACAAACGGTTTCCTGCTTCTGAAAGGACACTGCCGGCCTGCTGCATGGAGGATACATTCTGTCCGCTGTAATCAGACATGGAACGAACGGAATCTTTGGCAGTCTGAGTAAACTGCTGCATGGATTTGGAAAGATCATCCTGACACGTGCGTATCACACGGAGGGCGTTCATTTCCTCCATGCTGCAGGCATGCATTCTGTCGAGCAGCTCAGAGGTATTCTTCTCAAATCCTTCGTCACGCCTGCGCGCTTCCCCGAGCTCGGAGATGTATTGCTCAAACTGATGAAGAATACCGCTTGAAATCTGATGCAGCTGATGGACCTGCTCCATCATATGCGCAGTTGTTTCAAGCGAACTGTTCAGACGGTCAACGGAAATCTGCTGGCTCTGATTGAGCTGTGCCATTGTTTTTCCAAGGGCAAGGAACTGTCCGCTCAGGGAATGATTCATGTTGTCAACAAAACTGTTGACGATTCTCTGTACGCCGTCAATCTGTGCGGTGGTGGCCCCGCGCAGGAAATCGGACATGGCGGTGGTCATCGGCTGCATGCCTGAGTGTACGGCTTTTTCAACGGATTGCGGGACGGATGTGGAAAGCGCCTCGGAAACACTGCCCAGGAGATGATTGCGGTCCTGATTCTGACAGATCAGCTGAACATCATTGTCCAGAGGACGCTGCATGGCGAGCTGCGTAAAGGATTCGGTAAAATCATCGATTGCACGGTAACTGGCGCCTTGGGCAATCCGGTTGAGCATGTTGAAAGCCAGAGCACATGATACACCGGCTACGGATGTGCCGAAGGCGAAATGCATACCATTGAGCAGTGACTGGATTCCGGTCATCATGTTCTCTGTGGTTGTGACATCCAACCCGGACAGACCCTGCGTCATACCCATGAAAGTTCCCAGGATACCAAGGCTGGTGAGCAGGCTGGGGATCAGCTCCGCCAGCGGTGCGTTTCCCGGGCCATGGGTGACCGTGTCATCATTTACGTAATCTTCCACATTGCAGGGAAGTCCGCGACGGTCCAGCTGAATGGCATTTTGCAGGAAGCGGAGCCAGCAACCCCTCAGGCGCCGGCCGATAAACAGGTTTTCCTGCCATACCGGGTGATCGGTTACAGTGCCTGCCTCGTCCTGAAGCTTTCTGATGGCCTTTCTCAGAGCACGGGAAGTGGTCCATAAGGGAATCAGACACTTGATGACTCCGATGACGCTGACCACTGCGATGGCAATGTAAATCAGATAATCTGCAAGATGCGGAAGCGCGGAAAGAATCGACTGAATGAATGACTGCATGTTAGAACCTCCAGAATATGCAGGTGCGGGAAAGAAGACTCCCATCATAACAACGAAACGAGGAATGAAAACCATCCCGTACGGTGAAAATCATAAGAGTGGTAATCATTATACAGGACCGGTCTGGGATTTGAAAGAGGACGGAGCAAATTGCCAGCCGTTTTGATTGACCATGTGGGAATGAAATGGTAAAATGCTTTGCTGCCATGGGATTTTCTAGGAAACTGAAAGGAAGGGGAGCAGCATATGAGGATCGATTCAGCCCGCATCGAGGCCATTCTGGAAAAAGTACAGAAAGCACCCAGATATACGGGCGGTGAAATGAATACAGCAGTGAAAGCCTGGGATAAGGCAGAGCTGCACTACGGATTCTGCTTCCCGGACACTTATGAAGTGGGCATGTCACACCTGGGCATGAAAATACTGTATGGACTGGTCAATCAGGAGCCGGACATGGTATGCGAGCGCTTTTTCATGCCTTGGACTGATATGAAAGTGCTCATGGAAGAGGAGAAGATCCCTCTGTTTTCCATGGAAAGCCGCACAGCCCTGTGTGATTTCGACATGATCGGGTTCACGCTGCAGTATGAGATGAGCTTTACCAATATCCTAGCCATGATGAAGCTGGGCGGTGTGACACTGCTGAGTGATGAACGCGGACGGGATGAGCCGATTGTCGTCGCAGGCGGACCGTGCGCCTCCAATCCTGAGCCGCTTGCGGACTTTATTGACGCCTTTATGATGGGCGACGGCGAAGAAGTCACGCTGGATGTATGCAGAACGATCCTCAAGTGGAAAAAGAGCGGCGCAGACAGGATGACCTGTCTGAAGGCACTTGCCTCCATTCCAGGTGTTTATGTGCCGGCGCTGTATCATGTGTCCTATCATGAAGACGGGACTGTTGCAGAAGTGAAGCCGACCTGTCCGGAGGCACCGGCTACGGTTGTAAAGTGCATCGTCAAAGATCTGAACACAGCCTACTATCCTGGAGACATCCCGGTGCCCTATACGGAGATCGTGCATGACCGGATTATGCTGGAGATTATGAGGGGGTGCACCCGCGGCTGCCGTTTCTGTCAGGCCGGGATGCTTTACCGGCCTGTGCGTGAGAGAAGTATTGAACGGCTTCTGGAACTTGCGTCTTCCCTTGAGAAAACGACAGGATATGAGGAAATGTCGCTTTCATCGCTTTCCAGTGGTGATTATACCTGCCTTGCGGAGCTGATTCGGGAACTGCTGACCAAGTTCTCCAAAGAACATGTTTCGGTCTCGCTCCCGTCCCTTCGACTGGACTCCATCCTAAAGGATTCCCTTGAAGAAACGCAGAAGGAAAGAAAAACAAGCCTCACGTTTGCACCGGAAGCAGGAACGCAGCGCCTCAGGGATGTCATCAATAAAGGGGTTACAGAAGAGGACCTGATCGAAAAGGTGACCGATGCATTCCAGGGCGGCTGGAGTTCGGTCAAGCTGTATTTTATGATCGGACTTCCGACGGAAACCTATGAGGATCTCGACGGCATTGCCGATCTTGCACAGAAAGTATCCAGATGTTATTTCTCTGTTCCCAAGGAAAAGCGCGCCAAGGGCTTCAGGGTGACTGTTTCCGCATCTTCGTTTGTTCCCAAGCCGTTCACTCCGTTCCAGTGGGCGCCACAGGACACGCAGGAAATGATCCGCGACAAACAGCAGTACCTGAAGGAAAAGCTCAAGCAGATCAAGGGCGTGAATTTCAACTATCACGAATCCCGAACCAGCCTTCTGGAAGCCTGCTTTGCCAGAGGCGACCGGAGACTGTGCAAAGTGCTGATGAAAGCCTTCGAAAAAGGCTGTTTCCTTGACGGCTGGAGCGAATTGTTTGACTATGATAAATGGGTAGAGGCTTTTGAAGACTGCGGACTGGACATGGCATTTTATGCGTTCAGAACCCGCACGAAGGATGAAGTCCTCCCGTGGGATCATATTGACTGCGGCATCACGAAAGCATTTTTGTGGCGGGAAAAAGAAAAAGGTGACCGCGCAGAAGTGACGCATGACTGCAGAAACGGATGCAACGGATGCGGTATTCAGCGTTTTGAGGGGGTGTGCCAGTATGCGCATGTACGTCGTGTTTGAAAAAGGTGAGCGGCTCAGACATATTGGACATCTTGATATCATGCGCACCATGCAGAGAGCACTGCGCAGGAGCGGGCTGCCAGTCAGCTATTCAAAAGGTTTTAACCCGCATATCCTTCTCGGGTTTGCCTCTGCGCTGTCAGTCGGTGCTGTCGGTGAAAATGAGCTGATGGAGATCACGCTGGACAGGGAGATTACCCCGGAGGAAATGAATCAGCAGCTTTCAGCTGCGCTCCCTGAAGATATCCGTCTCAAGCGGTCGGGCATCCTTTCTGACAGTGCAGAAGCTTTGATGGCTATGGTGGACGCAGCGCTATGGCACGGGGAGTTTCTCGATGAGAATAAGACGCAGGCCGCTGAAGCACTCAGGTGCATGCTGCAGAGAGACGAAGTGACCGCTACGAGAAAAAGCAAATCGGGTGAAAAGTCTTTCAATATCCGACCGCTCATCCTTTCTTATCAATTGTATTCAAACGGGTTTGATCTTCTGCTTTCTCAGGAAGAAGGAAAAACATGCAAGCCGAGCATGGTGCTCGAAGCGCTCGGAAATGATATGCAGCTGGAAACACCTCCGCGTGTGCTGCTCACACGGCTGCATTTAATGACGAGACTTCCGGACGGAGAGCTGCACCCATTGGAGGATGTGCTGTGAGAGAAATCTTTGCAAGCGGCGGCCCGGTTCAGGCGTCGGCAGTTGTCGAAGACGGCAACCTTGTGGAGTTTTTTGAGGACGAATGCGATGCGCTTGCCGATACGGTCATCCTTGGAAAAGTCTCCAGGGTTGTCCCGGGGCTGCAGGCAGCGTTTGTGGATATCGGAGAGGAGAAAAATGGTTTTCTCCCTCTGGCAGAAAAGAAACTGACCGATGGTGCCCGATATACCGGACTGGAGGAAAAACTTCAGGCAGGAGACCGCGTTCTTGTTCAGGTTCGCAGGGAAGCGATGGGTTCCAAAGGGGCGTTCCTGAGCAGGGACCTATCCCTTGCGGGATCATTTTCAATCCTGATGCCATGCAATACAATGGTGGGCGTATCTTCCAGGATTAAGTCGGACAATCGCCGGGAAGCGCTGAAAACGCTTGGTGCCTCCATTACCGGAGGCAGCATGGGGATTGTATTGCGGACCAGTGCTGAGGATGCTGAGGATGAAAGCATCCGGACGGAAGCAGAAGGGCTTATTGAACAGTGGGAAAGCATTCGCAGGGCTGCCGCTACCGCGCATGCACCGTCGGTCATCTACAGAAAGCCGGGGTCTGTTGATCAGCTGATTACAGACTACCTCCCCAAAGGCATTGCTGCCGTTTATACAAATGACCGGCGGGTTTATGAGCAGTATCAGCATACCCTGCCTGTGACCTATTCTTCAGATGATCCGATCACTTCACGCGGCCTGGATCATCAGTGCAGACGTGCACTTGAGCGAAAGGTCTGGCTGAAAAGCGGCGGGAATCTGGTCATCGACGAATGCGAAGCGCTGACCGTGATTGATGTCAATTCAGCAAAGAATACGGGCACCCGGAAGGACCGTCGGGTATTAATGCGGACCAATCTCGAAGCCTGTCAGGAAATTGCACGTCAGATCCGGCTCAGAAATCTGGGTGGAATCATCATCATCGATATGATCGATATGGAAACGGATGACGAGCGATCTTCGGTCCTTGAAGCGCTTCAGGCAGAATTACTCAATGACCGCGTCAAGACCGTGGTTCATGGTTTTACGGAACTTGGACTGATTGAAATGACGCGCAGAAGAACGCACAGAAAAGTACGGGACTATTTTGAACAAACCTGTCCAAAGTGCAGAGGGACCGGGTATGTTCCGAAAGCACAGGCAACAGGAGAATGCAGTTCGGATCCCATGCAGGCAGTGCAGCTTTCAGATCCGGAAGAAGGAGTGGCGATATGCCGGAACGCAGCAGACAGCTGAATTACAAGGAGCTGGAGGACCAGCAGCAGTATGTGCAGGACATACGTGCCCTTGCTGACCGTCCGCGGACATACCATGTGGTCACCTATGGATGTCAGATGAACGCACATGATTCTGAAAAAATCGCAGGCATGCTTCAGGAAATGGGACTGACTGAAGCCAAAAGCCGTGAAGAAGCAGAATTTGTGATTTTTAATACCTGCTGCGTCCGGGACAATGCTGAGCGGCGTGCACTCGGAAATGTCACATGGCTCAAGGAAGTGCGCAAGCAGCATCCGAAGCTCATGATTGGCGTATGCGGTTGCATGATCCAGGAACCCGGCATGGCAGAAAAGATTGTGAAGCAGTACGGCTTTGTCGATCTTGCTTTCGGCACGGCTGTCCTTCACCGCTTTCCTGAGCTCTTCTGGCGGGCGCTTCACGAGGACCATGTGGTGGTTGAAACCGGCGGGGATGACGTCATTGTTGAAGGAATGCCGGCCCGCCGCATGCGGCATGATGCAGCCTATATCAGCATTATGCAGGGCTGCAACAATTTTTGTTCCTTCTGCATTGTACCCTATGTCCGCGGCAGAGAGCGAAGCCGCAGCATGGAAGAGATTGTGTCGGAGGCTGTGTATCTTCGGGAGCATGGCTGCAGGGAAATCATGCTGCTGGGACAGAATGTGAACAGTTACGGTAAGAATGAACCGGGGAAGGGTTTTCCGGCTCTGCTCAGAGCACTGGATGAGACCGGCATTGAGCGGATCCGCTTTATGACCAGCCATCCCAAGGATCTGTCGGATGAACTGATCGAAGTGATGGCCGGTGCGAAACATGTTCTTCCGCAGTTTCATCTGCCGGTGCAGTCCGGTGATGATGAGATTCTGCGCAGGATGAACCGGCATTATAATCGGGCCCATTACATGGAGCGTGTGCGCAGACTTCGGGAAGCGGTGCCGGGAATCGGACTGACCACAGATCTGATTGTGGCGTTCCCTGGAGAAACGGAAGAACAGTTTGAGCATACCCTTTCTCTGGTGGATGAGGTTGGTTATGATTCTGCCTTCACCTTCATCTATTCTCCGCGAACCGGAACGGCCGCGGCTGCAATGCCGGACCAGATCGATCCGGAAGTGGCCAGTGAGCGGATTCAGCGTCTGATCGCATTGCAGGAAAAACGGCAGCGCGAAGAAATGCTGCGCTTTGTTGGCACGCGTGAAGAAGTGCTTGTGGAAGGTTTATCCAGACGGAATGCCAATGAGGTTTCCGGACGCGGCAGGCATGGAATCACCGTCTCCCTCGCAGGCAGTGAGGAGGACATCGGGCGGATTGTTCCTGTGGAAATCACCGGTGTGAAGCTCAATACGCTTGCTGGCAGTCGGATTGGGGATGTGATCTGATGGACCGTGTACTTGAAAAAGCCCAGGACCTCGCCGAAGCGATTCGTTCCAGTGAAACCTTTATTCAGATGAAGCAGTGCGAACAGCGGATGCAGAACAGTGAAGCAGCTGTAAAGGCCAATGCTGAATACGACCGGGTGTTTGCTTATGCCCGTTCCGCTGTACACAGAGATGGCGGAGAGAAAACTCAGGCATTGGAAATGCTTCATCAGGCCCGTGCACAGAGGGATGCATGCCCTGAAATAGCAGAATATCTGGCCGCTTCAGACCAGTTTCATCGGATGATGCAGAATGTCAATCAGCTTCTGCAGCTGATTGTTACAGAACGCCTGACAGATGCTTCCGGGACATGCAGCGGGGATTGTTCTGCATGCCAGGGATGCAGCCGGTAAGAAAGGACGATCAGGACATGGCGTTATCGCCTATGATGCAGCAGTATCAACGCATAAAGGAAAAGTACAGCGACTGTCTTCTCTTTTTTCGCGTGGGTGATTTTTATGAAATGTTCTTTGATGATGCACATACAGCATCACGTGAACTCGAACTGACCCTGACCGGGAAAGATTGCGGTTTGGCGGAACGCGCACCGATGTGCGGTGTTCCTTTTCATGCTGTCGACAATTATGTAGAAAAGCTTGTTTCCAAAGGATACCGAGTCGCGATCTGCGAACAGATGGAGGATCCTGCTCTTGCAAAAGGACTGGTTGAGCGTGATGTCATCCGTGTCTATACGGCAGGAACACTGAACGACCCTTCGATGCTCGATGAAAAAAAGCCGAGCTATATCCTGTCTGTTTCCTTTTTTGGCAAAGGATGCGGTCTGGCATTTGCGGATGTCTCAACCGGAGAGTTTCAGGTCTATTCCATTGACCGCATCCAGGAACGTCTCCGGGATGAGATGGCCAGACTTGAACCCGGTGAAATCATTACGCAGGACATGGATAAGCTCTCAGCGTTCCTTCATGAAGACAGCCCTGCGGTATCACGTCAGCCTGCATCCTGGTTTTCCCAGCAGAATGCGTCAGAAGTCCTGTGCAGTCATTTCAGCGTTGCTGACACATCGGCCCTCGGACTCGGGGATGACATGAAAGCCGAGATCAGTGCTGCCGGTGCACTGCTGAAATACCTCGCGGAAACACAGAAGAACGCCCTTGAACATATAACCGGGATTAAGCTGTATCAGGGTTCTGAGTACATGCTTCTTGACACGCATACCCGCAGAAACCTTGAATTGACAGAGTCAATCCGCGGGCGGAACAGGAAAGGAACGCTTCTGCAGCTGCTGGACAGGACCAGCACAGCCATGGGTGCCCGCATGCTGCGCACCTGGATCGAGCAGCCGCTTCTGAACAGGATGCGCATCAATAAGCGTCTTGACAGTGTCGAGGAATTTGTATCTCAGCATATCCTGACAGAACGGATCGCGGAAGAACTGTCAAAGATCTACGATGTAGAGCGTCTCCTTTCAAAAGTGTCCTATTCATCGCTCAATGCCCATGACTGCCTTTCGCTGTGTGCATCATTCAGCCGCATTCCCGGCATTATTGCGCTTCTCAGTTCATGCCGCAGTCAGGGAGTGCGTGAGATCGCAGCAGGGCTTGACCCGCTGACGGATATCACAGACCTGCTGCAGCGTGCGATCCATCCGGACGCTCCTGTGGTGATCACCGAAGGCGGCATTATCCGCGATGGTTATTCTAAGGAACTGGATGAATACCGTGAGGCTGCGACCAACGGGAAACAGTGGATTCTTGACCTTGAAGCGCGTGAGAAAGAACGGACCGGAATCCGCACACTGAAAGTCCAGTACAACCGTGTATTCGGCTACTATATCGAGGTCACCAAATCATTTCTCTCACAGGTCCCGGAAAACTATATCCGCAAGCAGACACTGACGAATGCGGAACGGTTTATGACGCCGGAACTGAAAGAAATGGAGCAGAAAATCATGGGCGCACAGGAGCAGTCCGTGCGTCTTGAACTCCGCCTGTTTACTGAAATCCGCGGTCAGATTGCTGCGCAGATTGCACGGATTCAGAAGACGGCTGAAGCATTGAAAACGCTTGATGCCATCATCAGTCTTGCGCGGGTGGCCACTGAATTCCAGTATGTGCGGCCGAATATGACTGAGGATGGTGCACTGGAGATTCAGGGCGGAAGACATCCGGTGGTGGAGCAGATGATGACCGGGTCCGGGTTTGTGCCCAATGATACAGTGCTGAACTGTGATGATGCGCGTATGCTGATCATTACTGGTCCGAACATGGCAGGCAAAAGCACATATATGCGTCAGGTGGCGCTGATTACCCTGATGGCGCATATCGGGTCTTTTGTTCCTGCAGAGCATGCGACCATCCCGATTGTGGACCGCATTTTCACGAGAGTCGGTGCGTCGGACGATCTGGCCAGCGGACAATCCACATTTATGGTGGAAATGGCCGAAACGGCGGCGATCCTTCGCAACGCAACCAGTCAGTCACTGATTATTCTGGATGAAATTGGACGCGGCACCTCCACGTTTGACGGATTGGCCATCGCATGGGCTGTGGTCGAGTATATCTGTGACAAAAAGAACTGTGGTGCGAAAACTCTTTTCGCCACGCATTACCATGAACTGTCTGAGCTGGAAGGCCATCTGGACGGGGTACAGAATTACTGCATTTCCGTAAAAGAACATGGGGAAGATGTGATCTTCCTGCGCAAGATTGTCCGGGGCGGAGCCGATAAGTCGTTCGGTATCCATGTGGCCAGTCTCGCAGGCATACCGCATCCGGTTCTTGTCCGTGCCCATGAGATCCAGGCCCGGCTGGAAGTCAGCGATATCAATCAGAATACGATTTCCCAGAGCATTCTCGGAGAAGAAGAAAAACGGCAGAACGAACAGGTGAATCTCTTCGAGTATCAGAAGACTGAAATCATCAATGAACTCCAGGCTATTGACATCATGGCCCTGACTCCGATCGACGCGATGAATAAACTGTTCCTCCTCAGGGAAAAGGCAAGAAAACTGTGAGGTTTAACATGGAAAAACGAATTCGTCCACTGTCGAATGAAATGATCGGAAAAATAGCAGCTGGTGAGGTGGTGGAACGCCCGGCAGCTGCGATTAAAGAACTGATCGAAAACAGTCTGGATGCAGGCGCGACCAACATCACGGTTGAAATCCGGGACGGCGGCATCAGCTATTTTCGAGTCACAGATAATGGAAGCGGGATCGACGAACGGGATATCCGCATGGCTTTTGAGCGGCATGCAACCAGCAAAATCTATACGGAAGACCAGCTCAACGGGATAGAAACCCTGGGCTTCCGCGGTGAAGCGCTGGCCAGTATTGCAGCAGTCGGTCGCGTCAGTTGCACAACAAAGACCCGTCAGGCTGTCAGTGGGATCAAACTTGTCAACGAGGGTGGACAAATCCTCTCGATGGATCCCAGCGCTTGTCCGGATGGCACGACAATTACCGTGCGTGACCTGTTCTTTAATACGCCTGTGCGCCTGCAGTTTCTGAAACGGCCGGCCACCGAAGCCGCGTATGTCGGTGATGTGCTTGTGCATGCGATTCTATCCAGACCGGATGTTTCATTCCGTTTTATCAATCAGGGAAAAACGGTCTACCGTTCTCCGGGCGATGGCAATCTTGAATCAGCAGCCTACTGCATTCTGGGCAATGAAATGTTCCGCAAGACGACGCGTCCTGTGGATGGACATATGAACGGGGTCGTGGTGCACGGTTTTGTCGGTGTGGGAGAATCCGGGAGAGGGAACAGAAACGCCGAATACTTTTTCATCAACGGCCGCTATCTGCAATCTTCGCTCCTTTCTACCGCTGTGGAAGAGGGAACACGCGAACGCGTCATGATCGGTCATTTTCCGATGTGCATCCTTCACCTGACAATGCCCTATGACAGCGTGGATGTGAACGTCCATCCCAATAAACTGCAGGTCAGATTCCGGAAAGAAGCGGAGATTGAAGCCGCAGTAGCATCCATTGTCAAAGATGCTTTGACCGATAGGGATGTGTTCAGTCAGCCAGAAGTCGTTCATTTGACAGAGGAAACACATCCTCATAGCGTGGTCACCAGCATTTCAACGATTCTTCCGGAACCGCCTTCACAGCCTGCCTGGAGGGGCGGTGAACAGGGCACAGAAAGCGCCTGGATGCCCAAAGAAGCTTCCGGCAGAAAAAATGATCAGATACTGGAAAGCAGCATCCCTGTTTCAACAGCGACAGCGAGCATTCCGCAGCCTGTAACGGTTCGGCAGGCGGTCTCACTTTCTCACTTTGATCCGTCTCAGCTGCAGAAGCCTGCAGGCCCGTCACAGACAGGCAGCCAGCCTGAAGTGCGGACCGAAGAAACATTTGAACCCATTTCCTTTATACCCAATGAAGAGAAAAAACAGATCCGCCTGATTGGCAATGTCTTTAAAACCTATATCCTGCTGGAATATGATGATCAGCTGGTGATGATTGACCAGCATGCTGCGCATGAGCGACTGAATTTTGATGCCATGATGCAAGCCTATGATCAGCATCGGGCAGGACAGGAGCTGCTGGTGCCCATCATTGTGAAAGTAACACCAAAGGAGCAGGATGTCCTTGAGGCACATCGGGAACTCCTGGAACAGCTCGGGCTTGTGATTGAGCCGTTTGGCGAGAACGAAATGGCGATACGCTCGATACCGATGATTCTGGGACAACCCCAGACGCAGGCTTTCTTCAGGGAGTTACTCGATGAGCTGTCCGGTGAACCCCATGGTTTCACGCTTGAGAAAAGAAGGACGGCCATTCTGCAGACGGCATGCAAGCACTCAGTCAAAGGCGGAGAAACCCTGTCGGAGGATGATATGCGCTATCTGGTGGAGCAGCTGGTGGACCGGCATGTAACACCGACATGTCCGCATGGGAGACCGCTTGTTGTTGCGCTGAGCCATACAGAACTGGACAGGAAATTCCGGCGCATACAGCCTGACTGAGGGAGGAACTGACATCCATGGCATGTTTTGTCATTACTGGCCCTACAGCATGTGGAAAATCTGATCTTGCGATGCAGCTTGCAAAAGCCTGTGATGGTGAGATTATCTGTATGGATTCCATGCAGATTTATCGTCATATGGATATTGGCACAGCAAAGCCCACCGCAGAGGAACAGTCTGAAGTGCCTCATCATATGCTGGATATCATTGAGCCGGGAGAAACGTTTTCAGTTGCAGCATACAGCAGGATGGCTGAAGAATGTGCTGCACAGATTACTGCGAGAGGACATGTGCCAGTCTTTGTTGGTGGAACCGGGTTCTATCTGAGAGCTCTCCGGCACCCGATGGCGATGGGTGGGACCGCCGCCTCTCCGGAAATACGCGCGCAGCTGGAAAATGAAGCAGATGGGCCGGATGGCCCACGGCTGCTGCATGAACGGCTTGAACAGGTTGATCCCGTGACGGCACAGCGTCTTCATGTCAATGATGTGCGCAGAGTCATCCGTGCACTGGAAGTGTACAGCGTGACAGGAAAACCCTTTTCTCAACAGCCACGCATGGAAGAAGAAAAGCCCCGCTTCGACTATCGTGTGATCTGTCTGAATCGCGAAAGGAAGACCCTCTATGAGAGGATTGAACTGCGCGTGGACCGGATGATGGAAATGGGGCTGAAGGACGAAGTGGCCAGACTGCTTGAAATGGGTGTATCACCCTCTGCACAGGCAATGCAGGCCATTGGATATAAAGAAATCATACCTCTAGTGCAAAACACATGTTCGTATGATGAGGCAGTCAGTTTACTGAAGCTGAATACACGCCATTATGCCAAGCGCCAGCTGACCTGGATGCGAAGAGAAGAAGAGGTTCTCTGGCTTGATGCAGACCAGCCGGATCTGCTGAGCAAGGCGATGGATTACTTGACTCGAAAGGACACAGAAGAATGACCATTGCACAAATCATTGAAACTGCGGAAAAAGATCTGAAAGACCGGTTTTCAGAAATCGAAAACATTGAAGCATTCTGGACGAAGCGGATCCTGCAGGCTTTTCAGGAAAAAGAAGTATCATACCGTCACTTTGCAGGTACGACCGGATACGGAAACGGAGATATCGGCAGAGACACACTGGAAGCTGTGTTTGCATCCGTATTTGGAACAGAAGCCGCGATTGTGCGTCCCAGTATTGCCAGTGGAACCGCTGCACTTGCTCAGACACTGTACGGTCTGGTTCTTCCCGGTGATGAAATCCTTTCGGCGACCGGGAGACCGTATGATACCATGGAGGAAATCCTTGGCATTAATGACGGGGAGACTGCTCCGGGTTCAATGAAAGAGATGGGCGTTACCTATAAGGAAATCCCACTTACGCAGGAAGGAACCATTGATCTTGAAGCGGTGGATGCCGCCATTACGCCGAAGACCAGGCTGGTAATTGCCCAGAGAAGCAGAGGCTATTCATGGAGACCCTCCTTAATGCCTGAAATGTTTGAGGGGCTCTGCACCATGGTCCATGAAAAGCACCCCGGCGTGAGGGTCATGGTTGATAACTGTTACGGCGAATTTGTTGCCCTGTGCGAACCGAGTGAAAAAGGCGCGGATGTATGTGTCGGAAGTCTGATTAAGAATGCAGGCGGCGGACTGGCTCCGACCGGCGGCTATATGGTTGGCCGAAAGGATGCCATTGAGAGGATTGCCGCGCATATTACGGCTCCCGGGATTGGGCTGGAAGTTGGCTCATATGCTCCCGGATATCAGCTGTTCTTCCAGGGACTGTTTATGGCACCGCATACAGTGGCGCAGGCCATTAAGGCGGCATGCCTTGCTGCCCGTGTCTTTGAAATGCTCGGCATGCAGTCTGTACCTGGCGCATTCGAGGAGCGTTCAGATATCATTCAGGCCATCCGCCTTGAGACACCCGAACGGCTGATCAGATTCTGTCAGGGAATTCAGATGGCCAGTCCGATTGATTCCATGGCCATGCCGGAACCCTGGGATATGCCCGGGTATACGGATCAGGTGATCATGGCTGCCGGGACCTTCGTTGCCGGTGCATCCATCGAGCTTTCCGCAGACGGTCCCATGCGTGCGCCGTATACGGCCTATATGCAGGGAAGTCTGACCTATGTGCATGGGAAGATTGCACTGGAAAAAGCACTGCAGCATATGGCTGCAGGCGGTGCAATTGTCCTTCCGTAATCATTGGTTTCGTCTTTCTGCGAGCCGGTGCGAATGTTGACAAGGTTTTTCTGTTTTTTTATAATACTAAGAGTATATCCCGGAAAAACTATGCATAGGAGGAATCGATATGGATATGGTAAAACTGCAGGATGTATGCCGTCAGGTTCGTCGCGATATCATTATCATGACGAATAAAGCAGGTGCCGGCCATCCCGGAGGATCCCTTTCCATCGTTGAGACCATGGTGTCTCTCTATTTTGATGTCATGCAGGGGATCGATCCCAAGGATGACAAAAATCCTGAACGTGACCGTTTCGTGCTTTCCAAGGGACATGCAGCCCCTGCACTTTACGGCACACTGTGTGAACGCGGATATTTTGGCAGGGAAGAATTTGACAGCTTCCGTCAGCTGCACGGCATTCTCCAGGGACATCCTGATGTGAAAAAATGCCCCGGCGTGGATGCATCCACGGGTTCACTTGGACAGGGCATCTCCATTGCAGTTGGAATGGCTCTTGGTGCCAAGCATACAGGCAGCAAGGCTCATGTCTATACGATTATCGGCGACGGTGAAAGCGATGAAGGCATGGTTTGGGAAGCTTCCATGGCTGCTGCTCACTACAAGCTGGATAACCTTACCGTCATCCTTGACCATAACGGAATGCAGATTGACGGAACCAACGATCAGGTAATGAGCCTGGGCGATGTCAAGGCGAAATTCGCTGCTTTTGGCTATGATATCATTGAAGTTGCTGATGGCAATGATCTTCAGCAGGTTCTGGACGCACTTCATGCTCCGGCATGCCCTGGCAAGCCCCGCATGATTCACCTTCATACACTGAAAGGCAAGGGTGTGTCCTTCATGGAAGGTCAGGTTGGCTGGCATGGCAAAGCACCCAATGATGAACAGGCTGCACAGGCACTGAAGGAACTGGAGGGCTGAGCAATGGAAAAGAAAGCAATTCGTGTCGCATACGGCGAGTCTCTCGTCAAGCTTGGCGCTGAAAATGAAAAAGTGGTTGTGCTCGATGCTGACCTTGCACAGGCAACCATGACCAAGGATTTTAAAGCAGCCTATCCGAATCGTTTCTATGATTGCGGAATTGCCGAGGCCAATATGGTCGATATGGCTGCTGGTATGTCAACGATGGGTCTGATTCCGTTCTGCTCGACATTTGCAGTATTTGCCGGCAGAAGCTATGATCAGATTCGCAATGGTGTCTGCTATCCGCATTTTAATGTGAAGTTTGGCTTCTCGCATGCCGGCATCACGCTTGGTGAGGACGGCGGTTCTCATCAGGCCATTGAAGATCTTGCGCTGATGCGTGTTCTTCCCGGCATGACCGTGTTTGTACCGAGCGATGCCAATGAATGCGAACAGTGTGTCCGGGCTGCTGCTAAGATTGAGGGACCGGTCTATATCCGCACTGCTCGTCTTCCTTCACCCATTTATGATCCCCGGCCTTTTGAAGTTGGCAAAGGCACTGTCATTCGTGACGGCAAGGACTGCGTGATTTTCACCTGCGGCATCATGCTTGAACATACGCTGGAAGCCGTTGAAATCCTGAAGGCTGCAGGACTTGATCCGGCACTGGTCTCCTTCCATACGCTCAAGCCTTTTGACAAGAAGCTTGCCTGTGAATATGCTGCTAAGTGCGGCCGTGTATTTACCGTGGAAGAGCATTCAATTATTGGTGGTCTGGGCGACACCGTTGCCGATGCCATCTGCGGCACAGGGTCCTTCACGTTCAAGAAAATCGGTATCAATGATGTGTTTGGACAGTCCGGCAAGCCGGCTGCACTTCTCAAGGAGTACGGACTTACCGGTCCTCAGATTGCTGAAACGATTCTCCGCGCATAATCATCAAACCCGGCTCTGCCGGGTTTTTTCATGCCCTTTTCTGTAAGGAAACTGAGGAATAGTTTAAAAGCTGATTAACTTTGACTTTTGACTGCAGGAATTGGTGCCGGTGGGGAGAATCTTTTTGACCATAGTCGGACGGCCATGGGCCGGACGGCTGGAAAGTCTGAGTATACGCGGACTTTCTGATTCGCTTTACTGATATACGCAATGAAACAATGAGGAGGATCATACAAAATGGCAGATATCAGCAAGATTCTTACTGAGGCATGGCTCAAAGTGAATGAAGGAATTGGTTCTGCAGCTAACAGCATTGCAGATGCGACCAAAGAAAAAGTGAATGAGATTAATCTCAATTCACGGCGCAGCGAGGTTCTGAACCAGCTGGTGCCCAAAATTGTAGAAATCTACCGCAGCGGTGCCACCCTTCCGGAAGAATTGACAACGATTCTAAAGGAACTGACTGATATTGAAGATCAGCTGGCAGCACTGAAACCGGCTCCTGCGGCCAAGGCACCAGTGATGGAAGTCCCGGAAGAAAAGAATGAAGAAGCACCTGCTGCACCCCAGGATGATATGGAGCAGGCAGACAGTGATGAAGATGTGCCGGTGATTCAGGTGGATACGGAAGACGCCCCGGAACCTGTCGAAGAAGCTCCTGAAGAGCCGGAAGAAGTAGACTACGACGCAGGACATGAAACAGCGTCCTGTGAAAACTGCCAGGAAGAATCTCCGGAAACAGATGATGAAACTGATCATGGTTTTGAAGAGGCTGCAAGCACCATTGAAAAGATGGCAAATGAAGGAGAAACAGAGCAGTCCGAAGAAAAGGACGAGGCAAAGGAAGCACAGATGAAGTTTGATGTTGACGATGTGATTGAAGGCCTTGGGAAGGCAGCAGATAAAGTTGCTGATGCTGCAAAATACGCGGCTGAGAATCCCGAAAAAGTCATTGACAAAGCAGCCGATGTAGCCGGAAAAGTGGCGGAAACCATTGGCAAGGCAGCAGACAAGGCACTGGATCAGGCACAGAAGGTCATTGATAAGACAGACAAATCTGCGAACAGCGCTTCGGACCAGGTCGGGAAAGTCGTAGACGGGATTGGAAAGGCTGCAGAGAAAGCCGCAAATGCGTTTACATCCTTCCTGGAAAACCTGACTCGAAACGATAGTGACAAGAAATAAAAAATCCGGCGCAGTCTTCGATTGAAGGCTGCGCCGTTTGATTTACCAGACTGCGCCAAACGACAATTGCTCAATCCCCAGGGTCAGCGCGTGATCTGCATCAGAAACGGAGCCGAGGAGGAATTCATCCTGTATATTCCGCGGCAGAATCACTGGCATGCGATCATGAAACTGCGCAATAGAAGGAGCTGCATTCCGGGTCAGGATAGTGAAAACCGGATTCTGTCCTTCAAATCGGTATAAACCGGCGAAACATGCATAGGACGTTTCCTGCGGTTCGAAGCGATACTTCAGCATGGGGCGCTGCCGATGGTCCCACTCAAAGTATGCCATCATGGGAATCAAACATCTGCGGTGCTGAAAACTGTCCTGGAAAAGAGGTTTTGAGTGGGCAGTTTCACTTCGAGCGTTAAACACAAGCCCCTGGTCTGTATGGAATCCCCATTGCATGGGAAACGGAGAAGGTGTCTGACTGAGCCGGCTTTTTGCGAGCACAGCCGCATAATCCCCTGGCCGGATCTCACCGCGTTTTAAGACAAAATGCTCCTGGTGAAGTCTGCCGCGGTTTTCCGCCTCAATGAGGATATCCTCCAGATCGGAATCGACTTCTGTCTGGGGCACATAATAGCGTGCACACATGGTTACTGATCGAGTGTGACATCAAACCAGGTGACATAGGTTGCGCCGGGCTGAAGAATCGTGACAAATTTCTTATCTTCAAATGCGCCGCTTTCCGTCACTTCTGCAGGGATGCCATGCCAGGGTTCAAGACAGATAAAATCTGCAAACTTTGCCGTAGGACTCCACACGGCAAGGGCTTCCATCTTGGGGAAAGCAACGGTAAGGCCTTTCCCGCTGTTCCTGTTGACCAGATGAACACTGCGGCTCTTCAGGGTTGTAAACAGCAGCGAATCACGACGATCAATTTCGTGATGATCCAGCGGCATGGTGTTTCCGTGGAAGAACGGGAGAACCTCTGTTCCATCCAGCATACCGGAAGGAGAAACAACGCAAACGCGGCCTTCTTCATTCTCAGGGAATACAAGATCGTAATCTTCGAACTTTGCACCGTCTTCCATAGGGCAGATAAAAGCCGGATGCCCGCCTACGCACATCGGCATCTGTTTCCCGTCCTTGTTTTCGATCGCGAATTCCGTTCTGAAACCATTGGTGAAAACAGAGTAGCGTACATGGAAAGCAAAATCGAAGGGATAGACTTTCCGGGTCTCTTCATTATCTTCCAGCAGCAAATCGACATAATCGGTCCCGAGGGCTGCAATCTGCATCAGGGGATTTGAACGGGTGAATCCATGTTTCGGCATCTTATAGCTTACGCCATCGATGATCACTTCGCCGTTTTTGGCAGCGCCGCAAACAGGGAACAGGAGAGGTGCATGCTGGTCCCACGCGGCAGGATCCGCCTGCCAGATGACTTCGCGGCCATTTTCTCCGTGGAAGGAGACGATTTGTCCGCCCTGCAGGTCAATGACAGCCTGAGTGTTTCCATAGGTCAGAGTTACACAATTCATATGGATCATCCTTTCAGAATGGTATTATATTCAGTCTGGTCGATGACCAGCCAGTCCTGACCGGGTAAGTGATAAAACTGCTGGTAGTTCTTTTCCAGGGGAATCCATCGGCTGAGAAACTGTGTCAAAGCAAGTGGACCATCGCGCTCCAGCAGGCGCGTTTTCTGCGTATCTTCATCCACAGTGATATAGAAACGATAGTCTGCTGATGCAGAAAGCACAGGAAGACCGCTGTAACTGCCTTCCAGAAGGAGTGAACCATCGGCAGGCAGTGTCCAGGAAGGAAGAAACCGGTCTTCATGACAGAGATATGGCCGCACAACAGCATCTTTTCCAGCACGGTGCGGAAGGAGAACTTCCTCTAGCAGACGTTCCGTGTCTGCGTTTCCACCCGGTACGGAGAGCCGCTCAGGTGTTTTCTGTGCCATGGGAATATAATAATCATCCATGTGCACGATGTAAAGGTTGGGAATGGCATGTTCAAGAAAAGCAGCCAGTGTGGTTTTCCCGGAAGCACAGGGTCCATCCAGCACCGCGAAAAACGGTCCCGGATGCCGGGCAAACAATTGAACCGGATTCATGTCGTTTCCTTTCAGCCTGCCGGCAGAGCATAGTAAACATGCAGAAACTGTTTGGCAAAGTCAAGCCAGGCATAAGAGGTGGAAAAGCCGGAGGCGTAGGGGAAGAGAATCACAAAGCATGCAAGACACAAAACAAGATATACGATCAGCACGGTCCTGCCCGCCTTGGGCCAGCGTTCCTTCAACCAGTTGAGTGCCAGCATATTCGCAAGAATGAGGAAGGGCACAGAGGCGAAATAGTGGTAAATATATGTGCCGCGTGGGACAAGAACCCATGGGAGATACTGTGCCAGAAGAGACAGCAGCACGAAAGCCGGATTGATGGACCAGGAACTGCTCGTCAGATGGAACGACCCGGACAGGTCATCGCGAAGATAACGATGGCGGCTGATAAAGACGATGAAGACACAGACAATGCCGGCGAGCCCGGTCCACCAGACGGCGGGATTGCCGAAGGAGAAAATGGAAAAACTCTTTCCGGGGTCGGTATAGTAGGCCATGGCATAATACATGGGGCGATAGATGACTGGCCATTCATACCATGGAGAATAGAAGGGATGATCCATGCCAAGGCGCGGCGTGCTGTGATAACTCAGCATGCCTTCCTGTGCTTTCCATACCAGTTTCAGATAGGCGCCGAGCGAGCGCGGATGCTGATAGGAGAAATATGGAATATAGGAAAGCAGGTAAATGACGACCGGAACGGCGACAAAGAAGAGAATACACCACAGGCAGAGGTGCAGGCAGACACGTCCGGCGTTGGAACTGCGGAAAGTCAGGAGGTCTGCATCCGGTGATTCAGGATCTGCATTGAGCATCTCACGGCTGTGTTTTGCAAGAAGCAGAGTGCGGCCAAGCGTCCAGAAAAACAGGATGGCAAGACCAATGCCTGCATACACTCCGATCCATTTGCTCGCCACAGCACATCCCATAAAGAATCCGGACAGCGCAAGGTCGGGAAGCAGAGAGCGGAGCGGCATGCGGACCAGATCATGCTGCATGAAACGAAGCATGAAGAAATAGGCACAGAGAATAAATAACACCGGAAAACTGTCAATGGTTGCGATACGGGTCTGCGTATAGTGCATGCAGTCCAATGCCATCATCAGGGCTGCGGCGGCGGCCATGGATGTTTTTTTGGTCATCTGCTTGCCGAGCAGATACATGACAGGAATCATGAGAATGCCCGCAAATGCACCAGCAAAGCGCCAGCCAAACGGAGTCATGCCAAATATGGATACAAACCATGACATGATGACTTTCCCGAGCGGAGGATGGGTTGTCTCATACGGCGTTGAGCCGTGAAGATGTTCAAAGGCTGTCCGCGCATGATAGATCTCATCAAAATATGTGCCTGTGAACCATGTAGGCTCGCCTTCGAGCGTGTCCTGCTCATCGCAGAGCAGAAGCGGGTCAGAATAAAGGGGAGAGTCAGGATTCGCATTTCCACGGTCGTGGATGGTGTATGGAATCTGTTTCCCGGAGACCATCGTCAGACTGCCGTCCTCTTTGGGAACACTCTCGCTTTCCCGGAGAATGACTTCGCACAGACGAAGACCGATCTGATCTGCCTTGATCCGGACATAGCGGCCGGTCAGCTTCTGCACGGAACGATAATTGTTGCCGGCAGTAAAGACGATATCCCCCTGGTTGGTGTAGCTTGGCATCAGATATTTCCAGCGGAAGCACTCTCCCTGGTCCATCTGCGCAGGATAAGGATCTGACCAGACTTCTCCGTCCTCACTGACCTGAACGGAGAAATTCTGATAGGAGACCTGACAGTAATAGAGAAAGCTGAAATCCTGGTAGGTGTCTCCAAGGTCAAGCACCACATACTCATCAGCAGCTGTGCTTGTCCAGGGTTTCTGAGGCGCTTTGGTAGAACCGAGATTCCACATGGCGAGCAGACTGTAGGCCAGGGTAATGCCAAGAACAAGCAGGGTATCCAGGCGCTTCCAGTGGAGTGAAGGATCAGGATGAAATGTCAGGGGTGATTTTGTGTCTGCATTCAATTGCTGAATGGGAAAAATGCTGTGCAGGGGTGTTTCTTTCTCTTCCAACGCAAGCAGGCAGAGATCGCATGCTGTCCAGAGTCCGAGCGGAATCTGAAGGAGATTGATGACGGAGAGAATGTTGGCCAGCCAGACGGTGTCCTCGTTGAGATGACCAAGTGATGAGCCCAGGCGGAGGGCATTGTCCAAAACAATGCCTTCATTAACAAACATGGTCAGCGTAGAGCAGGCAAAAAGAATCAGGATGCGCCGGTCTCTGTGCAGAATGAAAGCAAGAAGGAAGAAGACCACAGCAGGAAAAAGATAGCGTTCATGCATTTTGATGCCAAGTGTATAGAGCATCAGGAAAAGGAGCGCACCGAGGAATGGGAGCTTCTTCAGGTCACCGGAACGGATGTAGAGCAGTGTGGTGCATACAACACAAAACGCCATCGCACCGGCTCCCATTGTCGACCATGTGACATTCAGGAAAGCGCAGCTGAGGAAAAAAACGGTAAAGATACTGTAGAGAACAGCTTCCAGCTGCCAGTATTTCGCTTCTTTTTTCCTGAGTGCGTATGCGCAGCCTAAAGCCCAGCACAGCGAAATAAACGCCAGAAGCACACAGGGAATAAAAGCTGCAGATGTGCTGATGGATTTCCAGTTATATCCGAATAGATAATAAAGGTTGGCCGTGTTGACCGTGGCATAGGGATAACTGGAAAGAGTATCTGTGTATTTGGCAATCAGCCAGCCAGGCTTTTGACCGATTGTAAATGGAAGAATGATCACCAGGGCAACGGCAGCCGCATATCCAACGCCGATCAGCATGCTGCGCCGAACGGTCCGACTTCCCCTGATCCAGGCGATGATAATCGCAGTGAGCCCAAGGAAGCCAAGCATCAGTGCCTGAGGCTTGGCAAGGACGGCGAGCATAAAGCATGGCATCACCCATTGCCACTTTTCAGCGACCGCGAAGAGTGCAACAAGGACGAGCAGCAGGGCGAGGACGGAATCGACCTGGCCCCAGGCCGCACTGTTGATGAGAAGAACCGGATTGAATGCCAGCAGGAGTGCAAGCAGTGAGGAACGGGATACGTCCATCCCGCGTTTGCGCGACAATGCATAGGCAGTGCATGCGAGACCCAGATCACAGAGTCCCGGAACCAGTTTGAGGATCGCTTCGTCGCTGATAAAGGCCGGCAGGGATCCGCCGCAAAGAGCTTTCAGGAAACTGCTGCAGGCATTGTTCAGCCAGAGAATCAGCATATATGCCGGCGGATAATCACAGAAAGACGTAGTGGTATAGAATCCGGACGGCCCGACCTGTCCCATGGTGGCCCCCCAGGACAGAAAACAGTTGATATCGACCGGATATCCGCTGATCCTCAGGGAGAGGATATAATGGACAATAAAAGAGAAGACAAGGATCAGAATCAAAGCATACGGTTTTGTGCTTTCCGGTCGCTGCTGCAGGACGGGTCTGCGCATAATATAGGATGCAGACAGGAAAAGAAGGAGCAGATATGCCGCAGAAAGGACTAGCAGCCAGGGCCAGAACGGAGAGGCGGAGGGTTCGTCGTCTTCTGTCCAGACATCGTCTTCAACATAGCTTTGATCCAGCTGATACCAGCGAACAGCGATGGAATCGGCTGGAATGGAATCGACTTGCTCCAGACGGATATTGTCAAACGCGGCGAAACCTTCGCTTTCGCCGCTGTATCCGCCCAGACGCACAAAGATGGTGACTTCCGTCTGGTCTTCACCGGTTTCGCCATACATGGTGACATACTGCCACTGATCGTGCGTGTCATACAGACCATCAGTGTATGCATAAAGGCCTTCGATGGAAAGGTTGGCTCCCCATCCGGCGTCGGGGATCTCAGAGGCACGGATATAACCGGACAGCTTGTAGAGAGCGTCCGGTTCTACTGAAACAGTCTGCGCAAAACGGGCATCGTTGCTGCCCAGATTGTGGATCGTGGCAGCGTTTCCGCCGTCCATTCCGGATTCAGTCCCGTAGACAGTATAGCCTTCGGATGTAAACCATGATTCAGTATACCAGCCATCAGGAATACCGCTTGAGTCGATTTGTTCAAAATCTCCGTTATAAATCAGGTTGCTGCTGTCTTCAGCAGAGGATGCAGAAGGGAGCAGAAGACACATGAAAGAGAGCAGCAGGGTCAGAATATGCAAGAATATCACACCCTTTTAAAAGAAAGAATCACCGGGCAAACTCATGAGCCGCTGAGATGGACAGGCCAGAAATGGCCGATAAATGATTTTCTGTGCTCCGGGCACGGGCCATAAGTCTGCAAAGCCTGAATGTGTTCTTTGGTTCCATAGCCTTTATTCCGGATGAAACCATACATGGGATACTGTGCATCCAGCTCCTTGAGCTGACGGTCACGGGTGACTTTTGCCACAATCGAAGCGGCAGCAATATTGTAGGAAAGCGCATCGCCATGAATCAGTGGGATCTCCTGCCCGTGAAGACCGAGATGCTTGACAGCATCGATCAGAAAAAGATCAGCAGGGATCTTTTCTGCAGCCCTGCGCATGGCATTTTTCGTTGCCTCCAGAATATTGACCGCATCAATTTCTTCCGGTGTGGCCTGACCGATGCCAATATAAAGAGCCTGTTTCATAATTTCATCAAACACTTTTTCTCGGCGTGATTCAGACAGCTTTTTGGAATCATCAATCCAGAGAATCGGCTCTGTATCAAGAGGCATGACAACACATGCGGTGACTACATTTCCCACCAGGGGTCCGCGTCCCGCTTCATCCATTCCTGCCAGCATGAGACCGGGAGAAAGAAAACCCTGATCATGGCTGACCAGCGCTTTTACATGTTCGGCGCGATCAATCTTCGGCATCTTCTGAAGCTCCTTTGAGAATGATTTTTCGGGGAGGTGCCTCAAGGGATATTCTCCCGCATTTCCCGGCACGGAATTCATCCAGAACGACCTGGCAGCAGCGGTCATAATCACAGATGCCGCCCTTGAGAAGGAATCCACGTCCCCGGCAAACGGCTTCCAGCAAAGCTTCTCCTCTCAGCTCAGGATTATCAAAGCGGAACCGTTCCATGACCGACTCCGGTCTGATCTGGAGGAGCTCCTGCAGAAGTTCAATGGTGAGCATCGGCAGGTCCACAACATCATCTTTCACGGAGCCGATATAACATAAACGTTTCGCAGCGCGCTGATCATCCAGCCGGGGCCAAAGAAGTCCCGGGGAATCCAGAAGCTGAAGATACGGTCCGATGACTACCCACTGATTGGCTTTTGTAACGCCAGGCTTGTCCCCGGTTTTCGCAATATTGGAACCGTGCAGAGCATTGATCAGTGTACTTTTGCCGACATTCGGCACGCCGGCCACCATCACGCGGACGGTTTTGTGAACCCCTTTGAGGGCAGCTTTTTCGACAGCTTCTTTGGCAGCCCGGTCAATCAGTTTGAGGACTTCTTTGCCACGGTTCATGTAGGCCGTACAGGGGGCTGCGTCGAGTCCCTGCTCTTTGAAACGGCTGATCCATGCACTGGTAATACCTGGATCGGCAAGGTCAGCCTTGTTCAGCAGAAGAATTCTTTTTTTGCCGTTGGTCATGCGTGCAAGGTCCGGATTGCGGCTTGAGAAAGGCAGACGTGCATCGCACAGCTCAATGACGACATCGCACCGCCCAAGCTGATCGGAGAGCAGACGTTTGGCTTTTGCCATATGTCCAGGGTACCAGTTAATATCCATAAAGGGTTCGACCTCCAATGATTGATAGGCATACATCCACAAATACAATTCTACTCTGAATTTGCCGTTCGTCAACCGAATCGGCACACAGGAAGGAAGCAGGATATGCTGTGTTTTGACTGTGTGGGAGCATTATGGGAAGCATCCCATCCAGGCATGCGGAAAAGCACAGATAAAGTAAAAAACTGGACAATTTCTGCTGAAACAGGTACAATGAAACTCTGGTTGCGAAAGAATGCGTCATGAAGATATGAAATGATATGCAGAAACAAGAAAGGGGACGATTTTGTGCAGCAGCCACCTGAACAGAAACCGTGGGGTCAGAGTCACCGTCCCGTTCCTCCGCCGCCGGAAGAACAGCCGCGTTATATGAGAAGAAAAAGAAGACCGCATCGCTCCAGATTGGGTCTTGTTTTCATGGCGATTGGTTTTATGACCGTTTGTCTCGTCATATTCCGTTATCTGATTGTGCCTCTTCTTGTGATGCTCAATGGAGGTGCGTAAGAATTGAAGCGATTCCTGAAATGGCTGGGTAAAGTGGTAGGGACAGCGCTTTCCCTGGTCCTGGTCATTATCATGCTGCCTTATGCTACAAAGTGGATCGGGAAGCTCCTTCCTGACGGGTCAAGAAATGCGATCACAGTTTCAGCCGTTCTCTCAAGACAAATGGAAGCGTCTTCCAGGCTTGAAACGGCTAAAATTGAAGATGAAGGTGTGATTTCTTCATCGGTTGATGCGCTTTTTATCGGTCAGGTACAGAACGTGGTGATCCAATACCGATATGAAGCAAGCATGGGGATTGACCTGAAAAAAGTTAAAATGCAGATTCTGGGAAATGTTCTGACACTTGAACTTCCGCCTGTGGAAGTGCTTGCTGACAGTCTGACGCCGCTCAATGTTGAGCGCAATGATTTCTGGTTCCCTCTCAGCGAGGAAAGACGGCTGAAGCTTCTGGAAGACGAAAGACTCAAGTGCAGAGCTCATTATCTTGAAGAAAATCAGGAGAACCGCGATGCGTTTGATTATTCAGTGGCAGCCATGACTGAATGGCTCGACCAGCTGCTGAAAGAAACGGGACGGCAGGGTGTAGAGATTGTCTGTGTGCAGCAGAAGGCCCCTGAAACCTGATATTTGACCGGCTTCATAATGTGTGAGAACAGGAACGCTGTCTCATACAGAACGAAGTCGGTTTTATATTGCCTTTTCACAGGTGGTCATGTTATAATTTCCATGAATACAAATGCAATCTGAGTGTCAATGAAAGGAATGATGTTTATGCGCAGGCAACTTCAGGATTTGCGTGCTGCAATGCAGAAAAAAGGTGTTACCGTCTATCTGGTTGTGACTGATGATTATCACGCTTCAGAATATACGGGGAGCTATTTCAAGTGCCGCGCCAATCTGACAGGCTTTACCGGCAGCGCGGGCAGCTGCATTGTGACCAATGACTGGGCCGGCGTCTGGACAGACGGCCGTTATTTTCTGCAGGCAGCAGATCAGCTGAAGGATTCCGGGTTTGAACTGTGCAAAATGGGAGAACCGGGTGTTCCCACGATCGATGAATTCCTCGGTGAGCATCTTCATGCAGGCGATGTGCTTGGATTTGACGGACGTACGATCAGCGCCAGAAATTACCGGAAATATCAGGCGATAGCAGATCAGGCCGGTGCGTCAATCATCAGTGATATTGATCTTGCCGGAGACATCTGGGAGGATCGTCCGGCTATGTCTGCACAGCCCGTGTTTGAACTTGGGGTGGAGCTGACAGGAAAAAACAGGGCAGATAAGCTGAAAGAAGTACGTGAAAGCCTTGCAAAAGAGAATGCAGACGTTCTTCTTCTTTCCTCTCTGGCAGATATCAACTGGCTGTTCAACATCCGCGGTGGAGATGTGGCCTGCACGCCTGTTGTGCTCTCTTATGCCATGATTACGCAGGAGAAGGCTCTTCTGTTCCTGAATCCAAGCGTTCTCTCTCCTGAAATCCGTGCACATCTTGAAGAGGATCAGGTTGAAATCAGACCCTATGATGAAATCCTTCAGGCAGCTGCTTCCATTGAAGCAGGGAAATGTGTTCTGCTTAACCCGGCTCTTGTCAACAGTGCGATTGTGTCTGTCATTCCGGAGAATGTACGGATTAAAGAAGGCGCCAATCCGACGGAGCTTCCCAAGGCAGTAAAGAATCCGGTTGAAGTCGCTAATTTCCGGAAGGCACACGTGAAAGACGGCGTGGCTGTTACAAAGTTCATGTACTGGCTGAAAAAGAATGTCGGAAAAGTACCGATGGATGAATTCAGCTGTGCTGATCAGCTGGAAAGCTACCGCCAGGCTCAGGAGCATTATGTCGGACCCAGCTTTGAGCCGATTATGGCATACGGACCGCATGGAGCGATTGTGCATTACAAGGCAACGACTGAAAGCAATGCCAAAGTTGAACCTCGTTCTTTCTTCCTTTGCGATACCGGTGGACATTATCTTGAAGGAACAACCGATATCACACGAACCTTTGCCATGGGCCCACTTACGGATGAAGAAAAGCGCTGCTATACGCTGGTTCTGAAAGGCCATCTGCAGCTCGGCTCTGCCCATTTCCGCTATGGTGTCACCGGTTCCTACCTTGATTATGCAGCCCGCAAACCTCTCTGGGATGCCGGCATGGACTACAATCATGGGACAGGGCATGGCGTTGGATACCTGATGAGCGTGCATGAGGGACCGCAGTCCTTCCGCACCAAGGATCTGCCCGGAAGCCGACCTGCTGTTCTTCAGCCGGGAATGGTGACAAGTGATGAACCCGGAATCTATCTGGAAGGTAAGTTCGGTGTGCGTCTTGAAAACCTGACGGTTGTATGTGAGAGCGAGACGGGAAGCTTTGGCCGGTTCCTGCATCTTGAATATCTGACCATGGTGCCATGGGACCTGGATGCAGTCATTCCGGAAATGCTCACAGAGGATGAAAAGAGATATCTGAATCAGTATCATGCACAGGTGCGTGAAACCATTTCACCGTATCTGGATGCGGATGAGCAGGAATGGCTGGCCCAGGCGACACGAAGCATCTGATGCACTGCGATGGAAAATGGGGTGAATGGAGAATGAGGAAAGGGGATGCCACACGCCAGGAAATCCTCAGTATTGCAGACCGTCTCTTCTGTACGAAGGGGTACGATAATACCAGCGTTCAGGATATTCTTGATATTCTGCATGGAAGCAAAGGCGGGTTTTATCACCATTTTCCATCCAAAGGTGCGGTGCTTGAAACACTGTGCCGGGAAAAGGCAGAAAAAGCACATACTGAAGCAGAAGAGGCGATGTCTGTTCAGACAGACACCATGCAGCGGCTGAATACGCTGTTCAGATATGTCAACCCCCTGCGCATGGAGAACATGGCGTTTATGGACATGCTGCTTCCACTTCTTGACCGCCCTGAAGGAATGTCTGTACGGGTTGTTTATCAGGAAGCCTTGCTCCAGGCATTTGAACGCTCTTTGAACAGAGAAATCATGCTCGGGACTGCCAATAAAACCCTCATGCCGGCGATACCGGATGCTGCAGTTCCCGTGCTTACCCTTCTGAACAGCTGCTGGCTGGAGGCTTGTATGCAGCTCGCCGGTGCCAAAAAATCGGGTGTGCGCTGTGATACAAGTGCACTCATGCCGATTCTTTCAAGGTATCGCCGCGTGACTGAGGTGATTCTGGATGCACCGTACGGCAGTGTCGAATTAATCGAACTTGAGGTATGGGATCGTATTGCCCAGCATCTGACTGGGAAAAACAAATAATAACTCTTTGAAAGGAGAGGCCTATGAGTAACGTTCCAACTGCCCACATTACAGCAAAAGCGGGGGATTTTGCGCGAACTGTGTTAATGCCCGGAGACCCTCTGAGATCAAAGTATATTGCCGAGAATTATCTTGAGAACGCAGTCCTTGTCAATAATGTCCGCGGCGTTCAGGGATATACCGGAGAGTATCATGGAAAACGGGTATCCGTCATGGCCAGCGGCATGGGAATTCCCAGCATTGGCATCTATTCTTACGAACTGTTCAACTTTTATGGTGTGGAAAACATCATCCGTGTTGGAACCGCTGGCATGCTGAACCAGAAACTGAAAGTCAGAGACATTGTTCTCGGGATGAGCTGCTACACCAATTCGAATTATGGAAATCAGTTCGGTTTCTCTGGAAGCCTGGCTCCGTGCTGCTCATGGGAACTGCTTTCAAAGGCGATGGCAGCCGGTGAGAAGCTTGGACAGAAACCGATTCCCGGCGCGCTGTATTCTTCCGATGTTTTTTACGATGAGTCAAAATCCTCTGCGATTCTGCAGAAACTCGGGGTGCTTGCCGTGGAGATGGAAGGCGCCGCACTGTATCTGAATGCTGCCAAAGCAGGGAAAAATGCCCTGGTCATCTGCTCGATCTCTGACAATCCCTTCACCGGTGAAGGCCTGAGCGCGGAGGAAAGGCAGAACAGCTTTACCAAAATGATGGAGATTGCTCTGGAGATTGCATGAGCTGATCCAGAACCATGTTTTGCTGATCAATGAGGCAAGGTGAAACAGCAACAGGAAAAGCCTGTGAGAAGACGGGAAGTCTTTTCACAGGCTTTTCCTTTGGAAAGAATAGAGGTGGGTGTCCATCGGGAATAATGCGTTTCGGATCAGAACTGGCGATGCGTTCAGCTGCGATGGTAGATGGCTTTACCTGCTACATGAATCGCGCTTTCAGAGCAGACCAGCCTGCACAGATGACATCCGACACATTTACTGCCGACAAGACGCGGCCTGCGGGTTTCAGGATCAAACTGGATGGCCTGATGCCCGCCGTCCATACATGAGATATAACATCTGCCGCAGCCGTTGCATTTGTCATAATCAAACAGGGGAAGCAGAATGGTGTCACGCTCGATATCCTGATGGCTGACGATTGTCTTTGAGGCCCCTGAGATGAGTTCCCGGACAGAATAAATCCCTTTGCACTTCATGTATTCTGTCAGACCTTCCAGCAGATCATCGATGATACGATAACCATACTGCATAACGGCCGTCGTAATTTGAACACTTCCGGCACCGAGGAGAAGAAACTCGAGCGCATCAATCCATACTTCAATTCCACCCATTCCGCTCAAATGCATGCTAGAAAGATCGCTGCATCTGGAAAGATCGGAAATGAATCTCAGGGCGATGGGTTTGACTGCGGAACCTGAATATCCGCCGATGATGGATTTGCCCCTGACAGAAGGTTCTGCCACAAGCGTGTCAATATCAACGCCGGTAATGGAATTGATGGTATTGATGGCCGAGATGCCATCTGCACCACCGCGTTTGGCTGCAAGGGCCATCGGGACCATGTCAGTAATATTGGGCGTGAGTTTCGCGAGCAGCGGAAGGCAGGTTCCTTTCCTCGCAGCACGTGTGAATCGTTCGATCAGCTCTTCAGACTGCCCGATGGTCACACCCAGGTCATCGGATTCCATGTTTGGACAGGAAAAATTGCATTCGATGACAGAGGCACCGGATTCTTCGCACCTGGATGCGAGTTCTGTCCATTCTTTTTCGTTTTGTCCCATGATCGACGCGATGATCACTTTGGAAGGAAACTCTGCTTTGAGTCGTGAAAAAATCTGCATATTTTCATCGACACTGTGGTCTGAAAGCTGCTCAATGTTTTTGAACCCGCAGAACGCATTCGAATGATTCCGAATGGCAGAAAAACGCGTTGAAGCCTCGTGCTGCGGAAAACTGCAGATGGTTTTGAAGGCCGCACCGGCCCATCCGGCCATAAAGGCGCGGCGGCACATGTCATAGGTACTTGCAACAACGGAAGAGGAGAGAAGAAAAGGATTCTCGAGGCGTACGCCGCAGATATCCGTGGAGAGGTCAACATTTCCGATCTTGTGTGCCGGCAGAGAGACGGCCGCGCTTTTTACACTGAGAAGCAGATCGCGGATAGCAACCGGTTCCTTTCTGCCCGAAAGCACGCACGCAGATTCGCATGGTGCATTGCAATAGGTGCAGTCACAGTTGATTTTTCTCACAGCTCCGCTGTAATTGCGAAAGTATAGGGAACGCAGAATATCACCGACATCGGCATGCTGGGGGCATGCTTTGGTACATGTCGGTTCGTGACACAAAAGGCATTTGCTGACTTCCGAATGGTCATAGTCAATGCTGTATTTTTGCCGGAAATTATGCACTGCGGCATCACTCCTTCATCTGCTGATTATGAGGCTGTAGGGAGAGAGAACAAACAGATTCATTGCTCCAATCATAGTATAGGGAAGTGATGCCTGTCAACAGTGAGCACAAGTGAAGTCAGGGAGAACAGAAAGATGGGATGGGAAAAGGCATGGCCTGCCGTCAAAGAGAGTTACTGGTCATCAAACAGGGACAGCTGGCGCGGGGCTTTCAGATCAAGCTGTGACATGCGGTCGTGGATCGTCTGCATTCTCTCGTCAATGGCAGCAATATCCTGCGCAGTTCTGAGCAGTTCATCCGCAATGTCCTGCGGGACGATGCCGTCAGCTTTGTAGCGGAGATTATGTTCAAGGGAAGCCCAGAAATCCATGGCTATAGTGCGGATCTGCACTTCCACCGGAACCATCATCCTGCCTTCGGCAAGAAAGACGGGGACTTCGATGACAAGATGCAGACTGCGGTACCCGTTGGGCTTGGGATGATGGATGTAATCATTGACGCGCTTGACTGAGATATCATCCTGACTCGAGAGCAGATCGGCGATCTGAAAGACATCCTGAATATAAGAGCAGACCACCCTGACCCCGGCAATATCATAAAGATTTTCCACGGCTGAATTGATGGAAACTTCCATGTTTTTTCTCTGAAGTTTTTCAGTGATGCTCTGCAGTGTTTTCATACGGTGTTCCATGTGATGGATTGGGTTGCGCCGATGCTTGGTTTCAAATTCAAGATTCAGGATTTCAAGTTTGGTCTGGACCTGGCGGATTGCAGCCTGATATCTGCACTGAATGTGAAAGTATTCATCCAGCATGAACTGGAATTCCTCTGAAAAGTGGATGAGTTCAGCCCCGGAATCGTGTGGAACGGACATTATTCTTTTCCTCCCCTAGACATATTCGGAATGGAGATACGGAAAACTGACCCCTCATGAAGAACCGAAGTGACTTTTACAGAACCGCCAAGCATATCAAGGATCCTGCGGACAAGACTCAATCCCAGTCCGACACCTTCCGAAGAGCGTGAACGATCAGCCTGATAGAATCTGTCGAAAATATGCTGAAGGTCTTCTTCGGTCATGCCGATGCCGTGGTCACGAATTTCGAAAAAGGCGGCATCGGCAGTTTCCCATACGGAAATATGAATGGTGGATTGAGGATCTGAAAACTTGACGGCATTCTGAATCAGATTCGTCCAGACCTGTTCAAGAAGCGCACTGTCTGAAATAAGGTGGACTTCCTTTAAATCCAGGTCCCAGTGAATGCTTTTTTCCTGCCACACTGACTGCATTCTGAGAATCACCTGACGCACCTGTTCATCGAGACGAAAATGCTCTTCGATTGCACTTTTCCCCTGCTGTTCAAGCGCAGTCAGGCGCAGCATGGTATTGGACAGGCGGGAAAGCCGGTCAGATTCTGAGGCGATCATCCGGATGTAATCATTGCGATCCTCTTCACTCAGTCCGGGCATGCTCAGAAGCCGTGCATATCCTTTAATGCTGGCAATGGGTGTTTTAAACTCATGTGAGACCGAGGAAATAAAGTCTTTCTGCACATAGGAAGTACGTCCGAGTGCCTCGGTCATGTGATTAAAGGAGTGCATGAGTTCGCCGACTTCACCATGGTCTCCTTCCGGCACACGGACAGAAAAATCGCCTTCTGAAATCCGGCGTGTTGCATCGGTCAGCTCGGAAATGGGGTGAGAGATATGCTTGGAGCCAACCAGCGAGGCGAGAAGAAATGCTGCGATAAAGAAGATGCCCACAGACATGACACGAGTCAACGTACTGGAGTAAAGATTATACTGCTGTGCGGCCTGTATAAAGACGATGCCTGTGGATGTAATCACGCAGGTTGTGGGAATACCATTGAAAGTCCCCAGTGTGGCGATACCGGATTCTCCAATGATGCCGCGCAGCGCTTCAGTATCAGGGTCACCATTCTTGAGAAAATGGGTTTCGAGATTTGAACGCTCCAAAATGGAAAGGAGTTCTTCAGTGGACAAACCGGTTTCACGGTCCAGCTGCTGAAGTGTCATCGCATACTCCTGCTCACTCTGAAGCATTTCAGTGAGAATGGCGGAGCGGCTGATCAGGGAACTGAGCACCATGGCCGAAAGTCCTGACATGATGGCGACCAGGATCAGAAATACAGCAACATTGGAGCGATATGACCAGGGAAGCACTTTTCCGAGCCGCTTCATATTTTTTTCTCCGCTTTATAGCCCAGCCCGCGTACGGTTTCAATGGTAAAATCCGGAAATGCTTCGCACTTCTCGCGCAGTCGTTTGATATGCACATCTACGGTGCGCTCGTCACTTTGAGCATCCATGCCCCAGATTTCATCCATCAGCTGCTGACGCGTGAAGATTTGCCGGGGACTGGAGAGCAGCTTAAAGAGAAGGAAGAACTCCTTCTTGGGGAGCGTAATGCTGATTTCCCCGCGGGAAACAGTCAAAGCGTCATAATCAAGGGACGTCTGTCCGATCTGAAGGTGATGGCTTGTCATGGCGCGTGCACGCCGCATGAGTGCTTCCACATGAAGGAGCATTTCATCAAGATCGATGGGCTTGGTCAGATAATCATCTGCTCCGGAAGCAAAGCCGGCGCGTTTGTCCTCCAGAGAATCCTTTGCAGTAACCATTAAAATGGGCATAAGAGGATAGGCCGAACGTATTTCATGCGCCAGCTCGAGTCCGTTCATTCGGGGCATCATGACATCGATAATGGAAAGATCCGGAAGGACTTTGCTGATCTGATTCAGAGCTTCTTCTCCGTCTGCAGCACTAAGAACCTGATATCCATTGAGTTTTAAAAACGCACACATCATTTTCTGCAGGGGGAGATCATCTTCTGCAATGAGAATGGTAAACATTATTGTGCACCTGCCTTCAGTATATTGTATCACATTCCGGGGAGAAACGCACTGTTTGAACCAAACGAAAGAGACCGGTCTGAATCCGGTGTTACTATTCACAGTCTAAAAAAGCATGCACAAGCATGAAGGGCATTATCAACG
>R21__coassemble_351_pt1 | contig 38771 bp, 31 predicted proteins | sample R21__metabat2_high_PE_034 | metagenome-assembled genome bin R21 | reverse complement strand
TGCCAAGAGCCGCCAGACCATGACGCATGACTATGACCAGGTGCGGCTCGACGGCGCAGAGCAGGCGGAACCCATGAGCATCCTGACGCTGGGGGACGAACAGCTGCAGATCGGGATGGCAGAAGGCCTGTTTACCGTGCATCTCGAGGAAATCCGGGATGAGGAAACCGAAGAGAACCATCTGGTGCTCACAGCCGTGGAGGAGACGGACAGCCGCTGGGAAATCAACGGGGCCGGACTGCGCAAACTGGAGAAAAGCGGCATTGACCGTCTTGTCCTTCAGTCCGGCGCACATACGGTCAGCATGCCCACAGAAGGCTATCTGGCGGGCTGGAAATATGAGGAACTGAAGAGCAGGGGAACGGCGGGACGCAGGTTCACCTTCTTCCTGGAAATGAACGCAACTTCTTCAAAGTGGTCTGTTGACGTGCAGGGGGATACGACGGAACTGGGTACGGATCCGCTTTCGGACATGTATCTGACTGGCGTGACAGACGAAACGGCTCAGGACGGGGATATGGGAGGTTCAGAATGAAACGATTTGCAGCATGTCTGCTTGCGGCCTGTCTGGCCTGCGGCATCACCAGTGCCGCCATGGCTGACAATTCATATGTTGGAACAATTACCGCAGGTGAAACCGTGCCGGTGCAGGTCAGCTACGGCGGCCGGCTCAGCGGGATCACCAAGAGCGCAGGGCAGCTGGTCTCCGAAGGGGAAAGCCTCGCGGAAGTGGAAGCAACCCTGAATTTTGCGCCTGTGGAAGGCACGATCTCCGGCATGTACCTTCAGGCAGGGGACAAAACCGAGGACGTCACCGAGCGCTACGGCGCCAGCCTGTATATTGAGCCGACGAACCGCTACATCATCAAGGCGACATCGGACAAGGCCTACAACAGCAGTGAGAACAAATATATCCATCTGGGTGAACGCGTTTACCTTAAATGCGTGACCGACGGCTCGCACAAGGGAACCGGTATGGTTGCAGCCCTGACGGAGGACGGATACCAGATTGAAGTGACCGGCGGAGACTTTTATATCGGAGAAAAAGTGGACGCCTACAGGAAAAGCGATTATGCCAGAGAAAGCTGCGTCGGACGCGGGACCGTGGACCGGGCCAAGCCGGTCGCGGTCAAGGGCAGCGGCAGTGCTGTCCGGGTGCATGTCGCCAACGGAGATTTCGTGGAGCGCGGCGAACTGCTCTTTGAAACCGTGGAAGGCGTTCTCGACGGGCTGTATGCTCCGGGCAAGCAGGTGCTCAGCCCGGTGAGCGGGATCATCTCCAGCGTGGAAAAGAACAACGGGGATTCGATCGCCAAAGGGGACACGCTGATGAAAATTCTGCCCACCAGCAGTCTCCAGGTCGAGTTTGATATTCCTGAATCGGATCTGTTCATCCTTGAGGAAGGACAGAAGGTCCGCATGGAACTGTACTGGGAGACAGAGAGCGGAAAGACCTATGAAGGGGAAATCCTCCGCATCTCCCATATCAATTCCACGGTGAAGGAAGGCACCACAGAAAGAAAAACCTATAAGGCATACGCGTCAATCACGCCGGATGCCCGGATTCGGGCAGGCATGACTGTCATTCTGTATGTCGAAGGGGTCAACGGTACAGAGCATGTGGCTCATGGAGACTGAACAACGGGGGTAAGAAGAGATGAAAAGACTGATCTGCATTGTGCTGGCACTGCTGTGCCTGACAGGGGCGGCCCTGGCTTCCCCGGGAGACAGAGTCCTGACACGGTTTGATGAAAACATGGGCTACGCAGCCATCCGGTCGACTTTTCTGGTTGGACGCAAGGTCTACATGTTCACAAGCGGCATGAATGAAAGTCTGATGGTCTATGACCTGGACACAAAGGAAACCGCTCAGTACAGCCTTCAGGCCATGATGGACCGCATGAACGGTCTGCAGTATACGCAGAGCGGGGAAGCGGACCAGGAAAACGCAAACATCACCGAACAGATTGTCTGCTGGTTTGAACACGGCGAAGAAATCCTGGCCCTGGTGACGCGCGTCAGAACCGAGGAAAGCGGCGGAACCATTGAGAACGCAACGGTCCGCAGACTCGTGCTTGACGGCAGCGAGGCCAGCGTGGAGGCGACAGACTTACCGGCGCTCGACTGGAGCAGCATGACCGAAGATTACGGCACCTGGACGGGCAGCAAGTACGTCAGCTCTGGCCTGTGCGTGGGAGAGAACCTCTATCTCCATACCTATGATGACAGCGGAAATGCAGTGCTGGTGATCTATGACCTGACCACAGGGACGGCGCAGGAACGCTATATTCCCGATCTGAGCAACATCGGATACGGGACAGAGGACCGCATCCTCCTGTCACAGACCCGCTGGGGGGATCACGCCCTCATGACCGTGAGTCTCTATGACGGCGTCACGGAGGAAATGGATGAAATCGTGCGCTTTGATCTTGAACAGGTCAGCCCGCGCATTGTCACCTATGATGAAAAAACAGACATCCTGTATTATGTCCATGCCGGCGAAATCTACCGGGTGACCGGCCGTGACCTGTCCACGGCAGAGGCGGTGAATGACTGCCCTCTGAGCGGATCCGGGTTTGGACGAGTACTGGATGACGGATTCCTGGTGCTGGGCGACTACAGCACCGTGATTGTGCGCAATAGCGACCCCGCACAGCGCAGTGAAATCGCACTGCATGTGCGTCCCTATACGTGGAGCACCGGACTGAACAATGCGTACTATGACTTCACGGAATCCCACGGCAATGTGACGGTGGTGATGGAGGATTACGGGGACGAGAATGCGCTGCTGCAGGCCATGATGAACCGGGACGACCGCGTAGATGTCTATCTGATGGAGATGAGCGCGAGCGCGTTCAGCGCAATCTATGACCGTGGATTTATGGCGGACCTCACAGGGAGTGCGATTCTGAAAGCAAAGACGGAAAGCATGTATCCTCTCGTACAGGACAGTCTGATGAAGGACGGAAAGATTGTCGCGATTCCGGTCAATGCGGTCGGCGACTGTCTTGGATACAATACCAAGGGATGGAAGAAACTGGGTCTGACGGAGGACGACGTGCCGAAGACCTGGAACCAGTTCTTTGACCTGCTGGAGACACTGCCGGACAAGATCACGGGCAGCGGATATGTGGTGCTGGATTTCTATACGTCCAAAGAAGATTTCCGCCAGAATGTGATCCGGGATCTCCTGAGCCAGTACACGATGAGCCGTGAAGACATGCCCTACAATTCGGAAGAACTGCGCGGACTGCTCAATCGTCTGGATCAGCTGGACTATGAGGCACTGGGAATCCTGCCGGGAGAAGAACTCGAAAATCAGGAAATGATTATCGGTTCAGACGACGGCGGATACAAGGAGGGCCTCATTACCACCTACAGTTCGATCACCATGCAGAACTACGGCGGATCCTACCAGGCTTTCCAGCTCTCTTTCCGTGACGGGGAAGACCCCGTTCTGCCCTTTGAACTGTCCGTCGCCTGGGTGAATCCGTATTCACAGCATCAGGAAGAGGCCATTGCTTTCCTGGAAGCCCTGGCAGAGAACATGGGACCGCAGCTGTGGTACACCGTGAGCGCGCAGGACAATGAACCGAAGCGCTATCCGGACCATGAAGAGCAGAGAAAGAACATGGAAAAATGGGCAAACGAAGCCCGGCTCCATGTCGAAAATGCACAGGATGAAGAGGAAAAGGAAAACTGGGAAAAGATCCTGGCCGACTATGAGCGTGAACTGAGTGAATTTGATGCCAACTACTGGATGATCAGTCCGGACGACATCGAACTGTATCACGGCCGCGCTGCGCATCTCCGTCCGGTTCGCTGGAGTCTGATGCGGCAGCTGTATTCCGGGGATGAATCGGATGCCTTCTACAGCCTCTTTGACGGGTATCTGCAGGGGCAGAAGAGCGCGGAAGAGCTGCTGAGCTATATTGACCGAAAGGTACAGATGATGCGTCTGGAAGGGAATTGATGGATTGTATACCAAGAAAAGACTGGTGCTGCCATTTCTGCTTCCGGGCCTGATCGGCATCCTGCTCTTTTATGTGGTGCCCTTCTTTGGCGGCATCTGGTACAGCATGACCGATGGAAGCTTTGAAAATGCATTCGTCGGGTTTCAGAACTACAGCAATGTATGGCAGAACCCCATGTTTCAGCTGGGACTGAAGAACACCATGGAACTGAGCCTGATCTGCGCACCGGGCCTGTTCCTGCTGTCCTTTGCGCTGAGCGTTCTGCTCAACCGGATCCGCCCGGCCGGGACGTTCTTCCGGAGCAGTGTGCTGCTCCCGTACCTGATGCCGTCGAGCGCGGTGCTGATCATCTGGCTTCTGTGGTTTGACTTCGGCGGCCCTGTCAACCGTCTTGTCACGTTCTTCGGCGGCAGCCGGGTGCTCTGGCTGCAGGGCATGGAGCTTCGCTATCCCGTCATTCTGCTGTTCCTGTGGAAAAACCTGGGATTCTGTGTGGTCATTTTCCTGGCTGCGCTCCAGGCGATCCCGGATGCTCTGTATGAGTATGCGACGCTGGAAGGCGCTTCCTTTACGCGGCAGGCTTTTTCAATCACCCTGCCGCTGATTGTGCCTTCCGCATTCCTGGTGTTTATTCTCTGCTGGGTCAATGCTTTCCGCATTTTCAAGGAGGTTTATTTCATCGGCGGAGCGTATCCGGATGAACCTCTGTATACCCTGCAGAACTATATGAACAATATGTACGGCAAGCTGAATTATCAGAATGTGACGACAGCTGCCTACAGTTTTGCACTGATCGTGTTTGCTCTGTTCGGCGTGCTGTTCTATCTTCAGAACCGTGCCCAGCAGGGCCTGTCGTAAGGGGGCGGCCGGATGCGTAAACAGCGTGGCGTTCGGTTCCGCCTGATTCAGGGATTCCTGGGTGTTTTGGCTGTCCTGATGCTGCTTCCGATGCTGCAGACGTTCCTGTACAGTTTTTCCTCCATTTCCGAGATGAAAAGCTATATGGGTACACGCGGAAGCTTTGATGAAAGCCGCTGGATGGACCCTCACCTGATCCCCAATATGTTTTCTCTGGGACAGTATCACCAGATCCTGATCACCGACAATACGGTTCTCAGATTGTTTGTGAATTCCGCCATGTATGCGGCCATGATCCTGGCCGGTCAGGCCATCATCATTCCGGCGATGGCGTTCGGTCTGAGCCGCTTTCATTTTCCGGGAAGAAATGCAGCCTTTTTCGGGATTATTCTGCTGATGCTGCTTCCCTTTCAGGTGACCATGGTGCCCAATGTGCTGACGCTCAGAAGTCTGGGACTGACAGACACGATCTGGGCGGTGGTCCTGCCCATGTGGTTTGCTCCGTTTTACATTTTCCTGATCCGCCAGTTCATGGTGGGTCTGCCCAATGAGCTCATTGAGGCGGCGGAAATGGACGGGGCAGGCACGTTCAGTGTCTATCTTCGGGTCATTCTGCCTGTGTGCAGGCCAATTCTCGGCGCTGCGGCCGCGCTCTCCTTTGCCGAGAGCTGGAACCTGGTCGAACAGCCGCTGACCTATCTGACCACACGCGGAGACCTGCAGCCGCTCTCGACCATGTTCAATCAGCTGGTCAAGGAAAAAACCGGGTTTGAGTTTGCCGGGGCGGCACTGTATATTCTGCCGGCATTGTTTGTATATCTGTTTTTCCAGGAGGATATCCTCAGTGGATTACAATTGACGGAGTTAAAATGAAGATGAAGAAATTTGCCCTGCGCGGGCTTCTGATCCTTGCCATTGTGGTTGCGTTGTGCATGTTTTTTTCAGGCACCGTCCGCACACTGACGACGCCGAAAGTCCGGTTTGCCCAGGCGAAAAACGGAAAGTTTGAGCAGGAGATTGAACTGAAGGGAAAAGTGGTGTTTCCCGAGTCCGAGGAGATCCGGGTGCCTGTGCCCGAGGATCTGAGCCTGACGATCACGCAGGTGAAGGCGGCAGCGGGCGACCAGGTGAAAGCCGGGGCTGTGCTGCTGAAAGCCCGCGTGACCGATGCGGAAAAAACACTGGAAACCCTGAAAAAGGACTATGATACGGCACAGAAGGAACTGCGCAGTCTTGAGAAAAAGAACGGCGAGATCCGTCTGACGCGGAATGAGGAAATCTGGCAGGAGGCCTGGCTGGAGGAAGAGAAGGCCCGGGAAAACGAGCGCTCGGCCTGGGTGGCCCTGCGCGTGAGCCTTCTGCGTGAAAACCTGGAAATGCAGGGGGAAACCCTACCGGAGGGTGCCGGGGAAGAAAGCCGGAACGCCTATCAGGCCTGGCAGACGGCCGGGGAAGCGCTGAAGCGCGCGGAAGACCGACTGAAGGCCATGGAACGGTATGCGATCCCGGAGGAAACCTGGACCAGCCTCCGCCAGATGGAGGAATACCGGGAAAAACTGCAGAAGACTGAAGAGCAGATGACAGCTGTTCAGGTCCTCAGCCAGACGGCTGAAACCATCCCGGCTCCGCATGCCGGGTATGTCATTGAAGTCAAAGTGGAAAAAGGCGCGACGGCGGATGGAGACACCGTGCTCGCCCGCATGACGCCCGACGGTGTTGCACCGGTCATCCGGCTGGACCTGACGGGGATCAAGCAGAGCGTGAATCAGGGTACCACCGTGATTGTGGACTCGGATTCATGGGGTGGTGCGAGCACCAAGGTTGTGAGCACAGGGCTTGACTCGGAAGGCCATCCGTATGCGGATGCAGCGATCACCGAGGATGTCCGGTATGCCCTGGGCAGTGTCAGCAATATGATGAAAGGCGATATCAAGGCGCGGCTGGTCACCAAAAGTCAGGAGGCCACATGTCTTGTGCCCGCTGCAGCTGTGCGCGGAAGCGGCGACAGCCGCTATGTGCTCGTTGGCGAAACGGAAAGCTCTGCCTTTGGCGGCAGCCGGATGATCGCAAAGAAAATGAGCGTGACGGTGCTGGCTGAGTCCGGAAGCACGGTATCCGTGGCAGAAGACCTGACCTGGCAGAAAGTACTGTACATGGAAGACCGTGCCCTGACCGAGGGCGGTCCCGTGATGCAGTATACAGGGGAGAGCGGAGCATCGAAATGAGGAGAAAACTACAGGGTAATGTTCTGTGCCTGATCGGCCTGCTCCTCATCATCGCCGGTGTGACCGGGCTGCTGAGCGGACCGGAGGCAAGCCAGTATGCCGCCTATCCTCCGGAAGGTGATCTGCTGCAGCCGCTGGCGAAAATGGAAACCGCCTGGGAGGAAATGGCGCGGCCTGTCTCCATTCATGAGACAACCGGCGGGGTTTCACTCACTGCCGGGGAGAAGAGCCAGGGCGATGTGAATCTCTATCAGGTCGGAGGCAGCTTTTTCCAGGTCTATCCGCGCGCCTTTGTATCCGGCCGTCCGCTTGCGCGGGGGGACAGCGGAAAACAGGTGATTGTGCTCGATGAGCAGCTCGCGTTTCTGCTCTTCGGAGACCAGGAAGTACCGGGAAAGACGGTCCGGATCGGAGAAACCGCCTACACGGTTGCGGGTGTTGCGGCCCACCGGAGGCGGATCGGTGAAATGAGTGCATATACTGCATGGATTCCGGTCAATACGCAGAATGCACCGAAAGCGGAAGTGGCTGTGCTGACACTCGGAGGCCGGTCTGCTGATGCTGAGAGGACACTGTTTGAAGCCTCTGCGTCGGAGGCACTCGGGAACGGTCAGGCGGTGGAACTGACCAGGGAAAGAATCCGGGGATGCATCATTCTTCTGTTTGCGCTGGTCAGCCTTTGCATTTATTGGATGACCCGGTGGGTCCGGTCCCTGAAGAGAACCTGCAGGACATGGTATGACAGAACGCGTGAGGATCTGAAGACGCATTATCCGCGTCAGATCCTGGGCCGCATCCTGCTCAGGTGCCTTGGCGCAGTCCTGCTCTGGGGCATGCTGATCGGGGCTGCAGCCCTCCTGGTGATGGGCGCCGCCCGTCTGATGATGGTGTTCCCGGAATGGGTGCCGGAGGAGCTGGTGAGTGCATCGGCGATCGGCAAACGCTTTTGGGACCTGACCGGCATGGCAGCAAGCCCGGTGCGGTTCCAGACGCCGGAAATGGCGGAGATTCGTTTCTGGAGCGGCCTGATCCGGTGGGGCACGGTCTCTTTCCTGATCGGTGCATGGCTGGGCGGCAAACGTGCCGCGGACCGGCGCAGGTGGGAAGCAGAGCAGGCGGAAGCGCCTCAGGAAACGGATGCACAGGAAGCATAAGAAAACACACGGGAGTAGAGAAACATCTTCTGCAAGGAAGACATGCCTCTTCTCCCGTGTGTTTTCTATTAAAGAGCAAAGGATCAGTTCTGATCGAGTTTTCCGGCAATATGCCTTGCAACCGCGATACCGGTTGCGCTGGCCTGCATGAGGCCGCGGGTGATGCCGGCGCCGTCGCCGATGGCATAGAGACCTTCAATGCCGGTCATGAAGTTGGAATCGACGAGAATCTTGCTGGAGTAGAACTTGACTTCCACACCGTAGAGCAGGGTGTTGCGGCTGTACAGACCCGGCGCAATATGGTCAAAGGCGCGCAGCGCTTCGACAATGCTGGTCAGATGACGCTCCGGCAGGACGAAGGAGAGGTCGCCGGGCACGGCTGTGGTCAGTGTGGGAATGGTGGTGGACTTGGCCAGGCGTTCCTTGGTCGTCCGACGGCCTTTGAGCAGGTCGCCCAGACGCTGCACCATGATGGGGCCGCCAGTGAGCATATTGGCCAGGCGCGCCACATACTGGCCGTATTCAATGGGCTGATTGAAGGGCTCGGTGAAGTGCGTGGACACCAGCATGGCAAAGTTGGTGTTCTGCGTCCTCAGCGCCTGATCCTCATAGCTGTGACCGTTGACCACGGCCAGGCCGGATTCATAGTGCTCCTCGGACACGACGCCGCCGGGATTCATGCAGAAGGTTCTGACCTTGTTTTCGTAGGTATCCGAATAATAGATCAGCTTTGCCTCATAGAGGTGCTTGGTGAGGTGATCCATGACAGAGTTGGGCACTTCCACGCGCACGCCGATATCCACTTCATTGTTCTGGGTGCGCAGCTGCAGTTTGGCAGCCTGAGCGGTCAGCCATTCGGCACCGCCGCGGCCCGGGGCGACCACCACATACGGTGCATAGACCGGGCAGGGCTCCTTGCCGCGCTCATGGATATTCACGCCGACGATCTTTCCGTTCTCCACGATCAGGTCATCTGCGGTGGTCAGTTCCATAAAGGTGGTTTTTGTTTGCTGAGTGAGATAGTCATGCATGCCGCCCAGGACTAGGGCAGAGTTCTCTGTGCCCAGATGGCGGACCGGGCAGGGCACCAGATGAATGCCGTAGCGGCTGGCATCGTATGCAATCTCATCCACTTTCCGGTCATCCAGGCCGTGCACTTCTTTGGGTGCACCGAAACGCAGATAGATTTCATCGGCATGCGCGATGAGCTCCTGGGCCTTCTGATGGCTCATGTACTCGTTGATGTGTCCGCCGACTTCATCGGACAGGGAGAGCTTGCCGTCGGAAAACGCGCCGGCGCCGGCCCAGCCGTGCACAATGCCGCAGGGGTCGCAGTGAACGCACTTGCCGAGCTTTCTGGCGGGACAGGTGCGGCTGGCGATGGCTCTGCCGGTATCGACAATCAGGACAGAGCTTTCCGGACGAATCGCGGTCAGCTCCATGGCGGTGAAGATGCCGGCAGGACCGGCACCGATGATGATGGCATCAAAACGTGTCTGCATAGCGGGTCTCCTCTGTGTTACAAATCAGAAACTCGGGTGAGCTGAAGGGGGCGGATGATTTCGGAGAGCACGCCGACAGCGGTTTTGGGAACGATGACGGCATACAGTCCGGAGCGTGTCTGAATATGAATGCGGATGGTGGTCTCATTTTCCATGCGGACCGAGTTATAGCCCGCAAGGAGCGGGGAAGGGGCAGCGGACATGTGATAATCCAGTCGGCCCAGAAGCGATACAGCCCGGGCCGGGTAAATGCTGATCACATCGACTTCCGTCGTCCCGTACAGGTATCTCAGGGCAGTGATGCGCCCAAACCCGTTCTCGAAAGCGGCATCATAGCTGCTGCCTGCAATGAGCCGGAGAGAAGCCTCACCCCATGAGCACAGAACCGGGATGGGGGAGTCATCGATCAGATCCAGCAGTTCGTCCTCGGAGGACAGTGAGACGGCAGGCGATGCGCTGAGCAGTTCCTGCGGGGTGGTATCCACTGCGTCCTCTTCCTGGGGGTTAAACACGCAGACCAGCACATAGATCACTGCGGCAGCAAAAAGGAGGAGAAGAAATCTGCCGAGCGATTTCAGAAATGCATGCTTTCTTTCTCTCGACATCTCCTTCACCTCCTGTGAAAGCGATAGGGATCAGGATCAGAACTCACAGTTCAGGGGCGTTCTGGCATACGGGATCACATCACGGATGTTGTCCACACCGGTGAGGTAGATCAGCAGGCGTTCAAAGCCCATGCCGAAGCCGGAATGCGTGCAGCCGCCAAACCGACGCAGATTCAGGTACCAGTACATGGCATCCTTGGAGATGTTCAGTTCGTCCATGCGCTGTGAGAGCAGGTCGTAGCGGGTTTCTCTCTGGGAGCCGCCCATGAGTTCGCCGGAACCGGGCACCAGCAGGTCAACGGCCGCCACGGTTTTTCCGTCGTCATTCTGATACATGTAGAAAGCTTTGATATCTTTGGGCCAGTTGTAGACAAAGACAGGGGAGTGGAAATATTCTTCGGTGAGATACTTCTCATGCTCCTTGGCGGTGTCCTCGCCGTACTTCGGCTCGAACTGGAAGCGGTCCTTTACCTTGCGCAGGATGGTGATGGCTTCCTCGTGCGTGACACGGGCACACTTGCTCTTGGCCAGGCCTTCGAGCTTCTCGATCAGTCCGCCGCCGGAGTACTTGTCGAGGAACTGCAGTTCGTCCGGGCACTTGTCCAGCACGGTCTGCACAATGAACTTGAGGAAGTCCTCTTCAATGTCCATCAGCTGGTTGAGATCGCAGAATGCGATTTCCGGCTCGATCATCCAGAACTCGGCAGCATGCGTCTTGGTATTGCTGTTTTCTGCGCGGAAGGTCGGTCCAAAGGTGTAGATCTTGGAAAATGCCATGGCGAAGGTTTCGCCCTCAAGCTGACCGGTGACAGCAAGGGACGTGGGCTTGCCGAAGAAATCCTGCGTGGGATCCTGGGCACGCTTGTCCGCGGGCAGCGTGGTCACCGTGAAGGTGTTGCCGGCGCCTTCTGCATCGTTGCTGGTGATCAGCGGGGTGTGCACATAGACATAGCCGCGGTCCTGGAAATAGGTGTGGATGGCCATGGCAGCCACGGAACGGATGCGGAAAACCGCCTGGAACAGACGGGTCCTCGGACGCAGATAGGCGATTTCACGGAGGAACTCAACCGAGTGGCGCTTGGGCTGAAGCGGATAGTCCTCAGGGCAGTCGCCTTCGAGCGTGATGCTGGTGGCCTGCACTTCCGGCGTAGTCGGATCCTTGTAGGAGGGGACCACTTTGCCGACAACCGTGATGGCGGCACCGACATGGATGGCGCTGACTGCGGCAAAATCTGCGATCGTATCATCATAGACGACCTGCGGATTCTTGAAGCAGGTTCCGTCATAAAAATCAATGAAACCAATATTCTTCTGCTTGCGGTGGCTGCGGATCCATCCCTGCAGACAGATCTCTGTTCCCTGCAGCTCTTCAAGACGCTCTTTGAGCTCACGGGTCGTAATGACTTGCATGGCTGTTGCCTCCTAATAATACGAGTGATACTGGGGTATATTATCACGTTTGCAGGTCTGGTGCAAGGGAAGCTTGACGGGAGGGGGCGGCAGTGCTACTATGCGGCAGATATGATATCGGGAAGGTGCAGGACATGGCAGCGGTCAATATGACAGAAGGCGCGATCCCGCGCAGGCTGATCGGATATGCAGTTCCCCTGGTGCTGAGCAACCTGTTTCAGCTGACCTACAACGCGGTGGACTCCATGGTGGTCGGGCGGTTTGTCGGAAAAGAAGCGCTCGCCGCTGTGGGCACTTCGGCTCCGGTGACCAATCTTCTGGTGCTCGGCATTTCCGGCCTGTGCATCGGGGCGGGCGTCATTATGAGTGAGTTTTACGGGGCCGGGGACGAAAAGCAGCTGCGGAAGGAACTGGCGACAGCCATGGTTGGCGGATCGGTGCTGGCACTGATCCTGACGCTTCTTGGCATGCTCTGCGCGGTCCCGCTGCTCCGATTGATGGCGGTGCCCGCCGATGTTCTGGATCTCGCGGCCGGATATCTCCGGATTGTGTTCCTCGGCGTCCCGTTCACGTTCCTGTACAATGCGACAGCCTATGCGCTCAAAAGCGTGGGGGACAGCAGAACGCCGCTGGCGTTCCTGATTTTTTCCTCCGTGCTCAATGTGATTCTCGATATCCTCTTTGTGGGCGTCATGCACGGCGGGGCGCTGGCCTCGGCCTGGGCCACGGTGATCTCCCAGTGCCTGTCGGCGGTTCTGTGCATCGGGTATGTGCGGCTGCGCATTCCGCTTCTGTGCATCCGGAAGGATGAATGGAAACCGGACCGCGCGCTGCTTCTTCGCACACTGCATGACGGCGGCATCACGGCGCTTCAGCAGAGCTGCCAGCCGATCGGGAAAATCCTGATCCAGGGTGCCGTGAATTCCCTGGGTGTGGATGCCATGGCCTGCTTTAATGTGGTCGGACGGATGGACGACTATGCCTGCATGCCTGAGCAGACGATTTCCAGCGCGATCACGACCTTTATGGCACAGAACCGCGGGGCGGGAAAACTCAAACGGATGTGGGAAGGCTTCCGGGACGGCATGCGGATCGAGGTGGTCTACGGCCTGCTCATCGGTCTGGTGACGCTGATGGCAAGAAGCGGCATCATGCATCTGTTCGTGGATGCTTCCCAGACGGAAGTCATTGCACAGGGCGTGACCTATCTCGGGTGGATGTCGCTGTTCTATCTCTTCCCGGCCATGACCAACGGTGTCCAAGGCGGTTTCCGGGGACTACGGCGCATGCGGATGACGCTCATCGGCACGCTGATTCAGATTTCGTTCCGCGTCCTGTTTGTCTTTATCCTGACGCCCTCCATGGGCATCCCGGGCGTTGCCTTTGCCTCCGCCATCGGCTGGGCCTTCATGCTGGCCGTTGAGGTCCCCATTCTTCTGAAGGCCTGCAGGAATCAGAAAACCGTGACAGCATAAGAACGAAAAAGGTTCAATGAATCTTCCCGGGGTGATGGTTTCACCTCTTCTGATCTGGTATAATGATTCTGTCTGCAGATATCTGCCTGCAGCGTTTCCTCTTTTCAGCCGGCCGCTGTTGTTTTGGCCGGGTGGTCCTGAAAATGAAGGGTGAGGACATGCATTTTCTCCAACAAAAAATGAACGATCTCCTGACCACCGAGCAGTTCACGTATAAGGAACTGCGCAGCATGTACCTGACACTCCTGCTGGATCAGTTCTTTATCATGATCATCGGCATGGTGTCCACAGCGCTGGTCTCCTCGGTCGGGGAGGCGGCGATCGCCGCTGTGTCCATGGTGGGCACGGTCAACGGCATGGTCAGTCTCGTGTTTACGTCCATGGCAACCGGCGGCGCCATTGTGGTGGCCCGCGCGAAGGGACGGAACGATTATTCTGAAATCCGCAAGGCGATCGGGGAAGTGACGGGGATCTGCGGCGTGGTGGCTGTGGTGCTCAGTTTTGTGCTGATTGCGGCCTCCGAATGGATTGTCCGGGCATTGTATCCAAACGTGGAACCGATCCTTGTGGAGTATGCGGTCACCTATATGCGGATGATGGCCGTCTCCTTTATCCCGTTCTCTGTGTTCAATGCCATCTTCAATATCCTTAGGAGCCTGGGCAGCATCCGGCAGAGCCTGATTCTGACGGTTGTGATCAATCTGATCCATATGCTGCTGAGCCTGCTGTTCATCAACGGCATGCATATGGGCGTGGAGGGTTCGGGACTGTCCTATATTCTGGCCCGGGCCATCGGCATGGTGGCAGCCCTGCTGATGGTGCTGCGCTTCAACAATGATTACGGACTGCATTTCCGCGACTTTATCCGCTTCAGCCCGTCCACGACCCGGGAAATCTTTTCCCTGGGCATGCCTCTGGCGGTGGAATCCGTGCTTCTCCAGGGCGGCATGCTGCTGGTGCAGATTTATCTGGCCCGCCTGACAACCACGGAACTGGCTGCGCATGCCGTGGCCAACTCCATTCTCGGCGTTCTGGTGGTTCCGTGCACCTCGGTGGTGACGCTTTCGGGCACCGTATGCGGACAGTGCTATGGTGCGGGCAAGTGGGAACTGACGCGCCGCTACAGCATCAACATGATCCGGATCGGACGGGTCATTACGCTGATTTCCGTCCTGATTTTCTATCCGTTGCTCCCGCTGCTTCTGCAGTTCTACCATGCTTCACCGGAAGGCACCCCGATCATTATGACGGTCCTCCGGATAGCCATGGTCTGCCTGCCCATCCTCTGGTGCGACAGCAGTCTTCCTGCCATGACACTGAGGGTGGCCGGGGACAGCATTTATACCGGAATCGTCTCTGTGGCAGCACTGGCACTGGCGCGATGCGTGCTGGGCTATCTGCTCACCATCACCTTCCATATGGGCGTTCCGGGTGTCTGGGTGGCCATGTGCGTGGAATGGCTCGGACGGGCAGTCGCGCTGCGCATGCGCATGCGGGGAACCACCTGGCTGCATGTGGGAAAACAGAAAAAAGAAGCATAACCGATGAAGAGAGAAGCGGCCGCTCCTTTGAGGGGAGCGGCCGTTTTCATCTGCAGATTATGCTTCAAACAGGGATTCGATCCAGTCTTTCCTTGCCAGGGTATCCAGCCAGGACTGCGGGATGCCCTCTGCACCATAGTACAATCCGCCCAGTCCGCCGGCTACGGCGGCAACGGTATCTGTATCCAGCCCCAGATTGACGGCTTTGAGAAGCGCGTCAGGAAAGGCGTCGGTTGTGATCAGGGACCAGAGTGCGGCTTCCAGGGTGCTGACCACATACCCGCTGCTCTGAATTTTCCCGGCCGGAAGCTGTGCAAACTGTGCAAGGTCACGCAGCCGCCCATAGGCGTGAAGAAATTCGTGATCGGAAAGTGCGCTTTCATACCAGGCAAACCCGCAGTCCAGTCCGCTCTGCAGACGGGACATGAGCGATCCGTCTCCGGTGAGAACCGCTTTGGTCATAAAGTAGGTCAGCCCGCAGGCAATATTGCAGCAGATATGCGCGTGGGTCAGGCTGCCCACCTGATGGATAAGGCGGAGTGCGTCCTCATCGGTCATCTTCTGCTCAATGCAGTAGAGGCAGGCGGGCATGATGCGCATCAGGCTGCCGTTGCTCTGGCTGGTTTCATCCCAGAGGCCGCATTTGAGTGGCTTCTTTTCCTTCTGGTATTTCCGGATGGCCTTCAGAGTGGTGCGCCCGACATCGAAAGACTGACAGTAGGGAGTATAGACACCGGTTTCCAGCCAGCGGATGAACTGCTCCATCACATCGTCCAGATCAATGCCGTGCATCTTCCGGATGCTGACAAGCAGCGCGATGGTCATGCTGCTGTCATCGGTCCAGGACCCGGCGGGAAGATTAAAAGTGCCGTACCCGCGCATGCCTGTCACTGGATTTTGCGCGATTTCTTCCCGCGTTTTGAACTGGACAGGACAGCCCAGGGCATCCCCTGTGATGACGCCCAGAACGGCATTTCTCCACATGGCATCCATCGTTTTTCCTCCCTCCCGGTCTGTTCACTGATCCTTTTTCCTGGATTCAAAATCCTCTTCGATCCTCCGCTTCCATGAGCGGTCGAGCGGCGCGCTGGAGCGCACCTGCGTCATGGCGTCGCCGAGCACTTCATAGTTGAGCCGCTGGCCGCGGGAATCGCTGTGAAAAATGACGGCGGTGTCTTCCCCGATGCCGTAGCGCGAAGCGGTCTCAACCGCATCGATGTTTGCGCCGAGGAAAAGGAATTCCCAGCCGTACTTCTCTTTCTGGCGGCTGACCATCCGCCGTACTTCATCGGCTGTGTAGCGGTGGGAAGCGTTCTCGAAACCGTCGGTGATGATGACAAAGACAGTGTGCTCAGGCACATCCTCGCTGCGCGCATACTTGTGGACGTTGCCGATATGGTGAATCGCGCCGCCGATGGCATCAATAAGGGCCGTGCTGCCGCCGACGCGGTACTCATTCTCCGTCATGGGCTCAATCTCCTTCAGGTCCACCCGGTCATGGAGAACCATGCTTTCATGGGAGAAAAGCACGGTGGACACACAGGCCTCGCCGCTTTCCTTCTTCTGGCGGGCAATCATGCTGTTGAAGCCGCCAATGGTGTCCGATTCAAGCCCGGCCATGGAGCCGCTCCTGTCCAGAATAAAGACCATTTCTGTGAGATTCTTTTTCATCGTGATTGCTCCTCGCTTTCTGCAGTTTCATCCTGCACGCAGAGCATAACAGAAAGCGGGGAGGGTATGGTCGCCTGGCAGGCGACAAATCTGCTGCCGTCAGCCTGAGAAATCCGTGCGTTCGGAATGGATGAGATCCGGCGGGCAATAAAGAAGGCAGAAAGGTGAGATCACCTCTCTGCCATACAGATGACGGGGAATCGGATGAATCCGAGTCTCAGTCCTTCAGATTCTGATACAGGGTGTCGAGGAGGACGCCGGTCGGATCACAGGTGTGCTCCCAGTAAAAGATGCCGGCATAATTCTCGCGGCGGATATACTCGCACTTTTCCTTCAGGCTTCTCGGGTCGTCGAAGGAGAGGAACGTGCTGCCATTAAAGAGGAAAGGTGCCTTGGCCTCATCATCCCAGTAATAGACATAACCGTTCTTGTTCAGAAAATCCTTTTCCAAAAGGGCCCAGTTGGGACCGTAGCCGCCGCCGGTCTTTGAAATCTGGAGGAAGCCATGGTTGCGGTCCTGGATGTTTTCCCACTTGCGGGAATAGAACGCAGCACCCATCAGCAGCTTTTCCTTCGGAACACCGCTGCGGACAAAGAGCCGGAGCGCCTGATCGCAGCTGTTCTGGAAAACGTCGCCGGTGGAGGAATACAGCTGGGTGTGATGACCGGCCAGCGCGTGGAAGCCGCACTTGAGGTCATAGGTCATCAGATTGATAAAATCCAGATCCTTTGAGACAGCGGCCAGATCCACACAGGTGGGATAATAGACATCGGCGCCGGCGGCCAGCGTCAGCAGGGGATGCTTTCCCTCCACCGTGTCCAGGGCCTGACGAAGGACTCTGCAGGTGGCGGTGAAGTTGGCGCGGTCGTCTTTGCTGACATCCTGATTGTTGGACGGAACACAGGGATACTCCCAGTCGATGTCCACACCGTCAAACCCAAGGCGCGTGACGACATCCACACAGCTTTTTCCAAAGGCTTCGCGAAGAGCAGGGTCTGCGCAGACCGTGGTGAAGGCGTTCATCTCGCCGTCATTGTTGACCAGGGAGAGACCGATCTTCAGCTCAGGGTTCACGGCCCGGAGCTGCGCCATCTGGGCCATCATGGGCTCGACGTCATGGGTGACAATGGAGCCGTCCATCCGCAGTTTGCCGAATGCCAGCTGGATATGGGTGAGTTTCTTTGCGTCCCGCTCATTGACGGTGCCCTGTCCGCTGACATAGGCCAGCAGTTTTTTGGCCATGGTATTCATCCTTTCCTGATTGAGTTCAGCTGTTTTCTGCGTCACGGCAGGCACGGGCAAGCGCCTGATAATCCGCGTAGAGTTTTTCGGGCGAGTGATGGTCTCCGTAGCAGGCCGCAGACCCTGGACGGGCCATCAGGCCGGGATAGGCATAACAGAGGATTTTCTCCACATGCGGGGAGACTGCGCGCATCTGCTGCTCAATGCGTTCAATGGGGGCAGGGAGCAGGGCACTTTTGTAGACCTGACCTTCAAAGGCGAAGACTTCCATATCGCACCAGAGATGGCTGCGTCCGGCGAGATCATGCGCCTTTCGCAGTCCCTGGTAATACCCGCCGGTCTGCTCTGCAGTGGACTTTTCCACGCCGACTTCGTCCTGATAGGCGATATAGTCGACATCCAGCTGACGCAGCTGCTCGACAAAGGTTTCGTCCGGAACAATCTTGTTGGTGCCGTACGGCGCGATGAGGATTTTTTTGGCAGGATCAATCGCGCGCAGAAAACGGCAGTAGCGCGCGGCGTAATCCATAAAGACAGGGGCAAAATAGGGGCCGGCTTCTGTTTCATCGGGCAGATACCAGCCGGCAAAGGCCGGGTTGGACGCATAGGCGGCGTAGAGGGTCTGCGCAGCCGTCTTTGCACGCTCTTCCACCTCAGCACTGCGCATATTGCCGACAGGGTCGACCCAGTTTCCGTAAAAGCCGACGGAAAGATAGACGGACAGGTGCAGGCGCGCGGCCTCCTCCATGAGAATGTCCATGGCATTGGGACAGACCATGTCGCTCTGCGGGAAAACGGTGACGGGTGCATAGCTCTCCGCGGAATCGGCATAGGCGAGGGAGGAGCAGGTGAGCACGAGCGTATCCATGCCGAGCTCCGCCATATCGCTGATCATCGCTCTCCACTGATCGCCTGTAAAGTCATGCAGGGATGGATTGTAATGTAAGCCTTCTGCGGCAGAGTGATGTCGGAACTCAAACCAGCAGCCTGTAATCAGTTTCAATGCAATCGCCTCCGGTCAGTTCTCTTCTATGATGCGGAAGGAACAGATTTCATAGGGCTTGATGACAAATGGAATCTCCGTGCAGCCGTCGCCTGCATCGCGGAAGGAGAGATCCTGGATCTTTTCCTCCAGACCGTTGCAGCTCTCCACATGCCGGACCGGACGGTTCCAGTACAGAGCGGTGCGGGTGCGTGCATTGTCGGTTTCATAGACACGGACAATCCAGCCGTTCCCATCCTCGGCCTGCTTGATGGTCTCGAGCATGACGTTGGCATCCGCCGTGTCAGCCAGGGAGAAGGCGCATCCGGGTGTGCCGCCGCGCACCGCCATGGCGGGCTGATTGAGGCAGTAGGCTTCCGGAATGGTTCCGCAGCGCCAGTCGCCGGCATGCGGATAGAGCGCATACGTGAAGATGTGCTCACCCTGGTCACATTCGGGGTTGGGCTCAATGCCGCTTTTGACAAGGGTCAGGGCAATGACGCCGTCCTTGACGGAATGGCCGTACTTGCAGTCGTTGAGGAGGCTGACGCCGTAGTGGCCTTCCGAGAAGTCCATCCACTTCTGGCCGCAGCTCTCAAAGCGCGCGACATCCCAGGACGTGTTCTGATGAACCTTGCGCTTCACATTGCCGAACTGGATTTCAAAGGTGGCTTCATCACTGTGAATGGCGGTGGGGAAGTAGACCTTGAGCAGATGCTGATGGACGTGCCAGTCAAGCTTTGTCTCAAAATCGATGCGCCGGGAATCGGCGTAGAAATGGATTTTCTGCTCGACCGTGCACTTGCTGATGCGCCGCCTGATTTCCAGCGTGGCGCGCACAGGACCGCACTCGGTCCAGGCAAAGGACTCGAGGTCGTCCACGTCCCAGCCTTTCTCGGAATAATAGATATCGATGTCCCAGTCGTCGTAATAAATGGGCTTGTCCTCATACATGCGCATGCGGTTGCCGCGCTCGCCGGGACGGAGCACATCGCGCTCCTCCTCCCGGTCATAGAGACGGGTGATAAAGCACTGGGCATCGAACTCGACCTGATAGAACGGGGTTTCAATGGAATGTTCACCAATGGTGAAGGGCTCCGTTTCTTCCGGTTCCTCGTCGGAGACCGTGAAGGTCCGGTAGCCTTTGGAGGGAAGGTTCTCAAGATACGCGAAGGCACCATCCGGCGTCTGCTGAACCGGATAGAGCCGGCCGTCGCTGTCGGAAAGCGCCGGGGCGTTCAGGGTGCCGAGGGATACGATCTCGTCGGAGGTGAAGCCCTTGGTGTTGAAGACGGTCACCTCACCGGAATCACCGGCGAGCAGGTGCAGGCGTTCCTCCATGAGACCGGAGGCCGTATGCTGCAGCTCATCATATTCTCTGCGGCTCACTTCGTAGACTTCACGAATGGAGGAGCCGGGAAGAATATCGTGGAACTGGTTGATCAGGACGGTCTTCCACATCCTGTCCAGCGCCTCAGCGGGGTAGGCGGCCCGGGGGGCAGCGAGGGCGGAAATGGTTTCCAGATTCATGAGCGCAAACTCTGCCTTGCGGTTGCCGCGCTTGTTCTGGGCCATGGAGGTATAGGTGCCGCGGTGATACTCAAAGTACAGTTCGCCTTCCCAGGTGGGCAGACGATTGGACTTTCCGACGCGCTCTTTGAGTTCATCGAAATAGGTGCGGGCAAAGCACTGGCGTACTTTGGGCAGGCCGGTGATGCCGTACTCCATGCGGTCGGAGGTCTCGAGCATTTCACGGGTGGGACCGCCGCCTCCGTCCCCGTGGCCGTAGGAGACCAGAATATCGTTATTGATGGCTTTCTGCTGATAGCGCAGCCAGCCGCCGATGAGGGCATCCGGATGCAGATTGCCGTTGTAGGTGGTGAAGAAATCGGTGACAGGCTGTCCGACACCCAAAGTGGTAATCAGGTGGGAGAGAATCTCCGTTCCATCGATGCCTTTCCACATAAAAGTGTCATAGGGCATCTTGTTAAACTGGTTCCAGGCCAGTTTGGTGGTCATGAAGTACTCAATGCCGCACAGCTTCATGATCTGAGGAAGGGCGCCGGAATACCCGAAAACATCCGGCAGCCAGAGGATCTTGTTGTCCACACCGAACTCGTCCCGGAAGAAGCGCTTGCCGTGGAGAAACTGACGAATCAGGCTCTCACCGCTGGTGAGGTTGGTGTCAGCTTCCACCCACATGCCGCCTTCCGGCTCCCAGCGGCCTTCACGGACACGCTCGCGGATCTTTTCAAAGAGTTCCGGATGCCGTTCCTTGAGGAAGACATACAGCTGGGGCTGACTGGACATGAAGCGGTAATGCGGATACTCGTCCATGAGCTTGAGGACGGTGGCAAATGAGCGGCAGGCTTTTTCACGGGTCTGCGCGACGGTCCACCACCAGGCCACGTCAATGTGTGTATGTCCGATGCAGCTGGCAATCACTTCATCATGCCCGCCGAGCTCTTCATAGAGGTGCTTCCGGATATAGGCGGAAGCCTCCCGGATACTGGCATAATAGGCTTCGGAATAAGGCTCGCGCAGATCCAGCAGGTTGACCGTGTCATTGATGACGCGCGTCAGATCCATGCGGCTGCGGCTCTCCTCATCCAGGCGGGAAAATGCCCGAAGTGGAACCTGGAGATCCCAGTAGAGGCTGTTGATTTCCGGGTCCACCTCCCACATTTCCGCAATGAGGCTGAACTCCGCATGAAGCGTGCCGGTATAGCTCTGCAGTTCGATATGGTAGGTCTGGCCGGCTTTGGCGCTCCGGGTGATGAGCACTTCCCGGTGGTTCATATCCATGCCCTGGGAGACTTCACCGTCCACAAAGAGCAGGAACTGCGGATTCTTGGCATCATCCCACTCCTCGATCTGGGTGCGGAGATGAAACACCAGGGTTTTCCCGTCAAACGACTCAGGCACGGTCATATCCGCGCGGAACCAGTAGTGTTCGTCCGGTCCGTACCAGTGCATGGTCCGCCCGTCAAAGGGTGTAAAGGGGGAGGGATCGGCGAGCGCGTCAGCGGGCGTTACGAAATTGCCCTTCTTCATCTCCCATGAACTGAGGGCCACCTTCTGATGAACGGATTCCTTTTTCAGTTCATTGCAGATGACCTGGGCACGCTTGTCAAGAAAAAACATGGGCATGTGATTGTCCTCCGTCACACACTGTGCTGTTTGGTGAACTGAACCAGTTCGTCGATCGTGGTAAAGGCCAGACCGGTTACGGTATCCGCGCAGCCGTAGTAGACGGCAATGCGTCCGGTATCCTTATCCGTGAGCGCGGCGCAGGGGAAGACGACATTGGGCACATCGCCGACGCATTCGTAGAGTTCCCACGGAGCCATGAGGTAGTCCCTGGAACGATACTTGACCTTCCACGGTTCATCCAGATCCAGAAGGGCGGTACCGACACGATAGACATAGCCGTTGCAGGTGGTGAGCACACCATGGTAAATCAGCAGCCAGCCTTCGTCGGTTTCAATCGGCGCAGGTCCCGGACCGACCTTGGTGCTCTGCCAGGCGGAATAGTCGCTCTTGATGGTGCTGAAAACGAAGCGGTGGCGTCCCCAGAACTCCAGATCCTTGGACTGGCTCAGGTAGATATCGCCAAAGGGCGTGTGGCCGTTATCCGAAGGCCGGGAGAGCATCATATACATGCCGTTGATTTTGCGGGGGAAGAGCACGCCGTTGCGGTTGAAGGGCAGGAAGGCGTTCTCCAGCTGATGGAAGGTCTTGAAATCTTCCGTCCAGGCAGCGCCGATGGTCGGGCCGTGATAGCCGTTGCACCAGGTGATGTAATACTTTCCTTCCAGCATGGTGATGCGGGCATCGTAGCGGTATTCCTTCTTCAGGATTTCCGGGTCCGCGCCTTCAAAGACGATCGGGTCATCCTCGATCTGCCAGTGATAGCCATCCTTGGAGAAACCGGCGAACAGGTCCATGCTGATGGAGCGGCTGTCACAGCGGAAAACGCCGGCAAACCCGTCGCGGAAGGGAACAACTGCGCTGTTGAAGACGCTGTTGGAACGCTTGTTTCCGTTGCGGCCGATGATGGGGTTTCCGCTGAAACGCCAGATCGGTTCTGTGCAGGACTGTGGTTTGTCTTCCCAGGGAATATTCGGGAGAGAAGTACCGGAGAGAATGTGCATAACGACGCTTCCTTTCCTGATGAACATATATTTTGAAACGAACTGCACCCTGTGCAGGGCAGATATACAGACACGCTGATTGTATGCATTGCGTTTTTCATTGTCAAGGAAGAATAGGAACAGAATTCAGGAAAAAGCTTTGCTCTTTCTGGTAAGGTAATGGCGTCATATTGACATGCAAAGGAAAAATGCGTATAATCCTGTTATCATTGAAAAAACAGCTGGGATTCACCGCATGATTTGCTGCATTCAGTATTGTTTTTGTTGTTTTCAGAAAAGCATGTCCCGGGAAAGTGAAAGGAGCTGACGTCATGAGTCTGACCAAAGCGAAACAGCCGGCAAAAAAGAAGAGCGGATCGAATGGCTCGTCGTTTGATAATCTGGAGATTTTCCTTCTCCATCTGCCGACCACGATCTGGTACCTCATTTTTTGCTATGCGCCGATGTTCGGTGTGATCATTGCCTTCAAGAATTACAAGCCGCGTCCCGGCAAGAGCTTCCTGTGGGCACTGCTCAACAACAGCAAATGGGTGGGGTTTGACAATTTCAAATTCCTCTTCAAATCCTCCTATTTCCCGATCATGCTCAAGACCACGATTCTCTACAACATCGTGTTCATCATTCTGGGTATTCTGATCCCGGTGACCCTGGCCATCCTCTTCAACGAAATCTATTCCAAGAAGCTGGCCAAGACCTGTCAGACGATGATGTTCCTGCCGCACTTTCTGAGCTGGGTTGTTGTCAGCTACTTTGTGTATGCGTTCCTGGCCACGGACAACGGCCTGATCAACCGCGCCTTCCATTTTGTGGAGGCCTCAACAGGGCAGAATCACAACTGGTATCAGGATACGAACTTCTGGATGTACTTCCTGGTCTTCCTGAATGTATGGAAAGGCATGGGCTACTCCATGGTGGTGTACATGGCCTCCATCAGCGGCATTGACGGGGAACTGTATGAGGCGGCGCTGATTGACGGCGCGTCCAAGTCCCAGCAGGTCAAGTACATCACTCTCCCGCTGCTGCGGCCGACCATCTCCATCATGTTCATCATGGCTGTGGGCAACATCTTCCGCAGCGATTTCGGTCTGTTCTATCAGGCAACCCGCAACTCCGGCGCACTGACAAGCGTGACGCAGACCATTGACGTGTATGTCTACAAAGCCCTGCTCGAACAGAGCAACGTCAACCTTTCCTCCGCTGCTGCCTTCCTGCAGTCCACTGTCGGCTGCATCACCATTGTGGCAGCCAATCTGATTGTCAAGAAGATTGATCCGGAAGCCGGATTGTTCTGATTGAAGCAGGAAAGGAAGAAAGGAGAGTTAGACGATGGCCAAGAAAGCAAAAAACAGCGTATTGAAATATACACGGGTCAAGCCGTTTACGAATGTACTGATCAGCTGTCTGTTCATTTTTCTGGCACTGATCTGCCTGCTGCCTGCCCTGCTGGTGCTGATTGTATCCTTCTCTTCGGAAGCATCCATCAGAATGAAGGGCTACAGCTTTGTCCCCAATGAACTGAGTCTGGCCGCCTACGCCTATCTGGCCAAGCAGACGGGCTATATCGGCCGCGCATTCCTGAACTCCATCGGTGTGACCGTTGTCGGCACCGTGATCGGTCTGGTGACGACCTCGACCATGGGCTTCGCCCTCAGCCGTCCGAACTACCGGCTGAAATCATTCTTCACCTGGTTCATTTTCATCCCCATGCTCTTTTCCGGCGGTCTGGTCGCCAGCTACATGATCAATGCACACATCCTGCATCTGAAAGATACGTACTGGGCCCTGATCTTACCAATCTGCTGTTCGAGCTTCTACTGCATTATCATGCGCACCTTCTTCCAGACCACCGTCCCGGATGCCATCATTGAATCGGCCAAGATCGACGGTGCGCGCATGATCCGCATTTTCGTTCAGATCGTGCTGCCCATTTCCCTTCCGGCCATTGCAACCATCGGTCTGTTCCTGACCTTCGCCTACTGGAATGACTGGATGATGGCCAAGTACTATATCTCCGGCAACAAGCATGACCTGTTCCCGCTGCAGTACGTGCTGATCTCACTGGAAGAAAACATTTCCTTCCTGACCCGCAACGCGCAGAACATGACCGCCGGTACAGCCTCCAACGTACCGTCTGAAACGGTCCGCATGGCCATGGTTGTGGTTTCCGTTGTACCGATTGCCCTGTCCTATCCTTTCTTCCAGAAATATTTCGTTTCCGGCCTGACGATCGGTGCTGTCAAGGGCTGATGGAATTTCTGGGAGATTGACAGACCGAAGAAGTCATGATATCATTACTCATATCCAACAGGTTACAACAGCGCAGGCTAACGCTGTGTAATAAATAACAAAAGGAGGGTTTCTCATATGAAGAAACTCGTAGCTATCGTTTTGGCTGCCCTTATGATGCTGAGCGTAGTTTCGTTTGCTTCCGCAGATGACTATGTCAAGCTGACCTGGGTGCAGGGCAACAGCCCGGCTCCGATCGATAACGACATGGTTCTCGAAGAACTGAACAAGATCACCCGCGAGCGTCTGGGCTGCGAGATCGAAATCGTCTACATGTCCAGTGATGAAGTGGGTACCTCCATTGCTGCCGGCGAAGTCTATGATATGTACTTCACCTGCTCCTGGTACAACAACTTCAACGACAACGTCTCCGACGGCATCTACGCCAACATCTTTGAAGGCGGCGTGAACCGCATCAAGGAATGGGCTCCCAAACTGTGGGAATCCATGCCTGAGACGATCTGGGAACTGGCCTGCTCCTCCGGTGAAAACATCGAAGACGGCCTCTATGCGATCCCTGTCTACAAGGACATCGCTCCCGAAAACTTCATCGTGTATGATGCACAGGTTGCTGCCGATGCCAACATCGAAGTGCCTGCTGTCATCAGCAGCTGGGATGAGCTCACTCCTTATGTCACCGCTCTGAAGAAGGCCATGGAAGCTGATCCGTCTCTGGGCCAGTATCCGCTGAACATCGGCGGTGCTCCTGCCGGCGTTGAGTCCTCCTTCGACTTCATCAACCGTACTCCTCTCATCGGCGTTGTGTTCGGCGATGACAAGGTCTGCTCCGTATTCGACGACGAAGTGATCATGGACCGCTATCGCACCATGCACAAGTGGTACACCATGGGCTTCGTGAACCCCGATGCTCCCACCCTCACCGAAGACTCCATCGATGGCAAACTCCATCACATCAGCTTCGTCCAGGCTTGGGATGACTATGATTACACTCCTTCCCGTGGTTTCTGGGTAAAGATGACCCGTTATGCTGGTCCGTTCCTGAACACCGATGGTGTGCAGGGCGCTATGAACGCTTTCTCCGTCACCCTGCTGGACGATCCGGCCAGATTCGAAATGGCTATGAAGTTCCAGGAACTGGTCAACACCGACAAGGAAGTCCGCGACATCCTGGCCTTTGGTGTTCCCGGCTATCATTTCGAATATCGTGACGTGAAGGATGCTGAAGGCAACGTTCTGGGTCAGGCAGTTGTCCGCACCGAAGTCGGCCGCAGCAACTACACCCCGTGGCGTTTCTCTCAGGCAAACTATGCTATCAACTCCATCGAAGCCAGTGAAGAGACTCTGAACGGCACCTATCCGGCACCCGTTCTGGATCAGTGGGATCACTATTTCGCAGCAGTTGCTGACGCACCTGTCTCCAAGATCAGCGGTTTCACCTTCGACTCCAAGTCTCCCATTGATTTCACCACTCAGTTTGCTGAGATCAGCGCAATCAAGGAAGAATACTTCAAGAACATCCAGTGCGGCGTCGTCGATCCTGACGATCCCGAAGTGGGTGTGCCCGCCATGCGCGCCAAGATGGAAGCTGCCGGCCTGAACGACATCATCGCCGAAGCACAGCGCCAGCTGGACGCCTACCTGGCATCCAAGGGCGAGTAAGTCATCTTCCGGAAGACTTACTGCAACTGAATGAAAGCGGGATGGCGCTTGCGCCATCCCGTTTTTATGAATGGATTGTTCAAAGAAAAACGATGAGGTCAGCCGCCTCATCGTTTTTCTTTTCAGGAGAGATCTTCGCAGCTTTCCAGAAGACCGGTCAGCGCGCGGAGGGACAGTGCGTCGTACTGCCATGCGCAGATCTGCCAGCAATTGTCCGGCAGGGCATGCAGCGGATAGGGATCGCTCAGGGCAGCGGCGATGACGCAGCAGTCCTTTTCCAGCAGCTTTTGCACTGCATCGAGGACACGCTCGAGGTCGGAATGCCGGCTGAGAATCACCACAGCCATGGAGGGGTCAGATTGAACGGCCTCCTCGGGGCTCAGGAAGCGGCCGCCGAAATGATCGGCCAGAGACTCCGCCGCATGGAAGGTTTCCCCGTCATAGGCCCCGATGCTTCGTCTGCCGGGCGTGCCGAAGAAGACGGTGTCATGGTCCGGCTGCGGGAGCGGGAGATCATCCGGCGCATGCAGGATCTGAATGGATTCCTTCATGATTGCCTCTGCAGTTTCACGCTGCCTGACAGAACCAAACTGCTCGGCTCCGCCTTCCGGTGATTTCAGCGCGGCTTTCATGCGGTCAATGTGCTCTGCATGGGCCCGCAGATCCTCGATCCACTCGGGCTGCTCCTCAAGACGGGATGCAATATAGGTGCAGGTATCCCGCGCCTGCTGAGCGGAATGACAGACCAGACAGATGTCGACGCCTGCGCACAGCGCACGCCAGACCGCATCCTCAATGCCGTACAGGTCCATGACCGCCTTCATTTCCATGCCGTCAGAGAGCAGGAGACCTTTGAAACCGAGCTGCTCTCTGAGCAGGCCGGTCAGGATGGGACGCGAGACCGTTGCCGGTACGCAGGCAGGGTCGAGAGAAGGATACACCACATGCGCGCTCATGATGGCATGAATGCCGCTGTCGATGGCCGCCTTAAAGCTGATCAGTTCAGTCTGCTCAATGGTTTCACGGTCTTTCTGCACAACGGGAAGAGAAAAGTGTGAATCCACATTGGTGTCGCCGTGGCCGGGAAAATGCTTGCCGGTTGCAAGGATGCCTTCATGCGCAAGCCCCTGAATATATGCCCTGCCGAAGGCGGCGACTTCTTCGGGCTGCGCGGAGAAAATCCGGTTGCCGTTGGCCGAATCCGGCTTGGTGCAGACATCCAGAACCGGTGCCAGGTTCAGGTTGAAGCCGGCAGCACGCAGCTCCTGACCGATGATGCTGCCAATCTGATAGGCGTTTTCGGTTTTGCCGGTGGCGCCGATGGCCATGGCGCAGGGTGTGGTGACGCCAATGACGCCCAGGCGCGACACAGAACCGCACTCCTCGTCCAGCATGATATACGGTTCACGGCCGGTTTCCCGGACGAAGAGCTCGCGGAGTTCCTGATTGAGGCGGCAGATCTGTTCAAAGCTTTCAATATTGCGGCGGAAGAGAATCACATTGCCGATTTTCCAGTCATGGACCAGGGCCGCGAATTCCTCCGGGATGGTCGGGCCGTCAAAGCCGACCGCAAGGCGGCAGCCGATGAGGCTGCGAAGGGCGGGATCAGTCATGGGGTCGTCTCCTTTCAGGTGATCACAGAAGATCCATCTTCTGACGCTTGGCGGTGGGTGAGGTTCCAAAGCATGTTGCGTGCTCTGCCCCGATGCGCGCGCCGCGCACAATGCTCAGGGCCTCATAGTAGCGAAGATACGGGAAGCTTGTGGAATGCTCGGAGAGCCACAGCTCGCGGATCGCTTCTTTCCAGACGGGGAATGCTTCTGTCACATCAAAATAGTAATACGGGGTGAAATCCTGCTCGTCCTCCCAGTTTTCAGCGCACATGAAGGAGCGGATCGGGGCCGGGGGCAGGGGACGCTCAAAGGTGGTCAGGGAAGCGAAGAAAATCGCGTTTTCCGTGAGCCGGCTTGCCACCTCGTGATCCTTGTGCAGACTGTTCTTCCAGTGGTACAGGACAGCGTCCGTTTTGTATTTCCGCATCAGGTCAGCCAGTTCCAGTTCCTTTTCCGGGGTGTCCACCAGTTCACCGTCCGGTGTGTCCAGAACAATGGATTCCCCGCCGATCTTTTCGGCAAACTTTTTCGCGCATTCCACATTGTAGGCGCGGAAATCAGGAACGGTCCAGCCTGCAGGGGTTCCGCGCTCGCCAGCGGTCAGGTCCACGATGACCACGCGGTCACCGTGCATGGCATGCTTGGCCAGCAGCATGCCGCAGGTGAGCTGCGCATCCCCGGTATGGGCGCCGACGGCCATGATGGTTTTACTCATTGCTGTGCCTCCTCAAGATTTCGTTTCATGAGATCAAACTTCCGGACCGGCCGCATGCCGGCACCGAGATAGATGCGCTGGGCATGGTTGTCGGTTCCGGTAAACAGGGTGGAGAACTGGGAACCGTTCTCCACAAACGCCTGCATCAGGAGATGGAAGAGAACGGTGGCAATCCCGCGGCGCTCATAGAGCGGGTCTGTACAGATGCCGGTAAACCATCCGCGTCCGCTCATCTGCCGGTCCACAGGCCCGGTAAAGCCCACAATATGCCCTTCCGTCGTGGCGGTGAGCAGGGTGCGCGGACCGGAAGGCTGTCTGCCGTCAGGCCAGAACCGCGCATCCGCATTGGGTGTGCCGCTGAGCCAGGCCCCGGTCTCCGTGCGAAGCACATCCCGCCAGTAATCCGAGCCGACCCGGTCGCACATGCCGTCAAACTCCCTGCCCAGATCGGGCGACCAGGGACCGGTTTCGATCCCCTGTGCGCGGAGCTTTTCCCGAAGCTGCGGGATTTCCGGCGGCTGATGATAATCCTTCAGGTTCAGGTACATGGCGACTTCGGTGTGCACCGCATCAAACCCCATGTGCCTGAAGAAACCGGCGCCTGCACACTCGGTATCCAGACCGGGCATATTGTTGTGATCATGTCCCGGCGTGCCCGGGATTCTCCAGGACAGGTTCACGGGATTGACACTGGAAATCTGGACAGAATCAGCCCCGCAGGCCTTCAGGCGGCGGATTTCCTCCTCGAGAAGCGCGCGTCCAATGCCTCTGGAGCGCATATCCGGCCGGACCATCAGACAGGTCACATAGCCGACACCTTTTCGTGCACCGCGGAATGTCTCCGGGGCAACGGCATGGAGAAAGCCCACCAGACTGCCGTTTTCTTCAGCTGCGAGGAAATGATCGGGAAGGCAGCCTTCGCCCAGGGTAAAGCGCCGGAGAAAGGCATCTTCTTCCAGGGGGCAGTACAGAACATCTCCGGAAGCGCAGCACTGGTTCCACAGCGCTGCAGCGGCAGAAAGATCCTCAGGGGCAAAAGGACGAATCAGCAAGGAGCAGGACCTCACTTTCTGTGATGGACATCTTCAGTGAATGCCTGAAGATGAGTCAGCGGGAGTATCGGGACGGGAAGGATCACCCGGCACCAATCCCGGCAGATCCACTGTGTTCGGATTTTGGATAACCCCATGATACATCTTTTTTGGCGTTTCGAAAACCTGAATCTGAGAAAACCCGGGCTGGCATACGCAGGAAAGCGGAGAAACTGATCTTGCAGGGGCTCAGCGACTGTGATAGCATATCGATCAGAGAAAAAACAGCAGAGGAAGGGGCAGGATGATGGCAGAGAGGATCGCGGCAGGCTGGGACGGCGGCGGAACAAAGACACGGGTCTGCCTGAAGGATGCCTATGGAAAGGACATCGCGGTCTGTGATTTCGGACCGCTGAATATCAACGGGGCATCAGCAGAAGTCGTGCGGCAAAGCATCCGGGATGCCGTGCAGTTTATGCAGCGCTCATGCGGAAAGGAAATGGTCTGCCCTGAACTGGTTATCGGGATGGCCGGGGTCAGCAACAGGCATGCCACGGAGTTTGTGGAGGAGACCGTACGCCAGTCCGGGTACCAGGGCCATCTTCAGTTTCTGGGAGATCAGGAGATTGCACTTGCCGGTGCAATCACCGGCCACGGGGCCGTGCTGATTGCCGGCACCGGATCGGTCTGCTGCGGAAGAGACAGGAACGGGAAGATGTTCCGTGTGGGCGGGTATGGATATCTGATTGATGATCCGGGCAGCGGATATGCGATAGGCAGAGACATTCTGAAGAGCGTCGTGCGGGCCGTGGACGGAAGAGGCAGAGCGACCTGCCTGAAGGAACTGGTGTTTCAGGAACTGAAGACCGATGAAGTCGGCGGGCTGATCACCTGGCTTTATTCGCCTGCGACCGGGAAAAAAGAAGTGGCGGCGATGACAAGACTGCTCCCGGAAGCCCTGCGGCAGGGAGATGAAACGGCCCTGGCCATTGCGGAAACGGCTGCAGAAGATCTGTCAGAGATTGTGCTTGCCGGCTGGAGAAAGACCGGGATGGAAGACGGGGAACTGGCCCTGACCGGGAGCATTCTTGAACACTTTGACGGAATCCGGGAGAGCATGGCGCAGCGCGTGCACGCGGTCTACCCGAAGATTGAAATCGGTTTCCCGAAATCCGATCCGGCGCATGGCGCAGCAGGCATTGCCTGCAAAGCACTGACAGACGGTGCTGCTTTGGAAGTCCAAAGAAATCCGGAAAAATGACGGAGAAATTTTAATTATGAAATTGAAACGATTATTCTGCCGCCTGAAAAAATGGCGGCTTTTTGTTGCTGCACTTTCGATACGGATAGAAAAGACTTGGATTCTGCGGTTGATAACTTGCAACAAATAAGTGCAAAAAAAGCATAAAAAAAGATCATTTTTTGTTTGAGGTTTTTGTTAAGTTTTGATAAAATATAGTCAATCATAGAGCGTTCACATCCCATACAGGGGGTTCATATAGATTTTCTCTTTTCTTTCTCGACTTACATGCACGATGGTTCTGATTGAATTACCGCAGAAAAGGAGAGCTGTCCATGGGAAAAAGCTATGCCGTGCGTGTGAGGCAGTTCATGGAAAACCATAAAGTTTCCAGAAATCTGCTGGCCAGCATGACCCAGGTGTACCCGACATATATTGCCAGGATGGAAACAGGAGAAGTTCTGCCGACAGAAGAATGGTGGAACAAATTTGAAGTCCTGGAAATGTCCTACAGGCGCAAAGAGCCTGTGATTTAATCAGCAGCCCCTTTGGAGGCGGACTGCTGCTATATGAATGAACAAAGCGCTGAATTCCGGATTGGGAATTCAGCGCTTTTGCATTGGCGGGAAAGATCAGCACATCTGTATGAGGCGCATGTAGAATGAGACGATGCTGTGGATGGAGATCAGCGGGATGCGCTCATTGTTTCCGTGAATCATGCCGCGCTCTTCTTTGCTCATGGGCATGGGGGAGAAGCGGTAGACACGGTCCGAAAGACCGCAGTAATTCCAGGAGTCGGAGGAAGCCAGCATCAGGTATGGCGTCACCACTGTGCCGGGGTACTCCATGTGCACAGCCTTCTCAAGATGCTTCCACGGTGCATCGCCGATGGTGCTCGTCGGGGAGGGATCCCGGCCGAAGGGCATATCCAGGGCAACTTTGTCATCATGAATGACGGACCGGAGACGTTCCATGACAGTGCCTGTGGTTTCACCGGAATTGATGCGTACATTGCAGACCATGTGCGGATTGGGCGGCATGACATTGAATGCACTGGAACCCTGCATCTGCGTGAAGGCAACGGTGGTGCGGACCAGCGCGTTCAGCTCGCCGCCCATTAGACGGCAGGCAAGATAGAGAAGCGGACGGAAGCACCAGAGATTGGCAAAGAGGAGCCGTAGCGCAAAGGGAGCATGCTTTGACATACCCAGAAACGTGGACTCTGCAGCGTCCGACAGATGGGCGGGGAAGGGATGATCCTCAATGCGGCGCACAGCCCGGGCCAGACGGCCAATGGAGGACATGGCAGGCGGCGTGGAGGCGTGGCCGCCGCCGGTGGGCACGCTCAGGCGCACGGACATGGTGCCTTTTTCTGCAATGCCAACCACGGCAACCGGCTTTTTCACGCCGGGAAACACGTTTTCGACAATGGCACCGCCTTCATCGAGGACGAAATCAAGCCGGAGGTGCTGTTCTTTGAACCAGCGGATAATGGCGGGGGCACCGTCCCCGTTGACTTCCTCCGTGCCGGAAAAGCAGAGGTACAGGTCCTGGGAGGGGGTATACCCCTGCGCGATCAGATTGTCGGCAGCTTCCAGAACGCCCAGAAACGTACATTTGGTGTCAATGGTGCCGCGGCCCCAGAGAACACCGTCTTCAATGATGCCCTCAAAAGCGGGTTTGTCCCAGCCGTTTTCATCGACCGGTACAACATCGAAGTGGGCCATGAGAACGCCCGGTTTGTCATGCTTTGTGCCCTTCCAGTGGAAAACAAGGGAACGGGGGCCGGGCATGGTGAAGGTGCAGACCTCATGCACATGAGGGAAGAGAGCGGGGAGTGAGGCAATGAGTTCCTCAAATTGTGTATCGTCGTCCAGCCGTTGATCCTCATGGGAGACCGTGCGGAAGCGAATCAGCGTCTGCAGATCCCGGACCGCTTTTTCCCTGTCAAAATGCATTTCGGGAGCTGTCTCTTCAGAGAGAACTTCAGGTTTCAGGCGGGCTGCACGAATGCAGAGCACCAGAATCCATACGGCGAGAAGAACAAGAAGAATCACCCAGATCACAGTGTAAGCCACCTTTCAGAATCCTTACTGAATCAGACCCTTTTTCTGGAGAATCCATCCGGCCAGAAGTGCGACAAGCGCAGCGACCGGCACGAGAATGCCGACAGAGCTGGCAAGGGAAGGCACAGCAATGAACAGGGCAATCATAAAGACCAGCGGTGCGACGGAAAGCTTCCAGTTCTTGGAGAAATAGACAAGCGCAAGGGATCCCATGAGCGCGGGCATAATGTTATCAAAGGCCGGTTTCAGAACCGGGTTTTCAAGCACCGGCTGAAGGAATCGGATGCCAAATACGCCAAGCGCAATGACCAGGGTAGTCACCAGGGAAGAGGTAGCTACCGCAATGGTGGAAAGCGCTTCCGCTTCATCCGTGCCGGGCTCGACGCCTGCGCCTTTCAGGGCATTGAGCACGCAGGGTACCTTGAGGGATGAAAGGGATCCGGTGACAAAGGCCAGGTAGGTCCCGCCGGTCCCAAGCATGGGTGCATAGGTGAGCACTTCAATGACGCCGACTGTCCAGAAGACCGGAACGACGCCCAGAAGGCCCTTGAGCACATCCCGGAAAGGCGGCCAGGCAGCATACCGGACGGAAATGGCAATGGGCACCATGAGGAACATGAGGATCGCAGAAGCCGTGGAGATTCTTCCGTAAAGATGGGTGGCTTCACTGTAGGAACGATTCTTTTTCATTACAGCGCACCTCCCATCAGGGTTGTGAGCGGAATGGCGGCCAGCATGCCTCCAAGCATACAGAAGGGCAGGGCGTACTGTTCGAGCCATTTGACATGGCATTTGCGGATCAGCAGTCCGCAGAAAGCCATGAGAATCATGGAGACCAGGGCAACGGCAATCGGGATGAAACCGGGGAGCCCTTTCTTGATATCGGCAAACAGGAGTCCGGTGAAAGCACAGATCATGCCCAGAAACAGGGAGTCCATCAGGAGCGCACTCTTTCTGGCATCCTTTTCACGAATCCGGTCAAGCCCGTTTTCAATCTTTTTCAGGCCGAAGAGAACGACAATGATGCCGGAGAGAATGCCGACTGTCATTACCCAGGCGATGGCACTGAATACCCTGGGATCTGTCACGAGGGTGGATGTAGAAGTGACATTCATCGCGGAGGCGGCGGATTGAGCGGCTGGCAGCTCATAGGTCAGAGCACCGAGCACACTGAGGCGGAGCCAGGGAAGGGGAAGTCCGAGAAACTGGCTGAGCGAAATAACGCCGATCAGGATGGCGAGCGCAGGCGCAATGGTAAACAGGGCACTCGCTGAAATGGTGCGGCGGATGACGCCCGTGTCAATGTGCAGCGCTTTTGCTCTGCGCACAGCCCGCAGCAGGAAAAAGACGGACTGTGCGACAACAAACAGGATGACAAGGCCGCAGATGAGATACATGAAGGAACTGTTCGGTGAAAAATCCAAGCATATCACAACCTTTCCGTTGAATATCCAGGGTACTGCTGCTTTATATGAACATCCATCATTGTATAGAAACAGGCATGAAATGCAAGCACTAAAAGCAAAAAGGCAGGATTCCAAGGTAGCGGAGGAAGACATCGCGTGGTAGAATGCAGGTAGAATGATGCATCCGGATTCTGCAGGTGTGAGGTTGAATGATATCATGGGAAAACATTTGATGACAGAAAACGTTTATACTCCGAAAGGGCGTGTCATGATTGCCGGCGCATGTCTGCATACAGTGGAACCGGAGGCCTATGCGCAGCTGGCAGGACAGGTGGATGAAGTGTATGAACTGTGCCTTGAGGAGACGCATATCAATATGGCAGTGACCAAGATTGCAGCAATCCTCGGAACCGGCAGAGTGACGAAGCTGGTTTTTGCCTCTGTGGACCGATCTCCGCATTGCACCCAGATGCACTATATTCCTCATGAGATCGAACGCACCATGAAACAGCATATCCCTATGGAACATTATGTTGTTTCAGAGGGAAAAGTAGTCCGGGTTACAGAATCGGCAATTGAACTGTCCAAGTCCCTTGCAAAGCTGAGCACTGGTATGTATGGCGACAGCAACCAGGGTGGGGAGTCCACACGGTTTTCCTGACGAGTATAGTGAAGAAGTGCAGGTCAAAAAGAACGCATGTGGAAGAAAAAAGTGCTTGCACAAAGAAAACACAGGTGCTATAATCCTAGCGTTCCGTTTCTGAACTGCTGTTTTTTGTGCGTTTCAGGACGGCGCAGGTGGTTAGACCATCTGTGATACAGCACCCATGATAAGTTAAATGTTTCGGCAGTTTGACTTATGTTTACGGGTGAGAAGTGCCGAATATACCGGTGTAAATGACAGCATTTACAGACCGGAGTCTATGGGGCATTGGCACAGTTGGTAGAACGAACTACCACTTGTGCATTCCCGCCCCGGAGACATCGAGATCCGACGAGATGTAAAATATGGTCGGAAAAGTTACCAAATAAGGGGCTATAGCACAGTTGGTAGCGCGCTACATTCGCATTGTAGAGGTCAGGGGTTCGAATCCCCTTAGCTCCACCACCCACCCTCGGAGGCTGAAAAGCTTCCGAGGGTTTTTCGTTAGAAAAATGATTTTTGGAAAATACGATATTATTTCTTCCTCATCAGTCTATATGGATGTAGGAGGTGAACGACACGTGAGCAATGTTAAGGGCCCTGACAGTGCTCCACATCGGGATCAGGAATTTGAACGACTGGTAGAGCAGTATCAGACGGCAGTTCTGCGAACTTGCTATCTCTATCTGTGTGATAAGTCACTGGCTGAGGATGCATCACAGGAAACCTTTGTCAAGGTATATCGGACTTTGGATTCCTTCAAAGGCGAAAGCAGTGAAAAGACATGGATCATGAAAATCGCCATGCATACCTGCTATGACATCAATCATTCAAGTTGGCACAGTTTTTTTAATCGGCATATAACGCCGGAGATGCTGCCGGTGGCGATCGTTCCGTTCGACGATGTGGATGATGAGCTAACAAATGCGGTCATTCGGCTGCCGCTCAAATTGCGTGAAGTGATCCTTCTTCATTACTTTCAAGGAATGAAGGTCAATGATATTGCTGAAGCGTTAGGGATCTCTCAGTCATCCGTTTCCGGGCGATTGAAACGGGGACGTAACAGACTGAAGGACTATTTGGAAAGGAGTGAGCAAGATGAATAAGAAGAAAAATCGTGCGGAATTTGCTGCGTCTCTTGATCGTCGGCTCTCCGGTCTTCAGGGAGATCCCTGGCTTGCTCAGCGCATTATTGCGTCAGAGAAAGGGGATTTTAAAGTGAAAAAAATATCACGCACAATGATTATTGTCGCTGCTCTTATTGTACTTACGATGGCGACTGCTTTAGCTGCAGGTCTGGGAGGACGTGTGAACTGGTTGGGTGATACCAAGACCCGCTCCGAGCTTGAGCCTTCTGCAACGCCTATGCCGATGCCTGTGCCGGAGACGTCAAAAAGCGCTGATGGAATTGATCCATCTTACTATGACTTGCTGGATTATTCGAAGGACAGAGAACAAATTGTCATCAGTACAGAAAACGGAGGTGCTTCTTCGGCCCGAATTCAGACCATTAAGAGTATTGATGAATTTAATACTTTAGTGAATACAGGATCTGGCCTTCCGCTTCCTGAAAAAATGCCTGATGGTTATGTGTTCGAAAAAGGCTTTGCAGAGTTGGGCTGTCTGCCGGAAGGACATTATGTGCTTACTTCAGAAACAATCCATCCTGAGGGATTTACAGAAACTCATTATACTGTTGATCCATCTATGGATTTTGTAAGAGCATATACCCTTATCTTCAGAAAACAAAGCGATAACGGTGATCATGCAGATCATGTTCAAGTGAACGTTCAAATGACCACATATACGAATCCCAACGACTACACTTATGGGATTTCCGAAACCGAAACTGCTCAGGTTGTGCAGGTTGAAGATATGGATAATGCGCTCCTTATTACATCCGAAGACCGAAAACTGTTGGTCATGCGAAAAACAATGTCTGCTCCGCAGTATGATCTCCTTCTGCTGCCAGGTAACGAACTGATGACAGAAACCTACTGTGAATACCGGATCGAGGTGGGCGGTAATCAGCTGACCAGCGACGAATTGATCGGGGTATTTACAAAATAATCTACAAATTCTTTTCATGGCGTCGTTCGAATACGAACGACGCTTTTACATTTTGCCATCAAAGAGGTGAATCCGGAAAACTCGTTTCCAGTTGCCAATAGGCGACTACAAAGTCAGCGCCGTCCATTAGGGCGGCGCTTTTATCATCAAGCTCTGAGATGATCGTGTGGTTGCACGTCAAGTAGGAAATCCTTTATTTTCCATTTTCACACATTGTTTTCAGGATTTCCTGCAGATCCTCTGCAGAAAGATCACCGCTGTCTACCAGCTGATTGACCAACAAAGAAGCCTTTCCTCTGAACACATGATCCAGAAGCTTATGAGTTTCCTCGGCAGAAGCCTCCTCTCTGGTAATCAGAGGATTATATTTCTTCGCCCGCCCATTATCATCCATGCTGACAGCGCCTTTTTCGGCCATTCTTTTCAGTAAGGTGATAACCGTCTGGCGCGTCCAGCCTGTAGCCGGTTCCAGCGTTGCCGTTATCTCCCCCATGGTCTGCGGGGCATGATCCCATAAGCATTCCATGATCTTCCATTCCGCTTCCGTTACCTGTACAGCCACCTGTCATCACCTCTGATACGGAGTCGACGTATGTCTACGTAAGACAGTATCATGCCTTCACAGTATGTGTCAAGAAGAAAACGCCGGAAACACTTGCATTCATTTTCATAAGGAACTATTCATTAAGCCCCAATACAACAAGTCCGGCAACCGTAGTGCTCAATCTGTTTGGGAGAATCGGACTATAACATTAGAAGAGCATCAATAGCAGAGCAAAAGAAATCATCATGACAAAAATCATCCAAATGTTATCATGGCAACAATGCCGGTATGGTCACATCGATCATGCCGGCATAACTTATTTACTGATTTTCTGTCAAAGCGAAGGAAATTCAATAGAATTGAAGGCATACCATATATCGCGCCTATGGCGCGGAACAAAATCATTATATTGTATAGCTTTGCCTGCTTTTCGATTCTAGGGTGCTGAAATGCTCGCAGGCAGAGATTTGTCTCTTTTGCGTGGAGAAAAGTGCTCTCAGGGGAAAAACGTACAATCAGTCTGGCATTTCTTCCTCAGATTAATCTGCTTGCAACAGTTATGTTTTTCGCCGAGATCCAGAGCAGCAGACTGATCCATCTCTTTCAGAATCCATTCAAAACCGACCAGGCAGAGATTCACCCGAATATAATTCGGATTCGGTATGTCTAAACTCAGCGCTATGCTGCGCTGTCAATCCCGGCGGAGGATGATTTGTGCGGAAGATTCGCAGTGCGTCCAGCAA